>Ga0136590_1000105_pt1 | contig 36335 bp, 34 predicted proteins | sample AntRauMFilla3765_FD_104934 | JGI IMG/M metagenome (GOLD analysis project Ga0136590, IMG submission 104934) | Saline lake microbial communities from Rauer Islands, Antarctica - Metagenome Filla 3 #765 | ecosystem: Environmental > Aquatic > Non-marine Saline and Alkaline > Saline | place... | reverse complement strand
TCGGAACCTGCCGCAGCGCATTTCACCGAAAGTTACCAACTCTATTATTTATTTCGGATACTTCAGTCCAGAAAATCGCGGCCTACAGCGATATTTTGTTACCAACTTTATTACGAGCCCACAACTATCACCCCTTTTCGATCAGCCGGTAAGCCAGCTCAGGGAGGCCCGGGCTGACCGCTACGGCATCCGGAGCGTCCTGGAAATCGATGGCACACCAATCAAGTTTGAAATTGTCCGTGAAGACCGACTGTCGCTCGACGCTTCTGTAACCTTGCTTCATGGCGTACCAACCATATCCCGGGATGACGCCTACGCCGAAAAACTGCTGGCAAACTCCGATCGCTGGGCAGACAGATCGGTTGCAAGCAGAGACATTCTGGATCTGGCCGCCATGGTGAACGCCTGGGGCGATATTCCACCAAAGTCTTTGGCTAAGGCATGCTCTGCCTACGGCACGACGATCATCAAGGACGTCATATCTGCGGCAAACCTCATTCTGGATAACGAAAACTACTGCCAGCAATGTTTCGATGATCTCCGGATAGATGAGAGCGTTCAGCGGGATCTGCTAGCAACGCTTAGAGGCATGTCGCAGTCAAAACATCAGCCAAAGCCCGATGGTGGTTTCTGCGATCACGAAACCAATGGTCCAGGCCCCTCACCTTCCTGAGCACCCGCCAGCACCAACGAAGCCGCAGGCTGAGTGGTGCCAATGCCTGTCGGGCGGAGCCCGGCTGGCATACCTCGCCAAGGGCCGAAAGGCCCGACCCGACTTCACCTTCTAACTTCAGATCCTCGCCCCTATCGGCGTTTAGCTGATGACTGAAACCTCCACCCTTTCCAAAGCAATTTGTTCATTGAGTATGTGCGACAAAGCTGTATAACAGCGATCACCGCTGCTTACGTTCGCCGCTGCCTGAAATGCATTTTTCACAGCGATTACGATGATTTGCTTTCGTGCACGAGTTATACCGCTGTTTAGCATTTCCCGACTGACAAAACCGTTGCTGTCGGGCGGTAGCAGGAGAATGATCGTGTCTGCTTCACTTCCCTGCATTTTGTGAATTGTGGTTACGTAGGCAAGCTCGAGCAGTGATAGGTTCGACTTATTGAACATGACCTCCCGCTTCCCAAAGGCTACGGTACAGGTTTCATCACTATGTATGTCCGTGATGAATCCTGTTTGCCCATTAAATACGTTCAGATCGTGATGGTTTCTTGTGACGATTACCTTGTCTTTGGTGTTAAACCCGCCGAGTGATTTGGTAGATCGGCCTTCAGATACTTTCGGATTCATAAGGGGGCGCACAAGGGTGTTAAGATTCCGACTTCCGCTAGGCCCGTTACGCAGCGGTGAGATAATGCGCGTTTTCAGACGTTGGCCAACGGTCATTTTCCGCAAAGTTTCTTGTAACTGTTCCGGTATGTTTTGATCACCGTTCACGATAACCTGGTAAGACTCTGTGATATTCGATCCGCAGTCCTGGGGCAACGTCAGGGGTTCCCCGTTCAAGGCGTTTTGAGCGGCCATAGTAATAGGCGATCGCGCATCAAATCGAACTGGTTCTGACAGAGTAACGGTGTGAAAACATTTGGCATTGATCAAGTCACGCAGTACAGCGCCCTGCCCTACGGATTTAAGTTGCTCCCCATCGCCCGCCAGCATTAAGACCGCATTGGCAGGTATTGCCGCCAGAAGTGCGGCGAACAAGTAGGCATCCACCATCGATATTTCATCGATGATCACAATGTCGCAATTCAGTTGGTTCTTGAAATTATAGGTCCATCCTTTGGGGCCTCTTGAGCCAAGCAGTCTGTGAATGGTGGTGGCCCTCAGACCAATACCCTCTTCCATTCGATCAGCCGCCTTAGCGGTGGGGGCCGCGAGCTTAATTTTCAGGGTGGCGTCGTGTTCAAGTGCGGTTTTCACAAAGGCGCTAATCAGGAAGGTTTTGCCAGTGCCAGGTGGTCCGGTTAAAAGGCTACTAGGATTCTGGCAGAGGTTGGCATAGGCTGGCTTTTGTTCGGATATCAGGGTGCCAAGAACGTCTGCACTTGCAGGAAACCCAGGGTGGCAGGGCTGCGAGTTACGATAGGCAATCTGGTCCGATATCCACTGGTCACGCTTTAAGTTTTTTTGCGACGTAACGAATGACTGACCCTCTGCTTTGTAGCGAATGACTCTTTCCGGAAGAAGAGTCTCTATTTGATCAATCTGATTTGCTAGGGTTACCAGTTTTGAGTCTTTCTGAATCGCCTCTGGTAGCAGCTCGAGTGGAATGGTGGTATGCCCGCCCATGGATAAGAGTCGATGAAGGATATGCTCGCATTGATCCGCAAATATGTCTGATTGTTTCGCTTCTGGCGCCTGCGCAGAGAGGCAGTCAATGGTGTGCGAGGTTATTCCAGTAATTTCCCTCAGCTTCCATGGCGACTTGATAATTTCAAGGGATTCCACGCCAAAATTCCGATGTATCAGAGCAGCCTGGTTTAACTCGATGTCCATTGATTCAAGAGCTTTCAGGAGATTGGCGTAGCTTCGCTCCTTACGGACAACCTCACTGATGGCCGACGCTCTATCTGGACCGATACCCTTTATGGTTTTGAGAAGCCAAGGCTCATCTTCAATCACAGACAGGGTTTTATCACCGAACTCCCTGACGATTTGCAGAGCAAGCTGTTTACCGATGCCTGGGACGCCACCAGAGCTGAAATAGGCTATCAGTTCTTCCTTTTTCTCGGGGAGATAGGCAACGAGAGTAGTTGCTTTGAATTGGTGGCCGAATCTCGGGTGACTAATAAATTGACCATCAACGACGACCTTACTGCCCTCTTTAACGGTTGTGTTTGCAGTGACTGTTATTGCGCGGTCGGATCTAGCTGACATTCCTTCAAAGACGACGAATGACTCTGATTCATAGTTAACTCGCGTTACCGTCAGAGTTAAGCGTTTCGCATTGCTCAGGGTATTGGTCATACTAAAGTTGCCTTGTCAATACCCCAATTTTAATCAGGGTCTATCAGACTGCTCAGGTGCATCAATGTTTCCTGCAATTCAGGAGCATCCGAGCGTGATATGGTTATCGAATAACCACTATGGTACGGAATTTTTAATGCAGCAAACGCTTCGAGACCAAGTAAAGGAAGCTGTCGACAACTTGCCTCAGCGGGGAATCATCCCCGATGCAGTCGCTGAGCGTTGGATCGATGGCATTTTAAAGCTCGACCCGGAACGGGCGCTTTGGCACGTCAACCGTGCCCGGGGTTTCGGTGGCTCCGAAATCGGGGAGCTGCTGCTTGAGCGAAACGGTGAAAAGGAATACCTAAAAAGCGCGACGAACATCATCAACGACAAGTTGCTCATTACTCTGCCTGATAGAGAAAACATTTACATGGCGCGGGGAACCGTACTGGAGATCGTTGCAGATAGCGTTTATCACAGGCTTATGGGTTCACGATCTATTAAGAACGACCCATCTGTGCGAGACGCCTTTAATAAGCCAGGGTCAAAGCCTTTCGTGGTTGGCAACCCTGATGACGTTACCCGGTCACGCGAAGAAAGCCTTGTGATTCCGGATTTCAAAGTCCGATCGAACCTTGATTGGGATTCGGATTTGCCATTCACATACGTCTGCCAGCTTCATTGGTACGGCCATATTTACGACCACAATGCAGAACCAAGTGAGCCAATCCGCTATGCGTTGGGTGAATTGGACATTCCTTCGAGGATGGCCGATGAAGTGATGTGGAAGCTGGAAAGCGATAAGTTGACCGACGCGCAAAAGCAAAGTCTGATCGATAGCACCGCCGAAACCGTGGCCAATCTTAACCTGCCGGGGCTGGGGATGAGGATCACTTCGTTTGATCGTAATTTCCAACTGGAAAAAGACCTTGTGGATACCGCCGAGTGGTTTTGGAACAACCATGTTATGGAAGGTAAGCCATACATGCGCCCAGGTACCACTCTTGAATCGGATGTGCCGGATGAAGTCAAAGAGCAGGTCCATTCGAAGATGAATCTGTTTCTCAAGTCAAAACTCGGTAACAAAGTCGGAGATCAGGTCGCGAAGGATGCCCAAAAAGAAGTTATCGCACTTCTTGATAGGTATGACCTGAGCAACTGGCCTTTCAAAGTCCCTGGTCTTACCCACTCACAGGGAAATAAATTCGATGCAGAGTCAGCCGCCAGGGCGCTGATTGCGAAAGGCCACCCTGCAGACAGCTTGCGCAAGCACAAAGCCGAGTCACTAGATTTAGAAAAGGCAGAAGCAACTTTAAAGGCACATGGGCTCCTGCATCCTGATCTCTATAAGCCTTCCTGGGACGCAACAGCCGTTAAAAAGGCAGTCAGCAATCACGACAGCCTGAAGGTTGAGGACTTCCATTTACGCAATGTCCGGACAGCGCTTAGCGCGAAGAAAGAGGATAAGGAAACACTGAGTGAGCTTGAAAGTGCGATGAAGGTTCACCTGTATCGGTTTAAAGAATCCGAAGAGCCATACCCCGAAGATTTAAGCGAAACAGAAGACAGCGAGAAAGGACCGTCGCTTGCTTAAAGAGCAGCACGGCAAAAAAAAAACGTTAGAACTTGGCCTTAGACCACTTATCCACTGATCTGTGCACAGAAACAGTGGATAAATTAGATGGAGAACACACTATGCAGACAGTATCGGAAAGACAGAATGTGAATATTTTCGATGCGAGCGATCGATTTTATATGTGTCGCAAAAAATTGGAAGATTTCGGCCAATATCTTGAGTCAATAACTGAGAAAGATCATCCGGGGATGGTCGATCTACTGGCTCAATATTCAGTCTTGAGGACCATTTCAAACCGCGCAAGTGCAAAGTTTGAGAAGGTTGAGGGCCGTGGTGACGCATTATTAAAGTCCCGAGAGCTGCAACTGATATTGAACCTCGAAATCCTCATACACGAATTTGAAACCGTGCTTATTGATGCACAAGAAGAACTTTCCGTTGCGAGCTAAGGAGACGACGATGATTGACGATTACGGATGGAACTCGGGTTCTCCATTGAACGCAGACAACCCAACAAATACGGAAGGTGAAAAAGCTCATTGGAGCGTTCGGGCACGCGAAGGTCTGCATAAAGCCTTGGACCTGGTAGCTGATCATTCAACGACTGTGGGTATGACCGGTACAACCGCTTTGCTGATTGGTGCCGGCGCGTGCGCTGTTATGGGTAACGCCGCTCCAAACGAAGGGTTTGCATTGCAGTGGTACGGCGATGCGGCTCAATATGTGTTTGGGGCTCTGGCAACCATGAGCGCTTCGCTTGTCGTCGAAGAAGGCGCACGCAGCTTCTTGAAACGCGACGACGCACTGGAACTGTTTGGCCCTGAGCGGGACGACTTATCGCAGTCTTCACCGCTGAAAGGCGCCGTGGTAATCGATGACGATCCGACGTACAGCCCGAAGTTCAAAACGGCCGTGCGGGAAGTTCTCACTAGCCTGGACGACAAGCCAGAAGCAAAATCGGCTCTGGTGAACTTGCTCAAGAAGTCCCCTGAAGCTCGGGAAGCGTTCACTAAGCAAGTGACGGCAACCGGCGATAAAACCGATGATGCGTTTAATCTGCACAAGGCTGAATCGCACCATGACGTTGAGCCTGGTGACAACCAGGGCCCTGCTCCGCGGTAAAACGTGAGGCACAAAAAAGCCCGCATGGCCTTTCAGCGATGCGGGCTTTTCTCTGCCCATTAAGAGGGTGAGGGAGATCCGTACTGCATTCGCATAGCGATTCGATCCTGAAGCGCCTGATCTGCAATATCTGAAACCCCATTATCTGAATAGAATTTCGCTGTCTCAGCGTCACGGTAGGCGTTTGCACCGGCCTCTGTCTTATTGTCCTTCTGCCACTCCCTGAACTTGTCGATAGTGGTTTCAATAACCTCTTTGCCAGCCTTCGCTGCCATTATGGCAGGCCTGGCGGCGGGTGCGACGATCGAACCAGCGGTGAGTGCAGTATCGATGCCTTTGCTCAGTTTGCTATCAGAAATACTTGCAGAAGCCTTATCAGTAGCAGCTTCCGAAGTGGGTTCAGGGGCTGGCCCGGCCGCCGACTGCGAAGGCGTTGATTCTGTCTGTTCTTTCAGCACTTCTTTGGCTTGTTTCGAGGTGTCCGCCAGGGGTGACGCTGAATTAGCAGCGGTGATCTGCTCCTGAATATCATTATTTGACTGCTCTCGATGGTTTCCTAAGCCAAAAGCCGGGACGTTGCGAAGCTGCATAAAGCTACCCTCCTTACAGTGATAGGGGCGAACCTTTCATGGATTCCATATCTTCCCGAGATACGATATTCAACAAATCCTTGTCGTAGGCCTCGATGAGCGTATCTTGAGCGCTGAGCACCTGATCCGTTGCTGTAACTATCTCGTTCCATGCTTTCTGAACTGAAGGCTGGTTCATGATTTCTGAAGGGTCAGCCACATTGTCTACTTTACGTTTGATCGTAGAAAGCAGCGCGGTGTGATGTGTCAGATCTTTCAGGGCTGCTCTGGATAACTCAACGGCTGTATCTGGCGCTTGGACGTCACCTTCCACAAGGTTGTTCAGAAAGGTCGTAGCGACCGCCAGCTTTTGTTCTTGGAGTTGCAGGGTTTGTTGCCAATTCGTGGCCATGGATATCTCCGTTTTCGAATGAAGGGTCTCAAACGATAATGTCTGATAAGTCAGTGACTTATTCAAGGCCTTTCTCGTTGCAACAATTTGGATACAACCTGAGATAAAGCAAGGTTAAGATCCCGTTTTGCAAGGTATTTTTGGTATTTTATATACAGATGCTCCGCTTCCATTTGGGCGAGTTCTTGTGCGGCAAACCGAGCATCGTTGGCGACAATGGCAAGCCAATATTGATCCCTTGGTCGACGGGTACCCATCATTCGCAAGAATCCTTCGTCACTGATGGGGCCATCCACCTGTTCGCCGATTGCGCTGAGCATATATTCAGCTCCACCAAGAGCAGTTTCGTGAGCCCGCCGCATCCGAATGTACCGATCCTGGATAACCATAGGAATAGACATAGACATTCGACTTATTTTGTCATCAACAACCCTGTTTACTTCTGCAGAGGTGGTCGCTATTTGCTGGACCGCATCGGCTGTCGATGGCAGGTCAGCCGAGGAAAGCTGCGCGAGCAGATCGAGATTATCATTCTCCAGGCTATCCTCTTTTATGGTGGTGTATTCGTCCGAGATTAGGAGATTTCCGCCCAGCAATTCGTACAACGAGGCTCCCTCGTCTTCAGCGGCCGTGCGTGTCTTTTTTAGCACTTGTGACTGGGCTATACGCGTGGAGTTTTTTACATTACTTGCAACTCGTCCCAGAGCTTGTGAATCACTGATGCTAGGAGATGAGCTGTTACCCCCTGAATTTGAAATTGTACTGCTTGCCCTTTGGTTAGCTGATAAATCGCTACCAATGACCGCCCTTTCACCCCTTAGAAACGATAGCCCTGCGAATAGGCTTGAATTTCCGCCCATGTTAAAGGCTGTGCCGGCTTTAATTTGTTGTTTGCGTTCTTCTCGCTGGTTCGGGGCGAACTCGCCAACTGTGTGCTGCCTTTCAAGCTCTCGCTGGATGACTGGAAGCGCTCGTACTTCGGCTGCTATTTGTTTAGTGGCAAGCTCAAGCGCTGTTACAACCTGTTTTGTCTGTTGAGCTTCGGCGCTTTCAATGGTGACCTGAAGCATTGGGAAACCGACGGCTCCCGTTTGCCCACCAACGCCCATGCCGATAGATTCCATCAGCACCTGCTCAGAAGAGATAATGGCTTTGTTGACAACGGAAAATGCCGAAACGATGGCGCCATCACAAATGGCGCATGCAGCTTCAAATCCGGCAGCATATCCGGGAGTTGCATTTGCGGTTGGTGCCATTCCTGAAAAAGCCCCTGCCAAAAGGACGGCTATTCCTAAGTTTTTGCGAAGAACCATCAGTTACCTCGCTCTTGACGATTGAGTGTGGATAGCAGTTGTGACATCAACAGGGCTGTACTTTTGTCCTGCTTCCACGTTTCATAGTCCAGTAGCATTGCGTCGGCCTTGGTAAACGCCAGATCCTTTAACGCTCCGCTCTGATCTTTGTTGGCGAGGTTTGCCAGCCAGCTAGGACTTTTCAACCGTTGGGTAGCCATGATTTTGAGCAAGTCGTTATAGCTCACCCCATCCTCTGCTTCATCGATCATTCGCTCTGCATAGGGCGTCATTGAAGTCAGGGTTTCCGCCAGCCAACTGCCATCCTCGGCGCTCATAATGGGCGACTCATACGACAGAAGCTGATTCTGCACTGCCTGGGGGTAAGTCATTCTCATGTTATAGAGATCAGCTTCGACGTTCTGGTTGATCTGTGACTGCGTGGTAACGCTTGATATTTGTGCTGGCGGATTAGGATTGGTTGTCAGGTTTATAAATGTCGCCGCCTCTTGGACCTCATCTGGTGATAGCGCCCCGAATTTATCGCTCCCGGTCACAATATTCACACCACCCTTTTCAATATCCGGTCGATTTTTCAGCAGCTCAAAGGTCTGCACAGAGAACCTCCCACTGCGGTCTACCTGGTCCGGATACGAAGATGTCATTTCATTGTAGGAGCTGGAGCTGGCATTCAAGCGATCCGCTTGAAGCGAAGCGAGAGAGCCCGAAGCTGTCATATCTCCGGCCCGATCGGTGAAGCGGCAAGGGTCAGATGCTTGACGCGCCGGATCAACGGAATTTGCTAATCTTTCGATCTCTTCCTGGACAACCGGGACGTTCCGAACCTCATTCGAAATGGTCTTGGTCATCAACTCTAGCGATGTCACTAATTGCTTAGTCTGTTTACCTGCTGACCCGGTGATAGTAGCGCCAACGCTTTCAAAACCAAGGTACAACTGTGATGCAAGAGCTTCTGTACCGGCGCCAACTAAAGTGGCTGTGGAGCTTGCGGCGCCTGTTGCGGTTTCTATACAGGAACAGGCTTTAACGTCGGATGGCGCTACGGAGGCAGCTACTGCGCAGGCGGACAGTACGGATGCGGCGAGCAAACTATTTTTTTGCTTGAATCTCTTCATCGGCGTGCACCAGTGCGGTCTTGGTCAAGGTAATTCTCATCACCAATGTCCGAGTCTGAATCATATTCGTAGTCGGTATAGCCCGGATTGACGTTCGGAATACGATCAAACTGGTCGTTAATAAATCCTTCGGCATTGAAATCAATCTCATTCTGTCCTTGCTCGATATTGACCCCCTCACTACCGCGATTGATTCCGATACCTGCACCAGAGAGCCCCAAGGGAGCATCAATGCTAGCGGATAGGCCATCAACCTGATCCGCCAAATAGTTATCCGCGGCAGAGCAGACAGCATCTCTTATACCGCTAAGGAAGCTGCTTGCAATCGATGCAATGCTGAAACTTCCATCCAAGCCGTAGGAGCTAATGCAGCCCTTTTCCTCAAAATCAACGACGTCATCAAGGTCGTTGCCCTCGTGTACTTTGTCGTAGACCCGCTTGGTGACTTGCCCTCGATCCTCGTTGTACTTTTTCCGAACCTCGTCTACGACGCAGGGTTCGTTGGAAGCACTTTGAGCAGAGGATGGGGTGAGCGACAATGACGTTACAAATACGGCTAAAGCCAACGCCTTGGAAGGTTTGTTTATCATGATTGAGAGGCCTTCTTCTTCTCTTTGAGTTGCGAAAGTGACACGGCATCCTGAATGGCCGCTTCAAGGCGGTCCGTTCGCTCCTTGGAAAACAATCGCTTCAACAATGCCAACCTTTCAAATACCAGGAATCGATCAACCGCCAGCGTGGCAGCCCGAAACAGGTCATCATCGTCTGGATTCGAAGCGAGAATTGCCTGGCAGGCGTTGAGGAACCGGCTGGTCACTTCTTTCCGGTCCTCATTGGAATAGTGCAGGAGCATCATGGCTGAACTTGATTTCATCCATGCCATCACCTCAAGAGCCTGTTTGGGGTTTTCGAGGCAATATGAGGCCACCTTGTTTGAGGACTGCATTTTCCGAATTACCTTATCGAGCATTTCCCGGACCCGCTCATGATCCTCGATGCTCCATGTGTCCTGTTCATCCATGATTGAGAAGACCTGGGTGATAGCTGGATCTATCCTCGCCCAGTATTTGTGAGCACCATCTTTACCGGCTAGCGGTGGCCCATCTTCGCCGGGGTTTTGAAATATGCTTTCCATTCGAAACCTCGCCTAAATTTAGCGGTATTGCCCATTTATAAAGCCTATATTGTTGTAGTATATCCCATTACATACGATACAAATGCAGCATCCCCTGATTGGTAGGCGTTATGAGTGAAAACAGCGAATCGCAAGTGGTAGCTTCTCAAAGGACACGGCCGGCTGAGAATCAACAGAATCAAGGCCATCCCGTAGAAAGCGCAAAGCCAGGCAACGGCGTCAGAGCGGTTAAGAAAACGCTTGGCATTTCGTCAAAGGTTTTAGCACTGGACACGATTTTCAAAAACGCCAAGTACATGAAATCCCGCAATGCCAATGTATGGTCAGACCTTTTCAGCAGGGATGGTTTTCAGAAAGCCAAGCAAACCTTTAAAAATCCTCGTCAGCATAACCCGGGTAACAAGGTTTATGCCTCACTCGCGCTGAGTATTGGTCTGTGTCTTTTGATGGCTGCCTATAGCGTGACATTCATTGCTGGTCACCCGGCACCCGCGCAACTGCCATGGATCAACAAGGTGGCCCTCGTTGGCTGCGCCTTGTATGGATTCCTGGGCACGCTGGTTTATGGCTCCATCTTGTGGGTCAAGATCAAACATCGAATACGCATCTTGGCGAACAGCCAGAGGGAACAGTCATGAGAAAGCTTTTAACGGCGCTTTTTGGCTTCGCCACGGTGGCAACCGCACTTACGGCACAGGCAAATCAGGAACACGCAGTCAATACAGGCGGGTTCGGAAAGTGGCTTATTGATTCGTTGTTTGAATCCGGTTCTGTTGGCGATATGGCTCAGCAGCCTGGAATGATCGGCACGGTCATCATGCCTTTGTCATTGATGTGCTTTGTAATGGTTCTCTTTTTGATCACCCTGAAAAGTATCCAGCACTTCATTATCGTATCGCAGGCCAAGAATCTGGAAGCCTCCCCGGTTTCAATGACCTGGGCACCGGTACACATCTTGATTGCCATCACGCTTGCCCTGCCGATGCCCAGTGGCTACTCGATGGGTCAATACGGTGCGATCTGGCTGGCGGAACAGTCAAATGCCCTTGGTAACATGACTGCTCAACGCGCGACCAGCTTCATCAGCAATCGGGGCATGATTACACCTCCACCAATGCCAAGCATGCAGGCCTTCACGAACGCTATCGCCGCATCTGCCACTTGTAAGGTTATGTGGAACAAGTACGGCGAACACATGGAAAGCCTTGGCAACAACAAAAGCTGGGTTCAAGAGAATCAACGATCTGGCTACAGTGAGCCCGGCACCGACAAAATCACAGCATCCGAAGAATATCAGTCGTATGTCATTAGCTATGAACGCAAAACCGCCGTAAATGGTCAAGTTCTCTCATCGGCGATAAACAATTTTTGCGGAAAAATGGTGATTCAATATAAAAACCCACCCGACGACCAAGACCTCCCCAACACACTTCCTATATTCAGAGCGGACCCAGTTGATTGTGGTGATGGCGAATCTAATTTTTGCTTCCAGGACGGTGAAACTGTAGAGCGCGCTATCTGGGACTTCATGTATACCGCGAACGAGACCATCGCAGCGGCACTGCTAGATGATCCGAACAATGGGGTGGCCTCGACCAACCCTCTGGGCGCAGACACCGATGCCGGTTCCGCAGGCAACAATTTCGCCGCCAAGATCGCAGGCAATTTGCTCTATGACCTAGATAAAAGGTTCGCCGGGGCAACGGATGCTGAAGCAATGGAAGATGCCATTGCCATGCTTGCAGATGAAGATGCAAAGATTTCTGCCGCTGTCGAAGCTGCTGAGGACCTTTTCGAAAAGACACGCGACAGGACATACGACGCTTATGCAAAGGCAATCAATAGTGCGAATAATGAAGGCCCAGCGGGTGACTGGATCGAAAATCTCGACCGCGCTGGCTGGCCACTACTGGGTCTTTATTGGTTCCAGTTTACGAATACCAGCAACGCCGTTGGCCAAGCCTCCGAGCTTACCTTCCAATACACGGGCGGTATGGATAAATATTTGACGGCCCTCTATGCGGCAACTGAGGATGCGGAACTGGTTCGCACTCTTAGAAACCGATACTCAAAATTTCAGAAAGCATTCCACAGAGAAATCCAGAATACCCGCTTCGATTCACAGCCGTTGGTTGATGAAAGCAGGCCTGACGCTGCCGCTTTAGCGGGCGTCACCGCTGAGGATCTGGAAGCCCTTAATGCTGCGGACCTTCAAGAAAGCATTCCTGCCATGCTCGACGCGATGATCGAACAAGCGGGCGGCGGGAATGAAAACGTTTCTGGCGACCCCTGGGGCATAGACTTTCTTAACGACTGGTCAAGAAACTGGGTGTTTCCTTTGATTGTTAGCACGCTCAAAGAAGGGGACATTGTGACAAGCATGGTCAATACAGGTCACGACATCATCGCTATCAGTGAATTCGTCTACCTCGCCAACTTGATAGCTCGTTCCGCTGAAGCTGCGAGTGATGCCCAAGGCGGTGATGACGAAGAAGCAAATGACGCTGACATTACGAGCGCGTGGAGCTGGATAACGAGCCCTATTGATACGACTGTAGCGCTCTTCAATCGTGCAATCAGCATGTTGTCGATCATGCTTAGCGATTTCGCAAGCTATTGGAAGTACCTGTTCTTTGCGGGCCTGTTCCTCGCTTTTTACTTACCTTCAATGATTATGATTCAGTGGCTGATCGGCTTTATTACCTGGGTGATCTATCTGCTAGAGGCGACTGTGATAATTCCGATATGGAGCCTTCTCTTTGTTGGCGAGATGGGCGAGAAATCTTTTTCACCGCAGACAGCCAGGCAAGGATTTGTTCACCTTCTGAGCATATTGCTGTATCCGAGCCTTATGGTGATTGGTTTCGTGTTCGGTCTGAAAGTGATCGACCTGGTATCCCCGTTCATTATTGATTTCCTGATAATAGGCTTCTTGAACGCCACAGATGGGTATGCGTTTGGACTTATCTCTTTCGCTGCAGGACTGATTCTTCTGGCAGTAGCGGCATACCAGATCATTATCAGAGTGTTTTCGATCGTGCTCGAGTTCAACGACCGTGCGATGGGCTGGATCGGCCAAAGAGCTGGTTACGGTGAAGCAAGCGGTGAACAGGGAGCTCGCGGTGGATTCGTCGGCGCCATTAACGAAGGCAAAATGGAAGGCCGGATGAATAGAACACCCGGCAAGAGAGGCTGATACCTGTCGAAAGGTTAACTTGCCGTACAATAGGTGATACCCTATAATACAATTAAGAGTTGTATAAGGGGATTACCATGAGCATGCAAAATCAAACCAAAGTCGGCCTGGCAGCAAGCGTAACTGCAGGGAGTATGATGACCGCCAAAAAAGGAACTGGCGAAAAGATGGTCGGTGTCGTTGTAAATGACGCCTGGCGCGGAAAGAACGCCTTCCAGCTAGGCTCAGACCTGATTCAGACTGCGATTGGTTTTGCTGTCTGGGCAGCTATCGGTGCCGGTCTCCTTTACGTGTCTGAAGCAACCGATATTGGCTGGGTCGCATGGGTTGGACTGATCATGCTTGGTTTGAGCTTCATGTTCCCTGTCGTGCTGGCCACCCTGTTCCTGAGAGCAGCAACCGCAGGCGTCATGCTTCGCGTTTTCCGCCCGCTTTCAAGAGAGTGGATGAACGCTGCAAGCGCTTACCGCAAGCCCAGTGGGGCCTCCGTTGTCTACGTGCTGGTTTACACTGTCTGCCTGCCGTTCCTTCTGGTGAACGACGCATTCAGGGTTCTCAGATTCGCTGTCAGCAAGCTACTGGGCAGGAACGTTCGCTTTGCATCGACTCAGGACCGATTCAACCTGAAACTGATCGCTGAGCTAAACAAGGCAGTCAGAACTGTTGGTGCAGATCGTGCAGACTTCCTTCACTACAAGACCTGGTGCAACGTGAATATGCCAGTCCTTGCAGATCGGACTCCCACTTACGATGACTGGAAGAACGGTCTCCGGTCGCAGGTGGTCCGTGAACTTACTGCCAAGTACGGACCCATCATCAAGGCATAATTCAATCCACAACCATCTAGCCCTCATTCTTTGGGGGCTTTTTTTTGCGTGCTTGCAAAGTGAGCAAATATCTCGGAAGCGAAGGCTGGGCCTGAGCTTACGTCTAAGCAAAGCATGACAATGCGCCGTATTTACAGATCAACGATCTGTCCCTAGAAGCAGAATTACATCATTGCGCTGAGGCGCTGTTTCATCGGCGTTGGCTTAGTATCAGCGGCAGGTTGTGGTGCTGGCGGTTGAGTTGTATTGATCTGCTCGTGTGCAGGCTCTGTCTCTGGCTTTGGCTCTGACCTTGGGGGTTGGTGTGTTGCAGATTCGCTTGGCTGTGTAGCGGGGGGCTCGGTAGGCTGGGTGCCTGTAGATTGTGCTTTGGCTCTAAGGACGTTAGCCAGCGTCTGACTACCCTCACCTAACGGGCTGTCAGGCTGGTATTCGTTTTTGAAGGCGAGAGTTTGAGCCATAAGCATCAGGTGACTATCAACAGAGTCTTCCGGTTTTGCTGCACCGGTGATAACAGAATCGTGATAGAACGTGAGCGCCCGGGAGATCCAGGCGCCCCGTTCACGAATCGTCATAGAATCGAGCACTGAAAGAAAATCATTCAGAGCGCTTTGCGCCTGATCATCCAGATCAAGGCTAAATCGATAGCGCTTTTCAACTTTTCCCTTATCAGAACTCATGACGATTCGTTCCTTAATGCGATGGGTTCAGGTAGGTGATGTATTTGAGCATGCCGCGGGCGTTGGCAAACTCATCACGAATTTGCAGTCCATATTCTTGAACCCAGTCGCTAAACAGTGATTCACAGAGAAGTGCACCGCCGCCGACTAGCAGAATATGCTGGTAGGAACGAAGTTCTTTCAGTTTTTCTTTGGCAAACTTCTTCAGCTCCCTTACAACGGGCTCTGCCGCTTTGATCAGCACTTCCTTAACCGGAATGTTGGTCATTTCGCCGTTGATGTTTGTGCGAACGTAACCCTTGCTCAACGCCTGTTCGATCATCCAAGGCGCTGGTTTATCCATGCTTACACCGTATTCTTTCATGTGGGTTAGTAGCAGCTCAGAGAAACGCTCGCGAATATCCAACGTTCCCCGCTCCAGGGTGCCGGAGCTATCCTGCAGAATATTGAGTTCCGGTGTCATAGCTACTACGTCAAAGGTTGAGCCGCCGAAATCAAGAACGGCCATAGGCGCGTGTAAATCGTCAAAGTCACACGCTTCTGACCCATCATCGTTAATCAGGTAATCGATTAGGGCGCTGACACCCTCGGAAAGTACCCGGCTCTCCTTAATGATTGCGATCGGCTTGTCCTGACGGTTTTCATCAAGTGCCAGATAGACGGGCTTACGCATGTTTTCGGCCTGGGCATCGATCAGCTCATGGTTTTTCTGACCTGTACTGGTGTAGTAGTCCCGCATCGGCAACGCGGTAGCCAGGCGAACTTTCTTGCCGGCGAGATCCAGCTTAACCAATCCGTGATTAACCAGAACCCTGTTCTCTACTGATGTGCCGTAATCTTTGCTCCGGATAGAGAGAGGGGCACGAACATGGGGATTGCAGACATAGCGATCACCGTCCTCGGTTTCATACATATCCGCCAGCCCACCACCCAGACTGCTCTGAGCTTCCTGAGCGGTACCGATAATGGTTTGAAACTTCATGGTTCGGATGGCGCCGGTTGAATCAAAGTGCGCCAGTTTATGGCTGTAATAGCCGTTGTCATCGACAACATTGAAAATCTTTTCATTAGTCATGTGGTTCTCTCTTTACCAGTGTCGAATGCCTTTGAAGTGATCCCATGATCGCTTCGTTTGTCGAACGTGATGGGTGGAATGGCAGTACCAGTACCCGCCGTTCAAGACGGTTCGATACTTTCTGAATACATCGGCCCACCTCAATGCCCTGACTTTTTGCTTGTAGATATCGAGCAGGAAGTTAATGAGCGCTATATAAAAAACGGTTGCATAGGGTGCGAGGGCACATGCCAAAAAAGGGAGAACACCCATTACGGAAATTTTTCCCATCAGAGTTGCGGGCTTGGATTTGTTCGCCCACATAATGGCCTCACCATCGACTTCGATAATGCTGAGCTTCATTGGCCCACCTCTGCTTCCATCCGGTCGTAGATGGCTTGGCTCAAGCGTCCAGATTGATAGTGTTCACGAACGTCTTTGATGAGAGGGCGTCCATGGGTGTGGAGCAGCTCAGTCATGACCGCAGTGATCTGGTCAGCCGGTATTGAATAAAGGTCTTTCCGCATTTCATCTGTCAGTACAAGCCATTCACGAATTGCACAACGCCCTCCGTCAATGGTTGGCAACAAAGCCTGGTACATCAGAACGCGGGTTGAACCAATCAGACCTGATAAAGCACGCATAGTCTCGTTGGCAGGAAAAACACCAATCATTCGGGTGAACATTTCAGGGACAGAATTTACATGCACGGTTGTATAAACGGTGTGGCCAGTCTCACTGTTATGGATAGCGCCGGAAATGGTTTCTGAATCCCGAGCCTCACCCAATATGATCACATCCGGATGGCGCCTCAAGGCATTACTGGTGGCGTGCGCGTAGTCTTTTAGATGAACGTAAACGTCTGACTGTGCGATTCGGCCGGTGCGCCCTGGAATAGCCCGAAAATCAAATTCGATGGGTGACTCATAGGTTAGAAGTCGCTTTCCCTCTTCCTCTCTGAGTATGTCCTTTATGATTGCACCCATGGTGGTGCTCTTACCGGAACCTGTTGCGCCACCGACAATGACAATGCCGGTGCGCGGAAACAGCGCTTCTTTCAATTCGTCCTGCACACCGAGATCTGCGAGATCAGGCGGTAACTGCGCAATGGATCGCATGGTGATGTCACAGCCAAGGGGGTTCGAATACATGCCCATGGAAGCGCTGGCGTTGACACGAAACCGATAGGTGGTTTTGCGATCCTTCTCTACGGCTAACGGGAAGTTATGATCGATGCCCTGCTGTAGAGTCGCTGATGACGTTGCTTTGTGCATCTCGTTCAGAAGCGCCTGAACCGTATCGAGTTCCAGCGGACGGTTACCAACGTCGATAATTCGCCCATGCCTCTGGACAGCCATTTTCTCCTGATCCTGGATCAAGATGTCGTCGACACCCCACTCATAGAGCTGAAGCAAAGCATCTTTGAGTTTTTGAAGATCCAACGGATGCGAGTCATCAATTAACGGTTTGCCTTCCACTTTATTGCCCCTCTGGCTTACTAAAGACAGGTTCACCAACAAATTCGGATGGAGATTGTTGGAGCTTTCTCAATGGCTGAAGAATCGGCTCTTCATCGTTTGATTTGGTCCATAGCGCACCCCACTGATTTTGAGAAGCGAATGTGACTGGAACAGTGATGCTGTAAACCGTATCTCCGGCATTCAGGATTCTTCCGCCTTCTGCCTGCGTCATTTCAGGGATACCTTTCGTCATCATTGGTGCGTTGACGACGCCACGGTTCTCCAGGATGCGGTAGGTAATCCTGCCTCGGATATCCTGAACCATTTCGTTGAGGTTGTTTTCCCAAGAAAGTTGCGCGTGTTCGAGGCCAGATTTCCACCCTCTGACTACTGCTTTTTTCCAGATTTCTTCTTCATCGGATGAGTCAGGAAGAAGCGCCGGATGAGGAAGCTCCGGATAGGGGAACTCTCGCCATAGATATTGGCGCCACGTTGGAGGCTGACTGATCGCCTTTGGCGGCTCATCGATCTGATATTGAATCTCGACTGTTCGAACCTCCTGTCCGGAAGGGGAAACATCGTAGCGGTCCCGAACCTCCGTAATAGAAGGAAGCAACATTCGCTCATCAACGATGAATGGCGAGAAGTTGGCAATTCGATCCAGCGTTCCTTCTTGAGACTTTGTGAAATCGAGAAGCCTCTGGTAACGCCACGCAAGACCTGTTTGCGCGCCATAGGCAAAAGCGGTATCGCGAATTGCGTTCAGCCGCATTTTCCCTGACTTCAATTCTGCCTCAGCGCTCTCAATCGATGGAATTACCCCGTCTGCTTCGACGGCGACAATTTCCTGAAGAATCGGGGGATTCTGAGCTTCGATCCAGACATCCAGTGATGGGGCGTCCATAGGGCTCTCCGATTACTGAGCGTAAGTGATGATCAGGCGATCTTTTGCCGAATCAAGGACAACGTTCGCCCTGGAGCCCGCTTGGTAAGACGCATCAATCAGGTATTCCGCCAGCGCTTTTTTGCTGCGATCTACGGTGACTGTGATAGGAATTACCGGTTTAGGTCCGAGCGTTTGTGGCTCGCTGTATCCGGCCAATCTCGATATGCCACGTAGAAACGGTTCTAACTCACCGTAGAAGTCGTCCTCAAGGACGTAAGTTTCCTGCCAGGCTTCCGGGAATTCGCTCACGCTGTAATCTAGCGTCTGACCTGCCCCTGTCTCGGTTATCTGAGCAGATTCAGCGTAGGAGAGCGTCTTGTATGCCTGAGAGATTTCATCGGCGGCGGCGCTGAGCTTTACTATTGCGGGGTCAACCTCAACCTTCGTGCTGGTTGGGGTGGAACTACACCCAGCCATCACGGCCGAGCACCCGATAGCAAAAGCCAACTTGGAAAATGAACGCTTCATCAATCAATCCTCTTTTGGGGAGCACAACTTTATTGCATGTTGAGGGTTATTCTATCAGGCCCTGCTTTGCTGGCACGCCTGAGACCCTATTCGTGGTAAGTCTCGTTTAAATCATTTATGTCATTGTTAATAAACGATAAACACGACTAATTCACAGTCAGACCAACTGGGCCAGAACAGTCCAATGCCGATATCAGAAACGGGCCATCATGGTCCAATAAGAACTATGGCGTTTTATTGGCGTCAGTCAGGAGGCGTCTAAAAGGCTGAAAGAAGGAGGATTCAAGGAGCTATGCACAGGCAGACCATAGCGGTCCATCCAAATATCAAAGCTGGAATCAAATATAGCGTTTCGGCCAGAAAAATGAGGGTGGAGGGCCAACCGAACTCGTCGGATCGAATACGCCTGGACTCACGGAAATTTTAGCCCCCAGAGAAGCGCCCTCCCCTCTTCTCAAGAATGAAAAACGAGGCAATGGTTAACGAATCGGAGGCCATGATATTGGTCAAACCTTGTTCACCACAGGTAGATTCGACGTACAAAAAAGAGTGCCTTAAAAGAAATGGGTTTTATCCTTAAATTATTGGTGTTCGTGTTTTAAAATAATCATTATCAAAATGCGTCAGCTATTAAGTGTATCTAAAGATCATAACGCATAACTGTGTTTTAAAATAACTGGTATCAATAGCATGAAAATTGAGATTTCCCTGAACAGACTGGCTCCGGAGATTGACCTAGAGAAAGAGGAAGTCCGCTGCAGACAGCTTCTGAGAACCTTCGTTGCAGAGAGATTCACGGATACCCTGATTGAGCACCCGGAAGTCCAGAAAGCGTTTGTGGAGTGGCTTGAAAGCAGAGACAACAAAGCCTCCAACGACACTCAACGGTGGGAGCTTCGTCGCATCAGGGCAATGGCCGAGAAATACTCCCGGTTATCCACCCTGGAAGAAGAGGCCGAGCGAGTCCTTCTGGATACCCGGAACATCGTGAAGGATAAATCCACCAAAGCCGCGATTAGCCGGATGGTCGACGAGGATTTCCTGAAGCGAATGAAAACAGCCGTAAATGAGCGGCCTGGCACCACAGAGAATATGAAGAACGCCTTTCTCGTTTTCAGTGCCACTTTGATGACTGGCCTTCGGTCAACCGAATGGCCTACCTGCGAGCTGGTCGAGGCCAATGATAAAAAAGGTCTTCCGGCGAAGCTGATCGTGCAAACCGCAAAGACCAAGAAAACAGACCCTGAACCACGCGAGCTGATACTGCAGGATTTCGCGGCTCCCCATTTAAACGTGCTTCGGGCCGCCATTGAGGTAGGCAGGAATTTAACGTCACATCAGTTTGGCCACCTCTCCACCAGTCTCCGGAAAATTGCCGCCTTGGCTGTCCGAAACGACAAAGAAGAAAGCCTGCTCCCGGGCCTGGACCTTGGCTCTGGTCGGAAAATGTTTGCCGTTGAATCGTTACGGGATAACCGATCGAAACGAGCAGTTGCCGGCGCCCTGGGTCACACAACCATAGTTAATCTGCGTTGGTATGCCCAAGGCGACATTTATCAGGAGAGAGGAACCCGGTACCCACTGGCCAAGATCAGCGAAGAAGCCGAAATACGGGTGCGAGATACCCTGAAAGAGTTCACCGATTCCAAGAAACAAGTTGATGTTGAAAGCCTTGATGCTCTCGATACGCCATCGACTTAACGCACGGATTCTCTGAACACCATGAAAAAACGACTACCTTTCGGTCCCGGGCGCCCAGATTACGACGCTAATCTTGATTTGTTCGATGCTCTGGAAGATCCGCCAGCCAGTGAAGGCCCACCTGACAATATTGAGGGGTGGCCAGCCGATATCACTCTCAGGTTTCCCTGTAGTAGTTGCCTGGATAACGACCCAATAAGTTTGGAGGATCCGCTGACCATTTCAGCTTCTGCGGGTAAGTGCCCTCTTTCTGGTAAACCTTGCACCTCAGATAATCCAACCCAGCAGCATTACCGGAAAGCCGAAGGGTTATGGCAGATAGGTTCTGGTCATAATTTGAAGTTGATCAAAGCTGATAGCTGGGAGCGAGCCGTTCGTAAGGAAGGGGGAAAGCCAGATAATCCAGCCTGTTCTGTTGCCCTGAAGGTTCGCCCTTTTTATGCGACTCACGGTGGTTATGCCGACAACGGATAATTTGCCAACCTAAGTTTTGATTGGAAGTTGGGGCAAGGATTAGGGTAGACAGCGTTTGTCAGCGTGATTTGTATTTACACTACGCAAATCACGCCGCTTCAAACCCCAAATTTTGTGAGGCACTTCTTGAACGCAATCCTCAAACGAACACAGCTTATGGTTGCAGGCGCTGCCATTGTCGCTAGCCAAGCCGTACATTCGGAGCCTTGTACGGTAGCAATCAGCGAGTCCTACGCACCGGCTCAGCCGTATTTCCAGTGTGCGCTTGATGCATCAGGGATTGAGTATGAGATCGTTCAACTTCCTCAGTCTCGAGTTCTTTATGAACTTGAGCACGGCAGGATCGACGCAGGATTTCCCTTTGTTCAGGAAAAAGGCCGAGACGACTTCGCTTCTTTGTCCCTGCCTGTCATAGAAAGTCGTTGGCTTTTTGTGACCACACTGCATACGGGCTTCAGGCTGGACGATCCGGATATCCGCTGGGTCTATTTAAGGGGGTCCAGAAACCTGACTATGTTGAATGAACAGGGTATCGCCGGTTCTAAATTTCCAGCCAAATCCTGGCATCAAGCCTTCGACCTTCTTGAAGCCGGCCGGGTTGAAGCACTATTGACTACGGAGCCTTCCTTTCGGTTTCTCGATATGCACCATAAGCGATCCTTATTTGTAAGGCCCTCCTTGCCTCTATTCGGCGGCATCTATGTTGACGATGACCAGCCCAAACTCTTAGCAAGCCTCAATAGCGGCATTGAAAAGTGTGGTCAGGTAAAAGTGTTCGATCTCTAGGCCTGCCAATGAGTTCAGGCTGACAGCCTTTGCGGAAAGGTGGGTATGCGGCATTTACTCGTCTTTTTTAGCTGTAAAATGGTTTCTTACCTTATGCACTAAAAGCCTGAGTAAATCCTTTGTCCACGATGATCTACCTGCCCGTTAGCCGTAGAAAGGCCAGCCAACTTGTGCAGGCATTCCCTCAACTGGTCAGCCAGGAATCAGAGGCGGATGGCCGCGGTTATACGAGCACGTTTGTCATGGACAGTGATATCGAAGAGATCTGGAAGCACAAAGAGCTTAACCAATCTCTTCCATGGCGGTACCGCAAGACACCAGTTAAGTTGCGCCTATTCCCTACCCCGAAAAACTGTCCGACGGACGCCCTAAGCGCATCGTTATCGACTACCACGTTCCGAAAGATTCGGGGTGCCGTTACCGCACAATTTGGTGGCCGGTGTCAGGTGTGTGGGCATGCCAAAATGAATAAGAAGGAGCGCCGGATATCCCCGAATGTGTTTGCCACCTGGTTGCACACGCCTCACCCAAACACCCATAAAAGAATGGGAGTCCGTGAGATTCTGGGGCTTGCCTGTGTGTGTGATGACTGCCTTGGCCCTCTAACACTTGCCGACCCGATTCCTTGCCACCATGTTCCAGAGCCTTCCAGGAAGCGGGAGGTTGAAAAGTCGATCCAACGGATGGCCCTGCACAACCAGCATTCCCGAGACTTGACCCTGAAGGTTGTCAGAAAATCGATTCACCAGCGCAAGCAGCATCTTGATGGACTTTTCTGGGCGACCAATCTTCGCTGGCTTGTGAGCAAGAACTTGTTAAAGCCAACCGACATTGTTTTGAGTCGCCAATACATAAAGCAGGGATATTCTTTGAATCGCGACTGCCTGGTGGTACCGCCTTCAAAACCGAAAAACAATCCACAAACCAGACCGCCAGCATCACGCGCTACGAAAGCCACGCAGTCACCCGCCAGCAGAATGAGAACGCGCCGGAAATCCCCGGCATAATCGATTTCGATCAAATGAATATGGAACAGTTCGGATAGGGCCCGGTCATCAAAGCAATGACTGACCGGGTATCTTGCAGAGTTGAATTAGTAGATTGCCTGGATGAATGGATCTTCGATCTGGCTGAGAATGAGGTTCAGGTTGTCCTTCTCGATGATGCTCTCGTCGCCGGAATCGATGATTTCCATTAGGTGCTCTCGCACGGCGAACATTTCCAAAATCTTTCGGATTGGCGGTGTAACCTCTGCAATATCGTCTTCAAGCGTGAGGCCAAGTTTGCCGTTGATCAATCGCGTAAGGGCCAGCCGGTTATCAATACCCAATGCATCCAGTTGCTGGATGATTTTGACCGGTACGCCCTGGGTCTTCAGATGACCTAGAAATGTGGGAGTGACCCAATCCAAAAACCCATCGCGCCCTTTCCACCAGACAAGCACATCCGTCCAGGTCTCATAATCCAACCAAACCGACAGGCGCTCCCGTTTGTTCCTGGCCAGATCAGTTGACTCGATAATGGATCGAAACGTAGACAGGAATTTCTGGTACCGATCAGATCGGCAAGCCGAAGATGGGATATCCATTACCACCAGGTCAGAGATTTCGTCATTCGCAACGGCACGCTTTTCAACGATCAGCCATTCGCCGTAGATTTTCTCATCGTCGCTGGCACTCGGCCGCATCAGAATGGCCGATTCACCACTCAGGCCTTCCGAGTGAATCGAAGCGGGATCTACCGTATCCAGATGCCTATTAAGGATTGCCTTGGGGGTTTCCAGTGTTAGATTTGCAAAATAACACCAGTACCAATCGATTGAGTTGTACCGATCCATGGAAAGGCCAACCTGATTCAAAAAAGATGAGCGCACAAAATTACTTTCAGGAGGCGGCTCTGAAATACTCCCGTCGTTGCTGGCGGACACGCGGTTATAACTATGCATCGAAGATAATCTCACTGCCTGGCATTAAAGAATGTGTGAACCGGAGCTATCCGAACGGTTCGCAAAAGGTAGTACCAATGTACCACCGTGCTAGTGGAAGGAACCGCGCAAAACCCCGATAGACCCTTTGGAGAAACCCCTTAAATCCCTGAAATGACTGTTTTTTAATCAAATAAACGCATATAAAAACGGCATTGCAATCTATAAAAAGAAAGTCCTTTTTAATAGAGTGATATCCGCCGCCAGAAAGGCTCTGGAAGCCCCCAAGGCAATCCGTAATAGGTATGAGCAGGGTTTAGTTCGTCCTCCCCGTTGTTAAAAAACAGTCCCATTAAGTACAAATAGAGATAATCTATTTGATAAATGGGCAAATGGTAGTCATACTGTTTTATAGTATTAACCAATACCTTCTGTGTGGAGACACAACATGGCATCCGCCAGCCCAAGCAGTAATTCCGTATCCGGTGTTCATCAAGCGTATGCAGCGATGGCTCAAGCCCCTAAAGCCCAGAGCGCGGCAGCGCCAGATAGAGCGCTTCATTCTTTGAAGCAGGCAATCTATCAGACTCGCGGTGCCACATTCCCTGAGTCCAGGCGACCCCAAGACATTGTTGATCCCGGATTGCTGAAAGATGGAGAGAGAGCGGCAACGCGGCTTGCCAAGGCCATCCTTTATAACCAGACCATTATTGCTGTTGCAGACTTTGATGCCGATGGAGCTTGTGGTGCGGCGATCTTTGAGCGTGGCGTTACCATGCTTGCGGAATCACTCAATCGCACACCCCGGCTGAAAACGGTTATCCCTGATCGCTTTCGTGACGGATACGGCCTCAAGCCTGCTTTGGCCAACCGGCGAATTCATGCGCTATTACCCGATGTGGTTGTCACCATCGATAACGGCATCAGCTCACACGACGCTATCGAGATGATGAATGGCTGGCCTTCACCGCCAGCAACCATCGTCACCGATCATCACCAGCCGGGCGATACCCTGCCCTCGGCCTATGCGATCGTGAATCCGAACCAGTCTGATTGCCCGTTTCCATCGAAGGCTTTGTGCGGTGCCGGCGTGGTGTTCTATTTGTTGTTGCTGACCCGCAGAGCGCTGGCGAAGCTGGCACCGGATCACCTGAAAGAGAATCTTCGCGAAACCCAGATCAATCGGCTTTCCGAGTTTCTTGCTATCGCAACTATCGGTGATGTGGTTCCCATTGATCAAAACAACCGTCTTCTGGTTGCCCAGGGGCTGGCCCGAATTAACCATGGCTGGAAACTGAACCCCCGTGAATCCCACCAACAGGGTTACCTGAGTTATGGCGTTCGTAAGCTGTTGGAGCTGGCGGGCGCGCAAGCACCAATCACTTCGGCAGACCTTGCCTTTAAAGTGGCGCCCCAGATCAACGCTGTTGGCCGACTAGAAGAACCGCTGGCGGGTTTGGCGTGTTTGCTGGCGGATACCCGGATTATGGCCGACCTGGAAGCCAGTCATTGCAACAAGGCGAACTCTGAGCGGAAGACCATTCAGAGCGGCATGGAAAGCGAGGCCAACCGGCTGATGGATGAACTTGCCGACGACTGGAAGACCGCCAGCAACGATCAACCTGCAGTTACCTTGTTTGATCCGACCTGGCACGCCGGCGTTGTTGGGCTGGTCGCGTCCCGCATCAAGGAGGCTACCAAAGGGGCGGTTATCTGTTTCTCCCCTGATAACGACCCCAGTGACGGCTCCACCAGTGACACCCTAAAAGGCTCTGGCCGATCCGAAAATGTTCACTTGCGGGATACCCTTGCGTTAATTGATGCGTGGGCACCGGAACTGGAATGGCAGTTTGGCGGTCATGCTCGTGCGGCTGGCCTTTCTTTGAAAAAGACTGACCTGCCCCGCTTCCAAGAACTCTTCGAAAGGGCTGTGGCTCACCAACTGCGCGTTGCGCCACTTGAGAATCAGAGCTGGCATGACGGTGACCTGAATCGGGATAGCCGGACTTTGCAGCTTGCTAACTGGATTGAGTCACAGCCCTGGGGTCAGCAATTCCCAGAGCCTACGTTCCGGGGACGATTCAAAGTGGTTAAGCGGTTTGTGATGAAGGAGCAGCACATCAAGATCATTGCAAAGGACATTGGGGCACCCTATGACGCGCCAACCTTTGAGCTGGTCTGGTTCCGCGCACTTGAACCCGGCGAATCCCCCTCTTTCCATCAGGGCGACACCATTGAGGCGGATTACAATCTTGGCGTGAACCGCTGGCGGAAAAGTGAGAGTCTGCAGGGCGTTGTCTCAGCGTGCCGAAAATGCAAAAGCTGAAGGGAGGCTAACGGAGAGTCCGGTTTACCGTACAAGAGAGGGTATACCGGGTTTCCGTGCCATTTTTGTCGTATAGACTGTTGCCTATGAAATAAACGGTGAGCCGATCGATAAACGGCCGCCAGAACATAAAGGCATGAGGTCACCATGACATCTACAAAGCAGCCCGAACTTAAATCCGATCGTTACGTTCTTCAGGACTCTCGAGACACTGCAGACGGAAAAGCCCTGTTCTGGCGAGAAGGTCATCAGGGCTACACCACAAAGTTGTCCGAAGCGCACCAGTTCACCATGAACGAAGCGCTCCAGCAGCATCAGAACCGGTTGACCGATATTCCACATGACCTGGAAGACCTTGAGGGTATGGGTAACGAGGTTGAGCCCTATCATCTGGTCACCAACAACTATCTATTGGTTTCCCGGGCACAAACGCTTGAAAACGGCCAGAACACTGTTTTCATGGCAGCCCATTCATCAACACCCGGCGCCACCCCCACAGAAAACGCAAACATGGCGTCGGTGTATCACAAGGCGCAAGCCCTGGCGTTGAGTCAATTCGATGATGATCTGGTACCACTTCGTAAGATGGATGTGACCAAACACATGAACGTCGACAATCGTTTGCCGCTTTCACGGGCATCCGATCTGACGCCGGCGCTCCTTCCGCCTTCATTGGTTGATCGTGAGCAAGAAGTCCAGGTGCAGCGGCCACCGAAAAACACCCGTATTGACCTGACGTATACCAGTGAAAGCCTCAAAGCTCATGCTGTTGCAATTCTTCCCGGCGAAATTGAGCAGGAAACGCTGGACCAAATAACCGAACTCTTAATCGATGGCCACCAGATCATTGCTGAACAGGTAGGTCTTCCAACACCCCTGGAAGAATGTCTGAACGACCCGGAAAACGAAGGAATGATGCCTGATGATAGTGATCACGTTCTGACAAACCTGGATGCCTGGTCTGAAGGCAAGCCTTCCGTAGAAGACCTGCTGACGGATGAACCAGCCAACTCAAGGCTCTCACCGCGAGGCCTTGCTACCTGCCTGACATTCGTCGACTGGGATTATGGGGCCGAAATGGACCGCTTGGATATTCCGGCCGGCGACGACGAACTGCTTTCAATGTCTTAATTCAAACGACCCTAAAGGTGATTTATGAATCTCAATGTTCTTTACCCGCGGTCTGACGCAGAAATAAAAACCGCGAAAAACAAAACACTGCTCTTCCTGGTATTGCCTTCGGTGATGTTTTTCACGGCAGGCGTACTCTCATTCATTGGCGCCGGATCCGCCGAAGGCATTGAAATGTTAGGTGGTACCCTTCCCTCGGCAACCGGCGCTGTTTTGATTGTCATGGCCGGTATCATGCTGGCGCCGGCTTACTTTGCACTCTCTTGCCTGGAAGAAATCAGCTATGACACCTTCAAGGCTGAAAAACGGGAGATCGGCCAGCCCCGGGCGGTCAATGATTATATCCGTGAAATGAAGCGCCTTAATCGGACAAAGCTGGTTAAAGAGGACACGGTACGGCTCAAGAAGCTGGCAAAATGGCAGCGTAATGGGAAAGAAACGTCCCATCGGAAGTCCAGTTCTATATTGGCACGTAGATAGTTGACACAGGCAACGTGTCAGTCGTGACCTGTCATTGATATCAGTCTTGTTTATTTTACTCCCCGGTTCGTCCTGGGTTTTGTTTGGCCAAAAAAAAGGCCCCATCAATCGACAGGGCCTTCAGCATTTATCCTTTTCGGTTAGCCTTTACTGTCTTCCCGCGCTTCGTGAATGTCACCCACAATCTCAAGCAGCTTTTCGTTCACTTCTTCCTGGTCATCCAGATCGAGATAGCGCGCATCCAGAACGGCTCGCTTGTCCACATCCAGAACCAGTTCATCAGCCTCCAAGACTGCTTTATCGGTCAGGTCAGACTTGATAACCAGCTCTTGGCCATCGCGGCTGCCGTTCTTTTCAGCAACGATAACGCCCATATAGATGACGGCCTCGTAGCCACCGGACAACCCTTCAAAGGTTCCGGTTTCCCCTTCTTCAAAAAAGGCTACCGGTACGTCCTGAACGATCCTGCTAAGAAGATCCGATTCTGCAGATTCGATGAACACGTCAACCAACTCATTCACGCCTTCAAACGCATCATCGTTCTGCTCAAGCCTGCCCTGCAGGTAAGCATCCTGAGAAACCTCGGTCACTTTCTGCTCAGCAATTTCCACCGCCGCTTTAGCCCGGCGTTCTTTGTAGTTGAGTTCGCGTTCGGTACCGTGCTCTTCAGCCGCCTTTCCAGCGGCCTGCTTCAGCGCGTCCTCGGCGTTTTCAAGTGCAGCATACAGACCGGAAGAGTCTGAGCCCCAACCACCCTTGTCACCAAGCTTTTCTTCAAGGTTTTTCATCTTTACGTAATACGGTGACAACAGGTCCGAAATCTTGTCCTGGATCGGGTACAGATCGTTACCCAGCCTGATAAGGACGCATTCTTCACGCTCATCCAGAACATCAATTTCCAGATGGAACCGTTTGTCCGGGCATGTTGCTGGCGGCTGCCCTTTAAACGTCATCACCTGGTAGGAGCCGAGCGGGTTGCGCTGGTAAGTGCCGCTGTAACCTTCAAAGTCCGTAAGAAGCTGGCTGAACTCAGTCTTCATGCTGGCAATTTCAGACTGATAGGCGCTGATCGCTCCATCCAACTGTGTTTTGACGGCTTGATATTTCGACTGTTCATCCTCAATCGCTGCACTGTAAGCCTCACGAGACTGCTCAACCTCTCCCAGCTCTTCCTTTTTTTCTATCAGCAGCGTTTTTGCCGCTTCCCGCTCTTCCTCGACAGCCGCTGTAACGTCCGCTTTGAGCTTCTTCGCACCCTCAAGATTGAGTGCCATGTACTGATCGATGTCGAATTCAGAGTTATGCGGATACCCCACCGAGACATTTGGCACTTCTTCACCGGCAATGACAGCGTTCCAGACGTCATACTGATACTGGTACAGAGCTTTACGATCGGTCTCAAAGACGTTGAGCAGGTCAACAGTGCCTTCTTTAACGCCATAAACATGGCCGCGAACATCGACCACTTTCGCCCTGTCTGTCACTTCTTGGGTATTCAGCCTCCCCTCTGTGGGGTAGTCCGGGCCAAAACAACCCGCCAGCACCAGGCCGCTTGCCATAGCGACCGCCAGCTTCGCTTTTCCGATATGTCTGCTCTGATTACTGCTCATGATTCAGTCTCTTTTCCTATGAGTTACTTCAGAACCTACAGATTAAAGCATTTGGGCGTGTATTGGCGCACCAGACCCCGAATACACCCCTGTACTGTAAAGTTTCAGCGAACTTCGCGCTTGCAATAAGTAGGCGTTACGCCTATTATTGTATCATCGGGTTTCGCAATAGCAACCCAAAAAAAAGCCAACCGGCAAACAAAGAAGAGTAGTGAAATGACAAATGCCAGAATTACCCAGGATACCGTCAGCCAGACCTCCTTATTTCTGGATGAGACTTGTATTGATGCGCTTTCTAAGCATCGAAGAATGGCTAATCAGGCCCGCCAGAATGAGGCTAAGATGAAGATGATCGCCAACACACCGCTGATCCTAAGAAAGTCGGAGCACCTGTTCTTTCACGACGACTTGATGATGGTTTTACGCGAGAAAAGAAACAAAAAACTGGCGGTTCGGCTATCAAATAAAGATGTCAAAACGGCAAATAAGGCAAGCTCGCTGTTCGAAGAGGACTTGGCGGCGTCCCTGGAAGGACAGGTAACCCACTACGCTTCCGGTGTTCTCTCTCCCGCTTACTGGAGAGCCTATACCTCTATCAATCATCCGGTGTGCGTAACCGCAGTAGAAATTGGTGATGAACGCCTGACTCGAGTGTGTAATTACCTGCGCGCTGGCGGAACGGTTCTGATGGACAGTGGTGCCTTTCTATACCGTGAAGACTTCGATGCAATGCCGTGGACCAAGGTAGAGGAAATGTATCGCGCCGTGTCACAGGCCGCGTCTGAAAACCCCACACAGGCAAAGGTAACATTCATCCTTCCTGATGCTGTGGGCTCTCAGTCGGACTCTCTGGCCGCTCTACGGGAGTGGGGTGCAAAGATTCAGGCGGCTATTGGCCCGCACCATGAACGCCTACTGCCGATCCAGCGTGGCGACCTGACACCTTCGCTCTACATTAAGGCCGCTGTCGCGGCTCTGGGTCACTCGCGCGTCGATGGTATCGCCATTCCCTGCAAGGCCAAGGCATTCCCCGCTGAACACCTAAAAGACCTGAAAAATTTGGGTTGCGACATTCCCTGTCGCGTGCACCTGCTGGGGCTTAGCGAAAACCGCAAGAATCTGGCGAACTATCTGACCCATCTGAGCGAAGTATGGCCAGACGCGAAAGTTACCTGCGATGCGGTTATGCACCGTGCAGCCGTCGGTGAAAATGAGATCATAACGGCCATCCGGAAAGAGATTATCGAAGGCCCGATCACCAATATGGTGGAACGCCTGGTGGATTTGACCGATCCACTCGATGAGCAGGACGAAAGCAAGGCCGAGGCAATGTGTAACGCCCGCCCCTGGCTGGATATCTGCGCCGCTCGTCATCAGATTGTTCTGGATTATCTGGTCAGCGAATGGGGCCCCTGGGCCACAGAGGTTGCGACCCGCGCTTACATTACCGGTTTAGAACCCAGCGTACTTCGCAGCTACTGGAAATTGATCGATGCCGTAACCGAATCATTCGACGAAAAAGCAGCGTGAAGGGCAGGAAACCATGAGCTACAACAAGCAACTCAAAAAACGAATCCTTCAGTGGCAATCGGAGGCCAGCAAGGCAGAGACACCGGAGGATCTGCACCGCGTATCCGGGTCTATGGCCCTATTCGGTAGCCCAATCAAATTCAACCTCGGCAAGCTGTACTTCTTTGCGTCTTTATTCGCGTCCGTGGCCATCGGCCTGACGGTCATCGTTTTCAACTCCCGCCCTCACCCTCAGTGGATCCGTTCACTTGGCAACGAAATTGGCTGGGAGTCCGGTTTCGCCGGACTGACACTGGCGTCTCTGCTTGGAATTATTGCTCTGGTTCTCTTTATCATCGCGTCACGGAAAAACGGATTGATTACCCGGCTATGCAATACTCTCATGCACAAGGCCAGCCTGGTTCAGTACGGATTGCATGAAATCGATGACAGTGTGGTTGATCCCGCGATCGGACAATTTGGCGAGTTACAGCGTGGCAATCACGAGCGCTATATGAACGATTGTTACGAAGGACAGTATACCGGCAATGAACACCAGTTCGCTTACCAGGCGTACCGTCTTCACTACGTCGACCAGGAAACGACAACCGAATACAACCACACTGAAAAACGCACGGAAACCAAGACCGAATACCACCACTACGACCGCAGCGGCATCATCCTCGATTTTCCGTATGCAAAAGGTATTCATCTGTGCGAATCCTTTGAAGAAACCTTTTACCACAGCTCTTACAAGCCCTCATCTATCGAGTTTGATAGGCGGTTTCATTGTCGTGGTAACGATGAAATGGGGCTTGCCCGCTTCCTGAAGCCGGGAACCGTTCTTGCCCTATCCGAAGCTGCGCGAAACATTCCCGGCCTCACCGTTGAAATCACCATGGATCGGAGGATGTGTCTCGGCTGCGGGGATTACCACGTTGTTGAATCGATACAGAAGCTAACCAAAGAGACCAATCCGCGGTTCTCGCCGGAAGGTTTTGACCGATTCATCCGGGCAAACGTCAGCATGCCCAAGCTGGACAAACTGACGGAGCTTGCACACACCCTGCTTCGCTACAGCGATTCCAATTTTTCACGCCAAACTGCCTAACAGCCTAACTCTCAGGAGAAACATCATGGAAACGAAAAGCATCATTGCACTGGTCGCCGGCGGCATTATCGCCCTCTTCGTCATTGTGACCTACAACGCGATCATCAATCGCAAAAACGCCGTCAAGCGTGCCTGGGCCGATGTCACCACCATGGAGCGCCAGAAGAACAAGATCATCCCGGAACTGGAAAAGGCGGTTAACCAGTACAGCACGTTTGAGGAAGGCCTGCAGACGAAGATCACCCAGCTTCGAACAGAACTGAACAAGCTCTCCACTGACACCCCAGACGCGACAAAGCTCCAGGAAGTTGAGCGGCTATCCGAAAGTGTTCTTTCTGGTATCCGCGTAAGCGTCGAGGCTTATCCGGAGCTCAAAGCGTCCGAGCTATTCAACAACCTGATGCGCGAAATCACCGAGCAGCAGGAACACATCGGCGCCGCGATCCGGATTTTCAACTACAACGTCGAGCAGTTTAATAATGGCATCCAGAATTTCCCGGCCAACATGGTCAACGGCATTCTGAACAGGGAGTCGCAGATCGATACCTTCAGCGACAGCGAAGCCTCAAAAGGCTTTGAATACAAGCCAAACTTTTAAGGAGTAAAACAGTGACCGACAAAAAGACGCTGACACGAACCCATCTTATTGTCAGTCAGGATGACTTTGGGGCATTTCAGTACAACCCCGAGCAGCAGACACTAAAGGAAGCAGTGCTGGCGGATCGAACCCAGCTTCGAGATATCGCATTGATCAAAACCACGGTGATAGCAACACCGGTTGGCTGGACGTTCATCGCCAACCGCCAACTCCCACAAATGGCAATGGGTTGTAGTCACGATCGAACCGATCTGCGTGACATTGATCCTCTCTCAACCTCCGGTGAAATCCTTTACATATCGTCCGATATTGCTCGCAGCAATATTGCCCGGATCACCGATATCACCAACGACGGTGACCTCGAAGGAACAGGCCTGAATAGCTGGCTTGTGGATCAGGCGCTCTATGCCTTTCTTCAAGTAAGTGGCCCCGACCCCTGGATCGAAGGAATTCTTTCATCAGTGGATGGCAAGAACGCCCGGCGCGTGCCTTTCTGGCAACGCCATGCTGGACAGGCCGTCTCTGCAGACGACGAAGGCAATGGTTATTTCCGAGCCCCCTGGGTGCATGGTTTCAATCGATACAGAATGTCCGTCGAGCCGGTTCTGATTTATCAGGATGGCGAAATGCCTCGACGTATTGATAATCCGGGCTTCTACCTTAGCGATATGCATGGGCGCTTGGCATGCCAGGCACACAAAGGCCTCGCCACAATCGAGTAAAAAAAGTTTCTGATTTCCTTGCATATAGTAGGCGTAACGCCTACACTGTGTATTAAGAGATCAGGGCAGGCAACCGCCGCCCACAAAAAGAAATATCCGCCAGCCGGCGACCCAAGGAGAAAACGATGTTCGACGCTATCACCAACGCGCAAACCGATACACAGACCTGGACCCCAAGTGCATCCACTTCGGTTACCGAGTCCTTTGCGGATCGCTGCCAGAGTGTTATCGACAACATCAAAGTCGCCATGGCTGGCTACCAGATAACAACGATTGCCACTTCACAAGGTAAGGACTCCATGACGACGGTCCTGCTCACCATTGAAGCGGCTCGCCAGATCAAGGTTGAGACTGGCACAAGCCCTGTTGTCCGCGCTGTAACCTCAGATACCGGTGTAGAGATTCCTGCTCAGACCATGCTCGCCAAAACCATGTCTGACCGCGTGGCCGACTATGCCCGCGAACAGGGACTGGACTTCGATCAACTGTGGGTGTCGCCTGACGCGGCCTCTGCCTACCTTGTCACCATGATTGGCATGCGCGGTGTAGCGTCCATGCCTGGCTCGTCAAACACCTGCTCAATCCAGCTCAAGCTCGATCCCGCTCACAAGATGAAGCGCAAACTGGCCAAGGAAGTTGGCGGTGCCCACAACATCCTGAACTTCACTGGTGTACGCCTGAGCGAGTCCACCGAACGCGCCGAAAACATCAAAGCCAGAAAGGAACGCGCCGACAAACCGGTTACCCAGGATGACGGTTCCGGTCTGATGGCGCCGATCATGCATTTCACCACCGGAGATGTCTGGACGTTCCTCAACACCGGCGCAAAGACCAGGGGATTCGAAGCCATCAACACTGACCCCCTGATCGGCTTCTACGAGGCAATGGGCGAAGAAACCTGTGGTACCGACTTCCTGACCGCCAGCACCTCGAAGGCGCAAAGCAAAAGCCCTTGCGGATCGGCTCGTGGTGGCTGCTTCATCTGCCAGAAAGTGACAGACGATTCGGCCATGAACAACCTGCTTCGGACTTACCCGCACTACGAGCCCCTAGCCCGCCTGTCTCGCACCATCCGTGCTGGCCACTACGTTCCGGAGAACCGTAACTTCATCTCAAAGGTCGCTGATGATTCTGGAAAGATCCGCGTATTTTCCAATGCCTACAGCGCCGAATGGACTCGCAAGCTGGCCCAATGGGTGATGACCCTGGATATCCGCGAAGATGAGTACGCGGCTGCGCAGTGGGCAAAGATCGACGCCATGCCCGAGGGCACAACAAAGACGCTGAAGCGTGAAAAGCTGACAGCCTTTGAAGGTCGCCGCTTCCCACGCCTGCTGACCGACGAGCAACTATTCATGATCGCCTTCCAGTGGTCGCGTTACGGAATCCAGCGCGTTGGTGAAATGCCCCGCATCCGTGAAGCGCTCCTGCAAGGCCAGCGCTGGGAACTACCGACTGACGAAGAGCTGGCGGCACTGGAAGCAAGCGCTGACCGCAAGATGATGGGCAAAACCTTCGGCTACCTCGACAGCGGGTTCTCCGACGAAGGGCTGGCGGTGGGTGCGTACCGTGACAACGTGCGCGACCTGATCGGCACAGAAACCCCCTGCTCCCCGAGCATCATGCTGGACGACAACGGCGATCGCGCCATGTACGTGTCCAACAAGGGCGTTGCCCACGACACCATGGCAACGTCAGAAGCCGTTGAAGCGGACCTGTCCGACATGCACGAAATTGAACTGGAAGATTTTTGGTGGTGGTACGCGATGGACTTTGCGGACGCAACCCGCGACGCAACACACAACGCAGAGCTTGGCTTCCTCGTTCGCGAGGGCATCATCCGAGCACGCCCTGGTTACCAGTCGCACCTGGCGCAGTACCAGAACTACAACATGCACCTGACCACTCTGCGCGAGTGCGGCCCGATCGACACTCTGGAACAGATCAAGGCGCACCCGAGCTTCATCAGCAAGGCGGACCATGACGCCAAGCAGAGCACCAGCGCCGGCATCATCGCCACCGATGCTCCAGCGGACGACACAGACAACCAGCTAGAGTTGTTTGCCGCATGAAACGATCAACGGCAGAAACGATCTGCCAGACATTCCTCTCCTGGGATGCCCTTTGCCTCGGTCAATCCGACGGGGCTTTTTTATTCAACGCCAGGCCGGTTCAAACCGGTGAGGCAAAACGGATACGGCAGAAACGATCTGCCAGACATTCCTCTCCTGGGATGCCTCTTGCCTCGGTCAGTTCGACGAGGCCTTTTTATTTTCTACCTTGCCGGTGAGCCGATCGGTAAGACGAAGCGGGAGCTGAGTCGTCTCCTTCTGAGCAGAGCCCAACGGGCGATGTGAGGTAATGCCTCAGTTGCTTTTCAGGCGGGAACCGCCTGCCTAAAGGCGCTTTGTAGTTTGGCAGTTAGATCGGGGTTTGGGTCGGTATCACCTTGCTCTCACCCAATACAATAGACAGGTTTAAGTCGCAGAATCGGCCCCTGACCTACACGCTTCAAACAAGAAGCATCACAACCGTCTGAACTTAGGAGTAGACGACACTATGAAAGCAACAAAGGTACTTCTGGCATCAACCCTTTCTATGGCCCTGCTATCGGGTTGCGCATCCAATGGCGGCGGTAACAGCGGTGCTCAGAATTTCGCAAACGGACTGAAAGATGGTGTGGGCGCCGTCGCCTCCGGTATTGGTGATGTGATTGGCAACTTTGGCCAGCCGTACACCAACGGTGTGAAGGTGACCGAACAGCAGTTGGCGCAACTGGAAGTCGGGATGGGTCCGGACGACGTTGAACGGATCGTCGGGCTTCCTCCTGAGATTCAAAACAGTTCGTCCGGTGAAATCTGGTCCTACCCCTACACGGAGATTACTCATTTTTCCGGCAACACCAACGAAACCACAGTGGTTCGCTTTGATGAGAGCGGAAAACTGGCGAAAGCCTATAAGACTAACTCCCGCAACAGCTCCACGGGCAATCCTTTGGTGGACGCTGCCAACGGGACCAACTGATGTGCATTTGGCACTCAGTCCGATAAAAGACCTGGCCGCTATTGTAGCGGCCTTTTTTATGCCTGATTTCTGATTGGGCAACCCTGTAAAATTGACTTGGG
>Ga0136590_1000064_pt1 | contig 44965 bp, 38 predicted proteins | sample AntRauMFilla3765_FD_104934 | JGI IMG/M metagenome (GOLD analysis project Ga0136590, IMG submission 104934) | Saline lake microbial communities from Rauer Islands, Antarctica - Metagenome Filla 3 #765 | ecosystem: Environmental > Aquatic > Non-marine Saline and Alkaline > Saline | place... | reverse complement strand
CATGCGGATCGTATCATCGCGGATCAGTTGCATCAGGTCTTTATCGCTGGACACAATTGTGGCCTTGCGGCCTTGTTCATGGGCGATACGGGCATAGGTGGCAATGATATCATCGGCTTCATAGCCCTCGACCTCGATCTGCGGGATCGAAAAGGCCTCCGTCGCTTCACGGATCAGCCCGAATTGCGGCACCAGATCATCGGGGGCTGGTGGGCGGTGGGCTTTGTAGTCCTCATAGATATCATTGCGGAAATTCTTACGCGCCGCATCGAAAATCACCGCGATGGATTTAACCTCCATATCGGCAATCAGCTTGGTCAGCATATTGGTAAAGCCCAGCACCGCATTGACCGGCGTGCCGTCAGCCCGATTCAGCATCGGAATGGCATGATAAGCCCGGAAAATAAAACCCGAGCCATCAATCAGAAACAGTTCTTCTTCATGGGATGTGTTGGTGGAAACTTTAGCAGATTCAGATGCAGACATGGATTTCTCTTTTAATGCGGACATGGCTTAAAAATGCAATGGAAGACGCCAAGAGTCCAGTGTTTAATACGATATAGGGCGCTAAATAACCAGCCGCATAAAACGCGGTTTATACGTCTGAACCGGCCATCTCATACAGGGCAATCGCCGCTGCATTTGATACATTAAGGCTGGCGATTGGCGGACGGGTCGGTAATTTTGCCAGCGCCGTGCAGGTATCGGCGACACGTGGACGCAGGCCTTTGCCCTCGGCGCCCAGCACAATAACGGTTTTGGCCGATTTGGGCAGTTCGGACAGTGATTTCTCCCCGCGCTCGTCAAGGCCGATGCAGGCAAAACCTTCGGCTTTTAGATTCTCAAGAGAATCCGACAGATTCTTTTCACGGACAATAGGTACATATTCGGCAGCGCCGCTGGCAATTTTGGCCATAACCGGGGTCATATCCGGCATATGGCGGCTTTGACCGAGGACGCAAGCAGCGCCAAAGGCCGCGGCAGAGCGCAGGATAGCGCCGACATTATGCGGGTCTGTAACCTGATCGAGCATGATGATCAGGCAGCGGTCCTGAGTTTTGGCCTTGATGATGATATCTTGCAGGAAGACTTCTTCCTCGACCGCAACGTCAAGGGCGATGCCCTGATGAACAACGCCATTGGGCAGCTTATTATCCAGAAATTCTTTTTCGATAAATTCGGGGGCAGGGTGGTCGGTGCCTGTCAGGACATTCTTTACAACGCCATCCCATAATTTCTGGGTAATATAGATTTTATGAACGTCACGGTCAGGATTTTTCAACGCTTCGATACAGGCATGGGTTCCGTACAGTAATTGGCCTTTAAGTGGCAGGCCGCCTTTTGATTCTTTTTTCTTTTTCGGTGCGCCGGGTTTGCCGGAAAACGTGTTCTTTTTAAAGCCGGATTTGCGCGGCGGGAAGTTTTTTGTCATTTTATATCACATTTTTTGAGGTGGTCCATTGACACTGTGCCTGTTATTCAGTATCAAGATCATCTCTATCAGGTCTGACCAAAAAAGACCACAAATATGTGGTGGGATGGCAGAGCGGTCAAATGCAGCGGACTGTAACTCCGCCGACTTAGTCTACGTAGGTTCGAATCCTACTCCCACCACCACTTCCTTTTCTTTTAGCGCTTCGAAAATTTAACTGACCCGGTTTATATAGCGGTTCTTGGTTTTGAATAACAGCCACCGGAATACATTTTGAATTGTTCGGTAACGGTGATCCTCATTTAGGAGGATGCTTTTGCTTAAGCTCGACATTAACCTTATATATACGTAAATTCTTTATAATCTGATTATATAAATAGGCTTAAGGGATGTCAGTGTTTGGTAGAGGGTGCGGCTTCACATACAAAAGCGGATTTTGAATATGGCTGGTGTTATACCGACCATAAGGATGGCTTGGAAATCCGCAAGGATTTTCGCAAGATAGATTTTTTCCAAGACGAACCTTACGCAAAATGCGTTGCAGCTATGCTCGATCAAATAGGTTTGCCTATGCCCGAGAAAGCGCAGATTTTTCGTGGTACGCATCATGACCTTCTTTTCCTGGACAGCCATGGCGTTGTTATCCGTATCGGCCCTTTGGATGTAGAGGACCTGATGAATCCAGGCATTCTTCAGCCGCTTGGCTGGTTAGAATCGCCTGATAACAATGTTAAAATTGATGCCCTGCGAGCGTTAACGGCGCCTTTGACGGTTGCGATTTATCCCGGCGTTGAACTGTTTAAAAGCTACCTTGATGATAATAAGCGCCCCAAAAGCGCCGGTGAACTCAAAGATTTTATGGAGCTCACGGGGGCAGGGCTTGGTGATGTGAGCGAGCGTAATAAAGGCGTGATCAGGCTACAAGATGAAGCGGGTAGTGAAGTTGCTGTTGAAATGCTGCTGGACCCTGATAATAACTTTAACGAATCCTCACAAGAATCATCCGTCCAGCGCTCGTCGATTTTTGAGCAGGCCAAAAAGAAATATAAGAGCAAAGGAGATATTCTGCTTTATTCGTTGACGGAGAGTTTTAAGGAGGCAAAGAATATATCGTATTGGCAACGGGCGTTTCAGCTGCATCAGCCGTTGCGCAACCTCTTTTGGCAAGCTTTTGATAACGTAAAGGGACCGGATGATAAGCCTGATCTTGAGAAATTAGAGGCGTTTTGGAACAAATGTGCTGCGGCAACGGTCAAACCGGAACAGCAGAAAATGTATGTCTGGCATACAAAAACCAATATCTTTGGCGTGCAGAAACTAGTGCGCAAAGAAGCTAAAATGCCCGAATTGGTTCTTTATACGCCATGGGCGCAAAAACATGAAGATCAGTCTTCCCTCCCGTCGGCAAAAGGGACGATAAAAAGAAAAGCCATTAAATATATAAACCAGCCGGACAATATCAAAGAAGCCGTCAAAAAGGCATGCCGGAAGCATTTTATGCCTAAAAAGGATATTGTGCCCTGCGTAAGCAGGAATAAACTGTAAATTAACGGAAAGAAATATATCGGATGATATCTGCTACCTCCAGTCAGTGCGCAGCGCTTTATACAGCTGTAAAACAGCTTTACGCCAACAGTACTTGTCTGCCGTTTCATGGCTGGCATCATATTGAGTTTGTCTATAAAAAATCTGCCGTTTTTGCAGCGGATCTTAATGCCGATATTCCTTTTACGCAAAGCTGTGCTCTTGTCCATGATTTGAATTATCTGGCCCGACCGGGGACATATTCTGCGCCTGCCGAGGGGAAGAGACTACGTCAGGCAGTCTTATTAAAGACCGGATTCGATGAAGATCAGATAAAGCAGATTGAAACCGTGATTATTTCGGCAGAAACGGCGGTCCGCGATGCCAATATCAGCGCCGAGGCCATGGCGCTGGCCGATGCGGATACGCTGTTCAAGGTTTTGCCGACAACGCCGCTGCTGTTTACCACCCGTTTTATAGAGCAGAATAACTATAGCATTGCTAAACTGGCGCAAAAAATAGTGCAGGAACAAAAGCCATTGATTGAACAGGATATTTATTTTTATTCTAAGTTAGCCAAAGACCGCTATATGGGCTGGGCCAAAGTGCATTTGCAAATCTGGGCGGCTGTAAATGAATCACTGACAGATCCCGATATTGCCGAAATTCTGGAATAAGCGGTCAGGCAATTAGAGTATATTGTAGAATAATACCGGTTATTAGAGATACGAAAATATTGTCATCTAAGTTTAATTTGTTTGAAAATAATTCTGCCAGGGTCGATAGAAAGCCCACGACTATAATATGAAGCAGGGTAAGTGGCATGCCAAATTTATAAGCACTCGCCAAAATAACCAATGTTGTTATAAAAAACGCCAAGGACCCCTCGAGGGATTTATCTATGATTTTAATCATCCCGTATTTTCGGCCTATTAACGCTGCTGATGTATCGGATAATACCATGACAGCCAAGGCAACCATCGCCACGGGTGGCGTAAAAAACACCACGCAGATCAAACCAGACAAAATGGTATAAAAGGCCCCGGTCATTTTGTTTTGCTGGTTAATCATTTCATGGGGGCGCAATATACCACCAATATATTTTAAAGTTAGAAGGCGAATGTAAGGAACATGTCGACGCGCCCATTCAAAGGTCAACATACCCAGCGTTAGACCTGTAAAAAGATAGATGGCCTGTGGTCTGGGGATAATATATACCGCAAGAACCATCCAAAGAGAGCTGAGGTGTATGAGCTTACGGTAGATTTCTTGTCTATAATTCATTGCAAAACGTCGCGCTGGGATGTTGAACGACATGATGACAACACATCCTTGGCCGGATCGTATACCGATGTTTTGATATCCATCATGCCAAGCAATGTATGGGAAACAAAATCATGAGAAATTAAATTTGATTTTGCGGAGTCCTGCAAACATTCCATATCGATATTCTTGTCTTTGATTGTAGAATTCTCCATCCATAAAATAAAAGGCACACGAGTTTGTTCATCGGGGGCCAATGCATATGGCAGTCCATGCAGGTATAGCCCGTTTTCACCCAAAGATTCGCCATGATCGGATACGTATAGCATAGTCGCATTGAAGTTATCGGTATTATTGTCCAGCGTTTTGACAGCCTGGCTCATAATATAATCGGTAAAAGCGATCGTATTATCATATGCGTTGATAATTTGCTCATCTGTACAGTTCTGAATATCGCTGCGATCACAATCGGGAGAGAATTGTCGGTATTGATCCGAATATCTTTTAAAGTAAGTCGGCCCATGACTGCCCATGATATGTAGGTAAATTACACTGTCTTTTCCTTTCATGGCATCGATTTTATCCTGTAGGTCAGTCAAGAAAACATCGTCTCTACAGACACTGCCATCGCAATATTTATCCGTATCTGGTGAAATGGTAATATGCTTGATCTCGTTACATATCCCCTTACATCCCGTGTTGTTTTCTACCCATAGCTGTTCAATGCCAGTACGTTTGATTATATCCGTTAGCTTGTCTTGATTTTTAAACTCTTTGCGCGAATAATTTTCTTTATCCATCATCGAAAACATGCATGGCAATGACACAGCGGTGGCCGTACCACAGGACCGGACATTTTGAAATGAGATAAGATTAGGCAAGCCTTGGCTATATTTGTTGGTTTGCCGTTTATAGCCATTTAACTGGTAGTTTTGGGCGCGTGCTGTTTCTCCAACAATAAAGACGGTTAAGTTTGGTTTGTCATGTTTTTTTACCACAGCATCCGCCCCTATTACTGTATAAGGAATCGGCTTATAGAAATACGTATGCTTAAGATACTTCACCGTGCTAATCACGGAATAGGTCGGAACAATTTCTCTCCGTACTGAGTGGTGATTGCGAGCAATTGCCGCATAGTCTTTGTAGAAAAACATTGCAATTAACAGGATCACGGCCAGAGATGTCATCACTGACCCTATCTTTACAAGGATATCCTTGCGCCATGTAAAATGAGTGATGTTAGCATTGTAAATTAAAAAAGCCGGCAAAAGCCCCGTAATACTAACCCAGATTAAGACTGTAAAATTAAAGTAAGATCCCGCCTCGGCCGAAGTTGTTTCAAAAATATTGGCCATCATGTCGGGGTCAAAAATGACTTTATACTGATACGACGCAAAATTAACCAAAGATGCCGTGATCACCAGAAATATAAAAAAAGGTTTTTCCAAATATTTGACTGAGAACGGAATAAAGAGAATATTGAGAGCAAAAATAAAAAAGAAAAATACGGTTTCAATCATAATTGGATTGGCATTATCCATGTTCAGAAAAATATCAAACAAATGCCGCGTCAGTGCCATGTTAAGGAAGAGCGTGAAATAAACCGCCAGAACCAAAGTCAAGACAGTAGAATTAATATTAATTTGTAGGCGCTTCATTGTTTGATAACCCCAATCTAAAAATAATTATAGAGCTATTATTAGCGACTGAAGCTGAGCTGAACCTGAAATGGAGAAAATAATTGAAAACTATCGTGATGATACCTATTTCTTGAAGATCCTCTAGATTTCTACGATTTGTAACTTTTATTTCTGCTAAATCTGTCGATAACAGAAAGCTGTTATTACCATGCTTTGGCTTGGACCGCCAGATGGTCATCAACAAAGCCGATAACGCAAGGTCTATAGGCATGCAGGGCTGCATTGACCGATCAATTACACCTCTAGCTATCCTTGGCATTCCGGGCGGCGTTTAGAGCTTCCAAGGTATTGAGGTAATATTTTTTTTTACGCGTAGGTAAACATGTTTTTTTCTTTAATCATTGAGATGCTAAATCGTATTGCTTATATTTACTGGCTATTCAAAAGCTGGAATGTGGCGCAGGCTGGTAGCGCGTCCCGTTCGGGACGAGGAGACCGGAGGTTCGAATCCTCTCATCACGGCCATTTTTTTGTAAAATATCAGGAACTCACGTGCTTGAAATACACTTTGTGGGGGGCATACGCGTGTATGGCTATTGCGGCTCTCTCACATCCCCCTGGAGAGGGCCGCTTTTTTTCTGTGGGAAAGCTTGTTAATTTTCGTATACTGGTAAGGATGAAAACAAAGGATTTTAAGATGTTATTGTACAAGAAAGCTGTCTTTGCCATGACGCTGGGGTTGTCTGTTTCACTGATACCGGTGTCGGCCAAGGCATTTAATGGTGTCTTCGCGCCAAAAAAGATTGGTGCACAGCTTGTCCATTCGGTTGATTATACATTGGTTCAAGGCTATCGCGATAACCGGGCCGAGGGGCATATAGGTGCTGACAATGAAGCGCACCGACAACATATGCCGCCGGAGGTTAAAGAAAAGATCCATCAGAAAATCGAAGACCGGTTCGGACATCTGACCCCCGTACAACGTGCTGAAAAGCTTGAAGAACTACGCCAACGACGCGAAGAACTGCGCCGTGAGCTTGAAAGCCTGCCGCCAGCGGAACGTAAAGCCCGCATGGAAGAGCTCAAAGAGCAATTTCGCCAAAAGAATAAAGATACGATCCATTAAAACCGTGATCAAGTTCAAAGGGAGACAGGGTATGCCTACCGCACCCACAAAAGCGCGCTCATCCAAGAAAGGCGCCGCAGAACCGGAAAATCCGGTACGGCTGTCCGATCAGCCGCCAACGCCGACGGATCAGGATTTAATGCTGCGTATTGCACAGCAAAAAGATCAGGACGCCTTTGCGACGCTGGTTAATCGTTATCGTCATAAATTATTTGCCACCTGTTACCGGATGCTAGGACAACAGGCCGAGGCCGAGGAAGCGGTTCAGGACAGTTTCTTAAAACTCTGGAACTATGCCAAAAGCTGGGATGCGGAAAAGGCCAGCTTAAATACCTGGCTTTATACGATTACCGGCAATACCTGCCGCGATGTTTTGCGTAAACGTAAGGCGATTTTGGTTGAGCATGATGATAACCGCGAAAGCGAGCTCCCGGGCGGGCAAGAGGTCGTTGAACAAAAAGAACAGGCACGACTGGTTAAAAAGGCAATTAACGAGCTACCCGAACGTCAGCGCGAGGCGCTTGTTCTGTCTTATTACCAAGGGCTCAGCCATAAGGAAATCGGCGCTATTATGGGCTCCAGCCCTAAAAGTATCGAGGGATTAATCGCCCGGGCACGTACAGATTTAAAACAGCAACTTTCGTTTTTAAGTGAGGCTTTGTGATGAGCAAAGATAAAAACAAAACAGATATGGCAGACGCGCAGCTTGACCGTTTAATGGGCTTATATGAGGTTCCGGAACTGGATGCGGATGCCTTTAATCAAAAACTATTTTCCCGTCTGGGACAGGATGGTGCAGGGGCTACCAATAGTGATAACCAGCATATTATGATCTGGTCCCGTCCGTGGCGCTTTGCCGCTTTTACGGTGGTTGTACTGCTTTCTGCGGGGTTATTGTTCAGCAAGGATGATTTTGAGAAACGGGACGCAGGCCAGATCCAGACGGCATCTGTGTCTATAGGCGTTGAAAAAACTGTTGTTCCTGCGGGCAATGAAATTACGGATGTTGACCGCTTTCTTAATGAAATCATAGATCAGGATATCGCCGTTCTGGAATATTCCGTCGCCATGAATACCGGGCCGGAAAAAGAATCCGCAACATCGCAGGAAGAGGATCAGGATATACCGCCGATTGACAGCTTCCTTGATGAATTGTTGGGGATTGAAAGCAGGACGCTGTAACATTAGACGAATATCTGTTTATGGCCGCCGGCGTTTATGTAGGTTGGGTTTTGGCCGGGATTTCAAATTACGGCGGATGCTCAGCTCTGCCTTGACCTGAAGGACATCACGGATCAAATCCTTGCTTTGATGACGATAGGGTATGTAATGACGCATCAGTGACGAGAATTCAGCCTCGCGATCATGCCAGAAACGCGGATTTAAGAGTAAAGATAGACGGTTTTTATGGGCTAGATAGTCAATGGCGTTGTTTCCAAAGTTGTCCATTTGCGTAAGCTTTTCGAGAGTAAGGGGCCTTTTGTCTGTATAAACAATACCTTTTTCAATCATAGTAAGCCGTCCATCGTCTGTAATGCTAACGTCACGGTTATTCAAGGCGTCTGTTTTCTTGTGCCAGTAGTTGAGCTGATCGGAAATAGAGTGAAACTGCGGGTCATTGGCCAAATAACGGTTGCGCAATGTTAATTCCAACGTATTCATATCCATTTCGGTGCTGAAATATTCGAATAACACGGTCAGACATTTTGTGCTTTTATGTTCTACGAGTTCAGGGCCTAGAAACGAAAGTTCGGAGGTGATGAATGCCGGGTCATATCTGATCAGGAATTCGAGGATCTTTGCCGCATCTTTTTGTATAATCGATTCCAGGTGATATTCATTAAGGAAGGGCTTGTGCTTTTTAATATAAGAACCAAGCGTTGCGATGTCATCGCGCTGCGCTGCCATGTCAAAAGCAACGGGAAAGTTTGAAGAAGAAATTTTGCCTCTGGTCATGACATGTTTCATGAGCTCATAGTCACCATGATGTGTGGCAAGGTCACTAAGGTGCAAGAGGGCTTTGGGGGATGTATAGTCTGCGCCTGCTTGCATCATCGCTTTGATCGCGGTTTTTTTTCTGGTGGGGCTGGTCAGGACTGTATCGGCAGCAAAGCCATTATGGGCGTGGACATCTGCCCCCATTTCGCATAAGAATTCGATAACCTCTTGCTGATCAAGATAGGCTGCCCATTCTAAAGGACCCATGTTAGTGATGGGGTCATTCTGTGCGGTTGCTACAGGGCGCCTGTTATCATTGAAATAGTGGGTTTTGGTCGGGCTTAGTGACGGGTTGTTACTGGTGTTAACCTTGGCGCCCTGATCAATAAGGGCTGCAATACTGTAAAGTTTAAAAAAGGTAAGGGGTTCATCGCGGATAACATCAATCAGCATTTGATTGCGTTTGGCGGGGCTGGCGGTATGGGCCTCTTGACGAAGGCGTTTAAAACGATTCCGAAGATCCGGTGTCCAGCCAGCAATGCTGCCACGATACTTTGCTTTTATGCGATCCAAAGCTTTCATAAAATCATACTACATAAAATGGCTGCACTAGGTTAAGTTATATAATGCAGAAAAATGTTTTAATTTTAAACGTTTAAATTCAAAAAAATCTAGCAGTGACGGGTGTTTATGTCAAGGCTGCGATGTACTAAAAAACGGTGCCAAAATAGTTGCACTGGTGTGTGAACTATGTTACATCAAAGCTGAATTAACCAACCAATTATGGGGTCATAGCGTGGCAAAGGCACAAGAGGCACTGATAGCACGGCGATATGCCAAAGCATTTTATGAACTTGCGGCAGATCGAAAGAAGATTGATGTTGTTGCCAAGGATATGACGGACTTGTCTGAAATGTCAGAGTTTCCGGCATTTCGCAGCTTTTTAAAGAATCCTTTGATTAAACGTAGCGAACAGCTTGCTGCCATTGAGGCGATTGCAAAAAAGGCCAAATTAGATAAAACCACACAGGATTTTCTGGCGACGATCGCCCGTAATGGCAGGTTACCTGCCTTGCCGTATATCGTTAAAGCTGTCCGCACCCAGATTTCAGAGGGCCGTGGCGAGGTCAAGGCTGAAATCACCTCTGCCCGGTCATTATCATCCGCGCAGCTTAAGAAGCTGACCGAATCGTTAAAGAAAACCACAGGAACCGAAATTGATATTACCGTGAAAATCGATGAATCAATTATGGGTGGGCTGATTATCAAGCTTGGGTCGCTTATGATTGACCAATCTGTTAAAACCCGTCTCGATCGTTTGGAACGGGCTTTGAAGTCTACCACCGTCGCTGATGCGGCGGAGCCGATGCGGGAAGTCGCCTGAAGAATTTTAAGTTTTAATGCTTTAATTGTGAACAAAGAAGGACAAGTCAATGCAAGTCAACGCAGCAGAAATCTCTACAATCCTGAAAGACCAGATCGCTAATTTCGATGCCGAGGCCGATGTCGCGGAAGTTGGACAGGTCGTATCCGTCGGTGACGGGGTTGCCCGTGTGCACGGTCTTGATAAGGTCAAAATGGGGGAAATGGTTGAGTTCCCTGGCGGCGTTAAAGGTATGGCGCTGAACCTTGAAGAAGACAATGTCGGTATTGTGATTTTCGGCTCTGACCGTAATATTAAAGAAGGCGACACAGTCCGCCAGACCGGTGAAATCGTTGATGTTCCCGTCGGTAAGGAATTGCTGGGTCGCGTCGTTGATGCGCTGGGCAATCCGATTGATGGTAAAGGTCCGATCAAAACCAAAAAACGCGCCCGGATCGAGCAAAAAGCTCCTGGCATTATTCCGCGTAAATCTGTTCATGAGCCGATGCAGACCGGTATCAAGGCGCTGGATGCGCTGGTACCCGTTGGCCGTGGTCAGCGTGAATTGATCATTGGTGACCGTCAGACCGGTAAAACCGCTGTGGCCATGGATGCGATCCTGAACCAGAAAACGGTTAACCAGACCGATGACGAAAGCAAAAAGCTGTACTGCATTTATGTAGCTATCGGTCAAAAGCGTTCAACAGTTGCGCAACTGGTTAAAAAGCTCGAAGACATGGGCGCGATGGAATATTCTATTGTTGTTGCGGCGACGGCTTCTGATCCGGCGCCGATGCAGTTTCTGGCGCCTTATGCCGGTTGTACAATGGGTGAATATTTCCGTGATAACGGCATGCATGGCCTGATCGTTTATGACGATTTGTCTAAACAGGCTGTGGCCTATCGTCAGATGTCACTGCTGCTTCGTCGTCCACCGGGCCGTGAAGCTTACCCGGGTGATGTTTTCTACATTCACTCCCGTCTTCTGGAGCGCGCGGCGAAAATGAATGATGATCTGGGCGGTGGTTCTTTGACCGCATTGCCGATCATTGAAACGCAGGCCGGTGACGTTTCTGCTTATATCCCTACAAATGTGATTTCGATTACCGATGGTCAGATTTTCCTTGAAACCGGATTGTTCTATAAAGGTGTTCGTCCGGCGATCTCGGTTGGTTTGTCTGTGTCACGTGTGGGGTCATCAGCCCAGATTAAGGCGATGAAACAGGTTGCGGGCTCGGTCAAGCTTGAACTTGCCCAGTATCGTGAAATGGAAGCTTTCGCCCAGTTTGCCTCTGATCTGGATCCGGCAACGCAAAAACTTCTGGCCCGCGGCGCCCGTCTGACCGAGCTGTTGAAACAGCCGCAGTACAGCCCGCTTACTGTTGAAGAACAGGTTGCCGTTATTTTTGCTGGCGTGAAGGGCTATCTTGATGATCTTCCCGTATCGCAAGTGACCGAATTTGAAATGGCGTATCTTGACAGTATTCGCAGCAAGGGCAAAAAGATTCTGGCGGCCATTGCCAAGGAACAAAAGCTGACTGATACGATTGAAGGACAGCTGCATGAATTCCTCGGTGATTTTAAGGCAACCTTCTCGGCACAGAAAGCAGCATAAGGTCAGTCGGATATTTTAAGGAAAAAAGATGCCAAGTTTAAAGGATTACAGAGACAGAATCGCCAGCGTTAAATCAACGCGTAAGATTACGTCAGCGATGAAGCTTGTGGCGGCCAGTAAGCTGAAAAAGGCACAGGACAAGGCGCAGGCCAGTCAGCCTTATTCAGAACGCATGAGCGAAATGCTTGATCGTCTGCTTAGCGGTGTGAAGGTCAATGAAAGCAGTCCGGCGCTTTTGTCCGGCACAGGTCGGGATAAGATCCATCTGTTAATCGTCATTACATCAGACCGCGGTCTTGCTGGTGGTTTTAACAGTTCTATTGTTCGTCTTGCCCGCCAAACGGTTAATCAGCTGGAGGCCGATGGCAAAACAGTCAAACTGATCTGTATCGGCCGTAAGGGGCGGGATCTTTTACGTTCGACCCATCGCGATAATATTATTGAATATTTCGAAGGTCCGGGTAAGCAGGGCTTAAGCTTCAGGGATGCCGACAAAGTCAGTCGTATGGTCCTTGATATGTTCGCCAAGGAAGAATTTGATGTCTGCAGCATGCTGTATAACAAATTCCGTTCTGTCATCGCCCAGATACCGACGACGCAACAGATGATTCCTTTTGTGGGGACGACGGATACGGCAAATGACGATACAGCGGATGCAGGTGCGGATGTGCTGTATGAATTCGAGCCGGATGAAGAACAACTGTTAGAAGAATTGCTACCGAAAAACCTGTCGATTCAGATTTTTGCCGCGCTGCTGGACAGTTCGGCCGGTGAACATGCAGCCAGAATGACAGCAATGGATAACGCAACACGGAATGCCGGTGACCGGATTGACCAATTTACATTGGCCTATAACCGTGCCCGTCAGGCCTATATTACCAAGGAATTGATCGAAATTATCTCGGGTGCGGAAGCGCTATAAGAGAAATAAACGTTAATGTGAGGAGAGAAAATCATGGCGACAAAAAAAGCGGCAACACCGAAAGCCAAAACAAGCAAGTCTACCAAAAAACCGACCAAAGCAGCCAACACGGGTGCAACCGGTAAAATTACCCAGATTCTGGGCGCGGTTATTGATGTGCAGTTCGAAGGGGATTTGCCTTCTATTCTGAACGCACTGCATACCGATAATGATGGTAAGACACTGGTTTTGGAAGTGGCGCAGCATTTGGGTGAAAACACAGTTCGCACCATTGCCATGGATTCAACAGATGGTCTGGTTCGCGGTCAGCCCGTTTCTGATACAGGCTCAGCGATTTCTGTTCCGGTTGGTCCGGGCACACTGGGCCGGATTATGGATGTTGTCGGTAACCCGGTTGATGAACTGGGACCGGTTAAACATACCGAAACCTATCCTATTCACCGTGAAGCACCTGATTTCATTGATCAGTCAACAGATACTGAAATTCTGGTTACCGGTATCAAGGTTGTTGACCTGCTGGCCCCTTACGCAAAAGGCGGTAAAATTGGTCTGTTCGGTGGTGCCGGTGTTGGTAAAACCGTTACGATCATGGAATTGATTAACAATATTGCGCTGAACCACGGTGGTGTTTCTGTTTTCGCCGGTGTTGGCGAGCGGACCCGTGAAGGGAACGATCTGTACCACGAAATGATGGATTCCGGCGTTATTAAAAAAGACGGCGCTGAAGGATCAAAAGCGGCGCTTGTTTATGGTCAGATGAACGAGCCTCCCGGCGCCCGTGCCCGTGTTGCCCTGACAGGTTTGACACAGGCGGAATATTTCCGTGATGAAGAAGGTCAGGACGTTCTGTTCTTCGTTGATAATATTTTCCGCTTTACCCAGGCGGGTGCGGAAGTATCAGCGCTGTTGGGCCGTATCCCGTCTGCGGTTGGTTATCAGCCAACACTGGCAACAGATATGGGTGCCATGCAGGAACGTATTACCTCAACGCATAAAGGTTCGATTACCTCGGTTCAGGCTGTTTACGTCCCTGCCGATGATTTGACCGATCCGGCGCCGGCGACAACCTTTGCTCACTTGGATGCGACCACGGTTCTATCACGTCAGATTGCCGAGCTTGGTATTTATCCAGCTGTGGATCCGCTGGATTCTAACTCACGTGTGCTTGATCCATTGATCGTCGGGGATGTTCACTATGAAACAGCCCGCCGGGTTCAGGAAACGCTTCAAAGCTATAAATCCTTGCAGGATATTATCGCCATTCTGGGTATGGATGAATTGTCAGAAGAAGATAAATTGACCGTTGCCCGCGCCCGTAAAATCCAGCGCTTCCTGTCACAGCCTTTCCATGTTGCCGAAATCTTTACCGGTACACCTGGAACCTTCGTTCAACTAGAAGACACGATTAAAGGCTTTAAAGGTATTGTTGATGGTGAATACGATCATCTGCCGGAAAGCGCCTTTTATATGGTTGGTACCATTGAAGAGGCCGTTGAAAAAGCTAAGAAAATGGCCAAAGAGGCCGCTTAATAAGTAAAAGAATAGCAATCAGGAGCGCATGATATGTCCGCAGCCTTTCAATTTGATCTTGTTTCACCGGAATCTATACTGATGTCACACCCCGTGACACAGGTGGTTATTCCCGGATCAAAAGGTGATTTCGGTGTGCTGGCAGATCATGCGCCATTGCTGTCTTCCATACGTTCCGGTGTTATCCGGGTGACTTACGAGAATGGTGAGAAACATATGGTTTTTGTCTCTGGCGGTTTTGCCGATGTGAATGGCAGCCTATGTACCGTTCTGGCAGAAGAAGCCGTTAATCTGGATGATCTGGATGCCGAGGAATTAAAAGCGGTTATCGGTGAGCTGGAAGCCAATCATAAAGAAAATATCGGCATGGAAGAAGAACACTATATTCGTCGCCAGCTTGAAATCATGCTTGCCAAGCTTGATGCTGTGAAAACCTATAAGTTTTAACCGCTTTTTTATAGCCGCTTTCCCCTTGAAAATACCTGTGTATTCGGTCGTTTACAGCTAGGCTGTTATTAAACGGAACTAAAAGCGCATTTTTTCATTTGTTCATGTGATATCTCCTCGTGACAGAAGAGAAAACAACTGAACGAAAGGATGAACAAATGAAAAAACTGCTTATGACGACAGCAATTGTGACTGTAATGGGTGTTGTACCAGCACTGGCAACTGAAACCACTACAACCACCACCACGACAACTGAAGTAGATCGAGTGGATGTGCGGAAAACCGCAACGACAATCGTTGCCTCTGAAATGGATCCGATGGATGTTCTGAAACGCCATGATTGGGATGGTGATGGTTCTGTTGACCATAAACATACCGTTGTTAAAATTAATGGTATGGGTTTTCAGGAGCTATCTGAAACGGTGGGGGACCAGAATAATGATGGTGTAAACGATTACCGTGATATTCTGGCCTATGTCGGCGATACGAATAACGATGGTAAGGTTAACCGCGCTGACTATATTAACCGTTTTGGTGCTGATAATATAGAGATCAAACAAACTTATGACTATGATCGCCACTATGACGGCACGCAGCCTTATTATGCTGAAACAACCGTTACCGAGCAAAGCTTTCAATCCAGTGAACTTGGTGATGTGGATGCCGAGGTAAACACCACGGTTGAAACCAGAAGGCAAGAATCGGAGCTGTCTTTATGGGAACGTTTTAGATCTAGCTTTGACTAAGTCAAGCCTGTGATATTTTAAAAGCCCCGGTTTTTCCGGGGCTTTTTTTAATAGGGGACAGAAAAATCGCGGAACTTATATGCCGGCCATACATTGGTACGGCAGGAAACGAGGCCGGACAGTAAGGCTGGACGCCAGGTTTCCTAATAAACACAAAGGAGAGAATTAAGATGCAAAAATTATTAATGACAACTGCAATTGTTACCCTTCTGGGTGCAGGCCCGGCATTGGCGCTTGAAGTTGGCGCGGATACGGATGTTAAAACCGGTACGGATATCCGTACCGAACGGTTAGACAATACAACACGCAGTAGCGCTGATGTAGACGTTGACGTTGATGCTATGAAGCACAAGGATAGCGTTGAATCCCATTCCGAAACGGACGCAAAGGCCAAGGTGGAAGCTGAATCTGAAGCTGAATCTGAAACTGCAGCCGAAGCAAAGGCGCAAACCGAAACAGACAGCGAAACAAATATGGAAGCCCGCCGTGACCGGACTCATAATGAAGATGAGACAGCTGGCTATGACGTAGAAGCTGATGTTAAAACCGGCACTGAAGCTCGGCTTGATCATGATCAGGAAGCAGAAGGTGACCTGCGCGCTGAAGCGGATGGATCAATAGAAGTTGAAAATGAAAATGAAAATGAAGAAGAAAAACCGGGCCTATGGGATCGGATGACGTCTATCTTTGAATAAACTGTACTACAAATACAGAAAGAAGGCCCCGAATGGGGCCTTCTTTGTATGCGATGCATGGCAAAGACGAGTTTTTCATTGACCTGTCAGACTATAGGTATATTTTTAGAACTGTTCCACATAAATTGATTCCAAGGAGATACCATATGGACTACCTGCATGAAGATATGCTGTTTAATTACGAGCCACGTATGATCACGATTGGCCAACAAATTCCTGAATTTGACCTGACTGCTGTTGTGTCTAATGATGTAAAAACCGCTTTTCAACAGGTTTCGAATGATACCTATAAAGGCAAATGGTTGTGTCTGTTTGCATGGCCAAAAGATTTTACTTTTGTATGCCCTACAGAAATTGCTGCCTTTGGTGCGATGAATGAAGATTTCCAGGATCGCGATTGCCAGATTCTGGGTCTGAGCACTGATAGCGAGTTCGTTCACTTGGCATGGCGTAATGATCATAAAGATCTTAAGGATCTGCCATTCCCGATGCTATCTGACATTAAGCGTGAACTGTCAGAAGAAATGGGCATCCTGAACGAGGAAGCCGGTGTTTGTAACCGTGTAACCTTGCTGGTTGATCCAGAAGGTATTGTACGTCACGTCTCTGTTAATGACTTAAGCGTAGGTCGCAACCCGCAAGAAATTCTACGTATTCTTGATGCCCTGCAAACGGACGAACTGTGTCCGTGCAACTGGGAAAAGGGTGAAGATACGCTACAAGTCGCGTAATAAACCTTACTGTTTGGAAAAAGGGGCCTTCGGGCCTCTTTTTTTTGTCGGAATTGATTTTGAACTTTGGAGGGAATGTTCTAACCTTGCTTAAGGATGTTTAAAAACAATAGGAAAAACCATGCGAGCTGCAGCCCTAAAAAAACAAGAAAAAAACAAAAATAGCCTGATTCAGGATACGCTGGATATATCAAATGGTTCTGCGGATAAAGATCAGCTGACACAGGCCTTTATTGAAAAGTTCCTGTTACAGGTTCCGGCCGAAGATATTATCGTTTGGCAGGCAGAACAATTGGCAGCGATTGCAAAATCGATGCGCGAGTGGAGCGAAAAACGCCCGCCGGGGCAACCGCGCCTTCGGGTTTTTAACCCTAAATCTAAAAAAGACGGCTGGCAGATGAATTGCACAGTTATTGAAGTCATCGATGATGATATGCCGTTTCTGATTGATTCGATTGCTGCCGGACTTACAGATAGTGGTCAGGTTATAGAAGTCCTTTTCCATCCGGTGATGGGCGTGGTTCGGGATGATAATGCTGTTTTGAAATCTATAGACAATGGTCCTGAAACGGGCGAGAGGGCTTTCTTCGAATCCTATATCCATATACAGCTTGAAAATCTGCTATCGACAGAAGCCTGTAAAAAACTGGAAAAAACATTACATACTATTGTCAGGGATGTTAGCCGCGCGACCGGTGACTGGCATGCCATGCTGAGTCAGCTTGAAGTCGCCATAGAAGAAATGAATAACCAGCCAGTAGAAAGCGGTGTGGACCTTGTTAATGAAGGGCGTTCATTTTTGCAATATATCCATGATAATAATTTTACCTTGCTAGGATATCGTCAGGACGGGCTTACACAGGATACTGATACACGGCATTTTGAAGCTGTCAAAGGATCCGGACTGGGGCTACTGTCAAATGGAAAAGACATCCTGAGTGAATCTGATCATGGTGATCTTGAAGTTAAAACACTTGATAATAATGATACGCCAGTTGTGATTTCAAAGCTGATCAATCAGCGTTCTACTGTTCACCGCCGCGTGCCTTTTGACCTTATTCTTGTGAAGATTCTTAATAAAGATAACGAGCTTGTCGGGCGCCATGTCTTTATCGGTCTGTTTACCTCAAGCACCTATTCCTGCCGGACTAACGAAGTGCCGATTATCCGCCGCAAAGTACAGGAAACCATCAGCAAGGCCAGTTTTGGCCATGATTCACATGACCATAAAGCGCTGGAACATATTCTGGAAAAATTCCCGCGGGATGAGCTTTTTCAGGTCGAAACAGATGAACTGGTAACGACAGCGCTTGGTATTCTGCGTCTGCAGGAACGTCAGCGCATTGCCCTTTTTACCCGTCTGGATAAGCTGGGAAAATATATGTCCTGTCTGGTCTATATTCCTCGTGATCGTTTTGACAGTGGCTTTCGGATCGTTATTTCAGATATTCTGGAACGCGAGCTTAGCGGGAAGCTGACAAGCTTTTATACAACGCTGGATGACAGTCCATTGGCGCGTATTCTTTTTACCGTCAGTCTTTCAGAACTAAAGCAAAAATATGATATTCCCGCGCTGGAACAAAAACTGATTGAAGCCGGACGGGGATGGAATGATGCATTGAAACAGGCTCTGTCCGCCAATGAAGACAAGCAGGCCGGTTTGAAGCTGTTTAACCGCTATCAGAAAGCCTTTAACCAGTCCTATCAGGATAAGGTTGATGCTAACAGCGCTTTGCAGGATATTCTTCAACTTGAAGATATTCTTGATGGACAGGATATTAATACTGATCTTTATCAGTTAAAAGATGCCGAGCCGGGTCAGTACAGATTGAAAATATACCATGATGCGACGCCCGTACCATTGTCGGATATTCTGCCGATACTGGAAAAAATGGGCATGCGGGTAATTGCAGAGTTGCCTTATGAAACAGCGCCTGAAGATCACCCGAGCCGGGTCTGGATTCATGATTTCTCTTTAGAGACGGAAGAAGGACTGACCATTGATGCTGATAAAGTCAAAGCCGATTTTGAAGAGGCTTTTTTACAGGTATGGTATAAAAAGGCGGAGAATGACCGGCTGAACCGCCTTATTTTACAAGGCGGGTTGAACTGGCTTCAAATTAATATCCTGCGAAGCTATATGATCTTTTTACGTCAGGCTAAATTCCCGTATAGTCGCCGATATATTGAAACGGTACTGACAAGTTACCCTCATATTTCGGGTAAAATCGTTGAAATGTTCTTATTGCGCCATGATCCGGCTGCTAAAAATGCCAAAACAAAGATTGAAGCGGTTAACGCTGAAATTATGCAGGCGCTTGAAAATGTTTCGCAGCTTGACCACGACCGTATATTACGGGGCTTTTTACTTTTAGTTGAAAGCACGCTACGGACAAACTTCTTCCAAAGGAATGAAGATGGTTCAAGGAAGGACTGGCTGGCAATTAAACTGGACAGTCAGGCGCTTGATTTCCTACCCAAACCGCTCCCTTTTGTCGAGATTTTTGTTTATTCTCCGCGGGTTGAAGCCGTTCATCTGCGTGGTGGCGCGATTGCCCGTGGTGGCATCCGCTGGTCCGACCGCCATGACGATTTCCGCACCGAAGTGCTCGGCCTTGTCAAAGCACAGATGGTTAAAAATGCTGTGATTGTCCCGGTCGGGGCCAAGGGTGGCTTTGTCGTCAAAAACCCGCCAAAAACGGGTGATCGTCAGGCGATGCAGCAAGAAGGTATTGAATGCTACAAAATAATGATTCAGGCTTTACTGGATCTGACGGATAATAATCAGGCTGGTAAAGTCATCAAACCCGAAAATACAGTTTGTTACGACGGGGATGATCCATATCTGGTCGTCGCGGCCGATAAAGGTACGGCGACATTTTCGGATATTGCCAATGGCTTGTCCGTTGCCGAAAATTTCTGGCTTGGCGATGCCTTTGCCTCGGGCGGGTCTGCAGGCTATGACCATAAAGAAATGGGTATTACAGCCCGTGGAGCATGGGAATCTGTCAAACGTCATTTCCGTGAATGCGGCAAGGATATCCAGAAGGAAGACTTCACCTGTGTTGGCGTCGGTGACATGGGCGGCGATGTTTTTGGTAACGGTATGTTGCTGTCCAAACACATCAAATTGTTAGGGGCCTTTAACCATATCCATATTTTCTGCGATCCGGATCCGGATTCGGCTTCAAGCTTTAAGGAACGTCAGCGATTGTTCAAAGAACGTGGTAGTTGGGTCGAATATGATGAAGATAAACTGTCAAAAGGTGGACGGATTTATGAACGCTCTGCCAAAAAGCTAAAGCTGACACCGGAAATCAAGGCCTGTTTTGGACTTGAAGATGACGAAGTTCCGCCGGGTGAACTGATCCGTGCGATGCTTAAGGCAGATGCACAGCTTCTCTGGTTTGGTGGTATCGGTACCTATATCAAAGGTTCAACGGAAAGCCACGCCGATGCGGATGACCGGGCGAATGATAATTTGCGTATTGATGGCAAAGAACTGCAGGCAGAAGTTATTGGCGAGGGTGCCAATCTGGGGATGACCCAACGGGCCCGGATTGAATTTGCCGAACGCGGCGGTCATTTGAATACGGACTTCATTGATAATTCGGCGGGTGTTGATACTTCGGATCACGAGGTTAACATTAAAATCCTGCTTCATGATGTAATGAAAAACCAGAATATGAGTATAAAACAGCGGAATTCATTGCTGGTAAAAATGACCGAACAGGTCGGGAAGCTGGTGCTGGAGGATAATTACCAACAAACCCAGGCACTAACCATGTGTCAGTATGATGGGCCCGAGCAAATGAGCCGTTATATTGCTTATATCCGCCAGATGGAAAAACAGCAGATCCTTGATCGCAAAATCGAAGGCCTGCCGGATGATGAAACACTGGAACGGATGGTTAATAATGGTGAAGCCTTTACCCGTCCTGAATTTGCAGTGATTCTGGCTTATTCTAAAATCCAGTTCTATCAGGAACTTCTACAATCCAACCTGCCGAATGAAGACGGCAGTCTGCGTTGGTTGTTTGAATATTTTCCGGATGAATTGCAGAAATATGATACGGAAATCAAAGGCCATAAATTGAGACGTGAAATCATTACGACCAATATTGTGAACACGTTGATTAACCGGATGGGACCGGTCTTTGTTAAATCGCGGATTGATAAAACCGGCGCGCGCGTTTCGAACGTCGCCCGGGCCTTTGTGATTGCCGTCGAAGCCTTTGGCACGCGTGACTTATGGCATGAAATCGAGTCGCTTGATAATAAGGTCAGTGCCGATATTCAAACCGAAGCCTTGATCGAAGTCTTTAACCTGTTAAAACGGGCGGTGACCTGGGTGCTCCGCCACGAAAGCAATGAAATTGTGACACAGGATTACATCGACTTTTTGAAACCCGGTGTTGAAAAACTGACGGATTGTCTTGAAGATGTTCTGCCCGATTATCTTCTGGACCGGATGCAGGTGATAGAAAATGGCTTTAAAGTCGATGGGTTGCCGGAAAATCTGTCAAGAAAGCTGTCCAGACTACGTATTCTGGTTTCAGCCTGTGACATTTTGACGATCAATGAAAACTGTTCAAGTGATCTGAAGTCTATTGCCAAGACCTATTTTGATGTCGGTCAGCGCCTGCAGATTGATCTTCTGCGCGAAGAAGTGCGACATGCGAAAGCAGAAAACCATTGGGAATCCCGCGTTCTGGGAGGTCTTAATGATGATTTGTATATCTATCAGGCAAACATTACCGAAACCATTATCAAGACCTATGGCTGTCCTACAAAGAATGCATCCTACATTGAAAAATGGGTGGATCAGCATCAGGCTGATATGGCGATGATGGATCAGTTGCTTGAAGAAATCTGGCATGCACCGGTGCAGAATATAGCCATGCTGGTTCTGGCGGCGCAGCGGTTGCGTTATCTGTCAGGTGCGCTATCTGGTGAATTAGTGGAAAAGAAGAAAACCGCAGATCAGGCTTAACCAGATAATCAGACCCAGAATGGCGTTTGATTTGAAGGTCACAAGGCAATTCTTCAGATCAAGAGGATCCCATTTTCGGATCAGCCAGGTCGCATATAAAGCACCAGGTAGAGCCAGATACCATGCCGGCAGAAAGGCTGCCGTTAGCAAGCCCAGCATGCCTGTATAAAACAGACTGACATAGCGCTTGCTGTGATCGCCAAAACGGATGGCGGTTGATTTGATGCCAATCTTCAAATCATCTTCAATATCCTGATGGGCATAAATCGTATCAAAACCGATTGTCCAGAAAATAGCGGCGATATATAGCAACAGTGGGGTCAGTGTAAAATCCGGACGAATTGAGAACCAGCCGATAAAAACACTTAAGTTAAAAGTGACCCCTAAAAAAAGCTGTGGCCAATAGGTGATACGCTTCATCAGCGGGTATAGAATAATCGGTACAATGGCAAAACAGCCAACCAGAATGGCTTTAACCGGTAATTGCAACAGGATCAGACCGGCACCTGCAAGCAGAGTGACAAGAAAAATAATTGCTTGCCGCACGGAAACAGCGCCACTGGCCAAAGGCCTGACAGCGGTTCGGGCAACTGATTTATCAAGTTCACGATCCCAAAGGTCATTGATGACACAGCCTGCCGCCCGAATTAGAATTGCACCGCATAAAAACAGCAGGTATAAAGGGAGATGATCAACAGCAAAACCACCAGCCGCCAGAGTCATGGCCCAATAGGCGGGAAACAGTGTCAGCCAGACACCGATGGGTCTGTCAAAACGGCCAAGCTTTAGATAAGGCCTCCAGCCGTGTGGCATTTTATCGACCCAGCCATCATTGCGGATATCGGTATGTGGTTGTGATGAAATATTTTTGGAGCTCATATGTCGCCTGATGCAAAGTTTAAAAACCTTCCAAGACTATATATAGACCAACCGCTCGGTCAAGGATACATTGTCGCGCTTGAAAGCGACCAGGTTCACTATTTGCGAAATGTCCTGCGCCGCGAATCGGGTGACCGCCTGAGATTGTTTAATGGCCGTGACGGTGAATGGATTTATGAACTTAACAGCTTGTCAAAAAAGAAAGGGGAGGCCGAAGCCGTTTCGAATCTACGTCCTCAGCCCGAAGCTAAAGACGATTTAATCCTTATTTTTGCACCGCTTAAAAAGCCGGAAACAGATATGGTCATCCAAAAAGCAACCGAGCTGGGTGTAACGCAGATTTATCCTGTGATCATGGATCATTCCAATACACGCAAAATCCGGGCTGATCGTCTGGAAACGATTATTAAAGAAGCGGCAGAGCAGTCAGAAGGTTTAAGTTTGCCAAAACTTCATAATATTCAACCATTGAAAGAATGTTTGGCCACTTTTGAGCCTTCGGTAAAGATATATGTGGCATTAGAACGGCAGGAAGATCGATTTTCAGACACGGGCTGGCCGGCCAACACCGGCGTGCGCGGGGTTGTCATTGGCCCTGAAGGCGGCTTTTCAGAGGAAGAGCGCAATTGGTTTCTGGGCACCAAAAAGGTTATTCCCTTATCGTTGGGGGAACGGGTCCTTCGGGCAGAAACAGCAGCCATTGCTGCTTTGAGTGTATTGCAATTTCAGTCCTGATGCTTGATAAATATGTAATATTATTGACATAAGGTGTATTATCTTCTTAAATAGCAGATATACATATTTAATATAGTCCCGTACGGGAAAAGGAATATAAGACGGTGTCAAAAGCGGCCAATAAATCAAAGCGCATTGTTCGCAATTTACAGGATCTGTCTGGCTGGCTTGAAGCTGGCTCGACGCCAAAGCACAATCTTGTCATTGGTTCGGAACATGAGAAGCTTTTATTGAAGGAAAGCAACCAGAGAGCCGCTAGCTTTAATGGCAAAAAAGGTATTGAAAAACTTCTAGAAAAGTTACAGGACAAAGGCTGGGCAGCGGTCACAGAAAATGGCCGGATTATCGAGCTTACCCGCGACAATGCTAATGTCTCGTTAGAGCCGTCAGGACAGATGGAGCATTCAACACCGATTTACAGTCAGTTGCATCAGGTGGCCAATGAAATTGACCGGCAAATTGATGAGGTCGTTGAAGTCGGCCGCGAACTTGGTATTGACTGTATAGGGCTTGGTTATCATCCGGTTCAGAATTATCAGAATTTACCGAGGATTCCCAAAAGCCGTTACAAAAGCTATGAAAAGCACATGCGTGAAATGGATGGGCCGGAGAAGAAGGCCATGCAAATGCTTTATGCATCGGCCTCTACCCAGGTTAATATGGGCTTTATCAATGAACAGGATATGGTCAAAAAGCTCAGGGTCAGTCTGGCGCTGCAACCTATTGTCTCCGCGCTTTGTGCCAATTCACCCTTTAAAAACGGTAAGCCGAGCGGTTATCAGAGCACGCGCAGTCATGTCGTCCATAATGCTGTTAATGGCCGCTATGGTTTTATGTTGCCTGTTGCTTTTGAAAAAGATTTTGGTTTTGAACGCTATGCCGAATATGCCTTGAATGAAATGCCTTTGATGGGGGTATATAAAAACGGATATTTTAAAGGCACCCATGATGCAAAATTCAGCGATTTAATGGCAGGAGAGCTGGATGTTTGTCCAGGTAAGAAAGCAACGATGAATGATTGGGAAAATCATTTGAATTGCATATGGCCGGAAGTTCGCCTGCGCCAATTCCTTGAAATGCGTGGCGCGGATAGCGGGCCTGTTGAAATGATAAAGGCATTGCCGGCCTTGTGGATTGGTCTGATGTATGATGATGCTATGCTTGATCACGCTTATGAAATGGTCCGCCATTGGAGCGCCGAAGACCGCGAATATTTACGTGAACAGACACCGGTCACAGGTCTGCAAACACCGTTTCTGGGTGGTACGGTACAGGATGTGGCTTTAAATGTACTGGCGTTGAGCGATCAAGGACTTAATAACCGCAATATTCTCGATGATCATGGACGTAATGAAGCCCAATATCTTGAACCTATGCATGAAATTGCCAATAGCGGTTTGAACTGGGCGGATCGTTTGATCCAGAAGTATAATACGGAATGGAAACAGGATATTGCCAAAGTCTTTAATGAAATGTCCTATCGGCAGGCACCTTCCGTCCTGTCCAGTCCTTCTGCGGCACAGCGTATACCGCCAAAGCCGGGACCTTGATTTACTATGGATAAAAAAGGCATAGAAGCCGACTTGAAGTCGCTGGAAAAGCTCGCCGATTTACTGGATTCAAGATTTATACTGCCAGGCACCCGATTTGGTATAGGGGTTGATGGTTTGCTCGGCCTTATTCCCGGTATCGGTGATACATTAACAGCTGTGATAAGTGCTTATATTATTGCCAAAGCTTCTAAATATCAGCTGCCTTGGCACATAAAGGGCCGTATGGTTATTAACAGCTTTTTTGACTGGTTGTTTGGTTTGATTCCCTTTTTTGGCGATATATTTGATATCGGCTTTAAAGCGAACAAGAAGAACGTCGCTCTTTTGAGAGAGCATCTTGAGCGGTTTTATCTCTAGGACCGGCAAGCGATTTGGACAAACACAAAAACAGCCCGGTTAATACCGGGCTGTTTTCTTTGATAAAATGAATATTACAGTGAATTGGTTGAGGCCAGCTTTGTTTTTTCTGGTGGCCGCATATGAGGCATACCTTGTTCTGCTTCTCGGATTCTATTGGCAACAGCGGCGCTGCAGCCAGTCTTGCTTGCATATTCGCTGAGCTTTATCTCTTGGCCTTCAGCTGTTTTATGCGGTTTTGGTGAAGCCCCATACAGAGACCATATCGTGGTTGTTTTTTGCCATGGCGATATCAAGTGGAAGCGTTTTGTCGCTCTCGGGAACCGGGGCATTTACATCCGCACCTTTTTCAATCAGTTTTTCAACCTTGTTGATCTGTCCCGTCTTAACGGCATTGTGCAGTCGCCACTGGGTGTTGTGTTTGTATGATTGTGCAAAGTTATTATATGCTTTTTTGAATATAGTCATCCTGTTACCCTTTACCTATTAAATATAACTTATTTTACTTCATGTTGTATTGTTATGTCAACTGGAGCGTGCTTTTGTCAAAGGCTTTTGGGCTTGTAGATACTATAAGTATCAGGCTTTGTCAGGTTTTCGGCTTTTTCTATATATTTGATAATATGAGGGTTCTTATAAATCCGCGCGAGGTCGGATAGAGGCATTGTGACAGTGCCGGTCTTATGGTGTTGCAGCGGATTGGCCCCTGCATATAGCAGGGCTGTGACTTTATCGGGATTATCGCTTCGGATCGCCTCTGCCAAGGGGTGGGTTGGACCTCCAGCTGCATGGGTTGGTAAGTTAACATTAGCGCCACGGTCAATAAGGTTAAAAACATCGTCAACAGAGCCGGCGACAATCGCCAGCCGTAATTGCCATTTCAAATTTTCTTGCTGGAAATCATCCTGAAGGTTGCTCATATTCGAATCCTTTGCGTAGGCATAGGTTAAAATTGCCTCCATTCAAAGTTATGTTAAATTGCTCTGTTTGTCAAGTTGCCGGCTGGGCAAGTATCATTTTGCCTTTAAGACATATACATCAAAATGGGGATAGCCTATGGTCGTATCAGCTTTACAAGTGTTTTGCGGGATCAGCCTGTTTCCGTGCCGCCAACTGTAACGCCGTCAACCCGGCAAGTAGGTTGACCGACACCGGCGGGAACGCCCTGACCATCTTTGCCACAGACACCAATACCGGGATCCAGGGCAAGGTCATTACCAATCATGCTGATTTTATTCATGACATCAAAACCATTGCCGATCAGGGTGGCGCCTTTTACCGGCGCGGTAATTTTGCCGTCTTCTATCAGATAGGCCTCGCTGGCTTCAAAGACGAATTTACCACTGGTGATATCGACCTGTCCGCCGCCGAAATTGGCGGCATAAATACCTTTTTTAACTGATTGAATGATTTCGGCAGGGTCATGTTGTCCGGCCTCCATAAAGGTATTGGTCATCCGCGGCATCGGGTGATAGGCATAGCTTTCACGGCGGCCATTACCGGTGGGCTCCATCCCCATTAAACGGGCATTCATCCGGTCCTGCATATAACCGACAAGCTTGCCATCTTCGATCAAAACATTGCGGCGGCTGGGGGTGCCTTCGTCATCGACGGTAATGGAGCCGCGCAGATCGGTCATGGTCCCATCATCGACAACAGTGACGCCTTTGGCTGCGACCTGATCACCCATCCGTCCGGCAAAGGATGAGGATTTCTTACGGTTAAAATCTCCTTCAAGACCATGGCCGACGGCTTCGTGCAGCAATACACCAGGCCAGCCATTACCAAGAACAACGGTCATCTCACCCGCCGGGGCAGGGCGGGCGTCCAGATTGACATGCGCCTCGCGCAGGGCTTCATCTGCGGCATGTTGCCAGTTTTCTTTGATAAACAGGTCATCATATATTTTCCGGCCGCCAAAGCCGTAATTTCCGCTTTCCATCCGGCCATCTTTTTCAACGACGACAGAAATATTCAATCGGACCATGGGGCGGATGTCCGCGGTGCAGAACCCGCCGGCGCGCAGAACCTGAATCGCCTGCCATGAGCCGGATAGACTGGCGGAGACCTGACAGATTGCCGGATCTTTGTCGCGTAGATACTGGTCAATAGTGCCCAGTAACTGGACTTTTTTCTCAAAGCTCATCGCTGCCAGCGGGTTACTATCGGTGTATAAATGCCGGTTGGTGCCAATGGGCGCTGCTGCCATGGTACCACCATATCCCTGATATATGCCGCGTACGGTTTCACCGGCGCGCTTGATGGCTTGCTCGGAAAATTCCGAAGAATGGGCAAACCCGAAGCTGTCACCGGCAACGGCGCGCAGGCCAAAGCCCTGATCGGTATCATAGCTGGCCGATTTCAGGTGACCGTCATCCCAGACCAGTGATTCTGACAGGCTGTATTCCAAAAACAGTTCGCCATCGTCGCCGCCGTGCAAGGTGTTATTTACGCTTTTGAGCACGGAATCTTTATCCATACCGGTTTTATCAAAGAACAGGTGATCGGTTTGTTGAAGAAGATCTGACATCTGGCGCTTTCTTTTTGATTGTCCTGCCTATAACATGTGGCATATTAGGTTATAAATCAACTCTACCCTTTTCGGGTTAACAAGGTATAATTATCACATGTCAAAAATTGAATCCCGGATATCGACCAGCAGCGAAGAATTCAAAGCCAATACCGCCGCCATGCAGCAGGTGGTCGAGGATTGGCGTGATAAATATATTACCATCAGCGAGGGCGGCAGTGAAAAAGCACGCGATAAGCATACCGCCCGTGGTAAAATGCTCCCCCGTGATCGTATTCAGAATTTGATTGACCCTGGATCTCCGTTTCTGGAGTTATCGGCATTTGCCGCTTATAAGGTTTACGATGATGATGTGCCGGCGGCGGGGGTTTTGACCGGTATTGGCCGGATCAAGGGCAAGGAATGCGTTATTGTAGCCAATGATGCCACGGTTAAGGGCGGGACTTATTATCCGATGACGGTTAAAAAACATCTCCGTGCTCAGGAAATTGCCAGACAGAATAATTTACCGTGTGTCTATCTGGTTGATAGCGGCGGAGCCTATCTGCCGCTGCAGGATGAAGTATTCCCTGATAAAGATGATTTCGGCAGGATTTTTTATAATCAGGCCACCATGTCGGCTGCGGGTATTCCACAGATTGCCGCGGTTATGGGCTCCTGCACCGCTGGCGGGGCTTATGTACCGGCCATGGCGGATGAATCTATTATTGTAAAGGAACAGGGCACGATCTTTCTGGGCGGTCCGCCATTGGTCAAGGCTGCCACCGGTGAGGTTGTCAGTGCCGAGGATCTGGGCGGCGCCGATGTGCATTGCCGTGAATCCGGCGTGACCGATCATTATGCGGCCAATGATGGGCATGCCTTGCAGCTGTGCCGCGATATCGTCAGTAACCTTAATCAGGTTAAAAATATTGATCTCGATATGCGTGAACCGGAGGAACCTATATACGATCCGGCTGAATTATACGGCATTGTCCCAACCGATCCGCGCCAGCCTTATGACGTTCGGGAGGTCATTGCCCGCGTTGTCGATGGTTCGCGTTTTGATGAATTTAAAAAACTATATGGCGAAACTCTGGTCACCGGCTTTGCCCATATTTATGGTATGCAGGTGGGGATTATTGCCAATAACGGGATTTTGTTTTCTGAAAGCGCCCAAAAAGGCGCGCATTTTGTCGAGTTGTGTTGTCAGCGCGGCATTCCACTGGTCTTTTTGCAGAACATCACCGGTTTTATGGTCGGGCGTTCCTATGAGGCCGGTGGCATTGCCAAGGACGGCGCCAAGCTGGTGAATGCTGTATCCTGTGCAAAGGTGCCGAAAGTCACCATGTTGATCGGCGGCAGTTTTGGTGCTGGTAACTATGGCATGTGTGGGCGGGCTTTTGATCCGCGCTTTTTATGGAGCTGGCCGAATTCACGGATTTCGGTGATGGGTGGAGAGCAAGCGGCAAGCGTGCTGGCCACCGTAAAGCGTGATGGACTGGAAGCCGCAGGTAAAAAGTGGTCCGACAAAGAAGAAGAAGACTTTAAGGCGCCGATCCGTGATCAGTATGAACATCAGGGCCACCCTTATTATGCATCCGCGCGTTTATGGGATGATGGCATTATTGATCCGGCTGAAACCCGTACCGTACTGGGTCTGAGCCTGTCAGCAGCATTGAACGCACCGATTGAAAAAACGCCATTTGGTATCTTTCGGATGTAAGACTAATTATCAAGGAGTTATACTATGAGTGCGCAGCCACAAACCGAAGGCATCATCCTGACTGAGATTGAAGATGGCATCGGCCAGATTTCAATGAACAAGACTGCAAAGCGTAATGCCTTTGACGAAGATATGATCGCAGGATTGACCGAAGCCTTCACAAAAATGGGGGATGATCCTGAGGTCCGTGTTGTTGTCCTGCGCGGCGAAGGTGTTAGTTTTTGTGCCGGCGGCGATATTAACTGGATGCGGCGCACGGCAGAGTATTCCTATGAAGAAAATGTTGCCGATGCGCGTAATCTTGGCGCCTTGCTAAAGCTGATTAATGAATTGCCCAAGCCAACAATCGCGCTGGTTCATGGTCATGTTTTTGGCGGCGGCGTTGGTTTGACGGCGGCCTGTGATATTGCTATTTCGGCGGCTGAAACCGAATTTTGTTTGTCGGAAGTCCGTATCGGCCTGATCCCCAGTATTATTGCCCCTTATGTTATCGGTGCGATTGGCGAGCGGCAGGCCAGACGCTATTTCCTGACGGCCGAGCGGTTTAATGGCGGCGAGGCAAGACGGATTGGTCTGGTCCATGAGGTTGTCTTTGGCCATGAGTTGGACAAGAAAGCCATCGAGATTATTAAATCCATCCGTGATGGTGCCCCCGGTGGTCAGGCAATGGGGAAGGCGCTTATTCGTGACATTGCCCGTAAGCCCGTCAGTGACGAGATGATTGAACACACCGTGCAGCGCATTGCCGAAGCCCGTGCAAGTAATGAAGGAAAAGAAGGCCTGCAGGCCTTTTTGAACAAAGAAGAACCTTCCTGGCGGCAGTAATCCCCCTTGATATGCAGGTAAATTAGGAATACCGCTGGAGCATGAGATGACGACTTCGCAGGATGATCTTAATATACCGCGCTATGAAGATGCGCCATTTTCAAGCAATAGCGCACTTCGTTGGATATGGTTTTTCCTTCGTCCCTATAAATGGTCATTTTATGGCTATTGTCTTGTTAATATATTACGAAAGCTATTTCTTAAGCTTTCACCGTTGTATATCGCGCTGGCCATAGAATTAATTGAAACGGGCCGGGTGTTTGAAGAGCCGGAAATCCTGTGGCGGGGGATCTGGATATACGCTGGTGTTTCAGTCTTTGTTTTTACAGGCTTGATGGTTTTAGCCTATGCCGATGCTCTGGGCGATAAAATTTCCAGGATTATAACTTTATTTTCCATACGCCATTTGATGAATTTGTCCCATGACTGGCACGAGCGCTCCGGATCGGGTGGGAAATTACAGCAAGTTGTTCTGGCCCGCCGGTCTTTCATGGATATCGGGGATTTATTCATGTGGGATTTTCTGGACTTCGTGGCGGGGATGATTGCGATTGCCATCTCGCTTACAGCGATGAATATTCCGTTTTATTTCTTCTTTTTATTCCTTGGCTTTTTCTTGAGCTTTATAACGGTAATAACCCTGACAGGGTTTAAGTATTACCGCTTGAACGATGATCATAATAAAACTTTCGAGGATGTTTCATCAACTGTTTATGAATTTGTCAATGCGGTGCCGACGGTCAAAGCTTTTAACCTGCACAATACTATTATTAAACAGGGTAAAGGCAAGGAAAGGGTCGGACATGAGGCCTATCGCCGGATGGTTTTTTATAATTATTTTCGCTGGCTGGTTATTAATTTTGTGGCTCTGTTCTGGATTGTTCTGATTGTCAGTCTTGCCTATAGCAAGTTACTGGAAAACGAGATTTCTATGGCAGCCGCCGCTCTGATAGGTTTCATGGTATTTCAGGTCTGGGATTATTTCGAAGTTTCAACACTGATGTATTCGCGCTATCTCGAACAGCGTAATGGTTTTATGCGTGTTGTTAAAACATTGAAAGAAAAATCGCGTATTATCGACCAGCCCCGGGCAAAAGATATCAAGGTCGCGAAGGGCGGTATTGAAATTCAAGGCGTCAATTTTGAATATAATGACGGTGCCGGTGTCTTCAGGGATTTGACATTAACTATTCCCGGAGGGCAGAAGCTGGGGATCGTTGGCCGCTCAGGGGCCGGAAAAACAACGCTGGTTAGTCTGTTGATGCGTTTTTATGATGTAAAGGATCATAACGGCGTCATTCGTATTGATGGTCAGGATATTCGTGATGTCACGCTACATTCACTGCGGGAGGCCATCGCCGTGATCCCGCAGGATACGGTCATGTTCAATCATTCGCTTGCCGATAATATCAGTTATGGCCGCCTTGATGCGACAGCGGATGAGATAAAAGAGGCCGCGCGCAAAGCGCATGCCGATGATTTTATTATGAATTTAACCGATGGCTATGACACGCTGGTCGGTGAACGGGGATTAAGGCTGTCAGGCGGCCAAAGACAAAGGATTGCCATTGCCCGCGCTGTTTTAAAAGAGGCGCCGGTTTTGGTATTGGATGAGGCGACGTCTGCACTGGACAGTGAATCTGAAACCTTGATCCAGCAAAGCCTTGAAACGATTATGCAGGATAAGACGGTCATTGCGATTGCCCACCGGCTATCGACCCTGTCACGAATGGATCGAATCATCGTCATGGATGAAGGGCGGATTGTTGAAGATGGCAGCCATGAGGAATTGTTATCCCTAAATGGTATTTATAAACATTTGTGGGAAACACAAAGCGGCGGGTTTATTCAGGAATAAAACAAAAATAGAACTCTGGGCTTGAATTTGCTCTGAAATATCGCTAAGTATTAAGGTCTGACGCAAGCGGGCGTAGTTCAATGGTAGAACACTAGCCTTCCAAGCTAGTTATGCGAGTTCGATTCTCGTCGCCCGCTCCATTCTTTTCTACCGGTGCATAATGATTTCCAAGGACGACAATACGCTAGAGCTGGAACAAAAGCTCGAGCTTGCACCCGCCGATCTTGAAACCGTTTTCGAAGCTTTAGAACCCGACCAGTTTAAAACCAAAACCCATATTCGTGATTATTATGATACAGCGGCGTTGGATCTGTATGGTGATAAGACGGCCTTGCGCCTCGAATATAAGAATGGCACCGGTTACGAGCAGACTTTGAAAACCGCTATAACGGATGAGGACGCCGGACAAACCCTGTCGCGGCATGAATGGGAATATCCGGTTAAATCCAATGCGCCGGATTTTACGGTAATCACTGATGCTAGTGCTGTGGCTGCCGTATCAAAGGTTAATGCAGAGGATCTTGTTCATCTGTTTACCTCAAAAATCAATCGTCGCTATTTTAACCTGACGGTTGATGTGCCTGAGGGGCAGGCGGTTGTAGAAGTTGCCTTTGATCTTGGCAGCATTATTCTGGCGCCTGATGTGCAAAAACATAAGGATATAGTCGCAGAACAGCCCTTATCCGAAATTGAAGTCGAGCTGATCAGCGGGCAGCCAAAGGCCCTTGATCAGGTTATTGCGAGGATACAAGCGCTGATGCCGCGCGCCCGACCCTCGCGGATTAGCAAGAATCAACGCGGTATGACGCTTTTCCAGGCCGCTATACAGCATTTAAAAAATGGCAGTGTTTCCTGAAAATACACAGGATTGAAAACAGCGGCATAAATCTGAATTTTTTTCTGGCAGTCTTTTAAATTTATGTTATAAGTATTCTCAATATTTCCCTTACATTGATGCAGGCTATACCGGTTTCGCCGGTGACGAGCCGCAAAGGGGCAGGGGACAATATTAGAGGAGCGTAGCTCAATTGGCAGAGCACCGGTCTCCAAAACCGGGGGTTGTGGGTTCGAGTCCCTCCGCTCCTGCCACTATGGCAGGTTTGAAATTTAAGGCCCCTGCCACTATGGCAGGTTTGAAATTTAAGGATTGAATAATGGCAAAAGCAGGCGTCACAAAGTTTTTCAAGGAAGTAAAACAGGAAGGCCGCAAAGTAACCTGGCCGGGACGTAAGGAGGTCATGGTGACAACTGTGATCGTTTTTATCATGGTGACGATCATCTCTATGTACCTGATGTTTGCTGATTGGATTATTGCCGCCGCAATAAGTGCGATTCTCGGCGTTTGAAATTTTAAGGTTGGAACAAAGAATAAGGGATAATAAAAATGGCAATGCGCTGGTATGTTTTACATGTGTATTCAGGCTTTGAGAACAAAGTCGCTGAATTTATTCACGAAGCGGCTAAAAAGTACAAGATCGAAGATCAGATCGAAGAAATCATGATTCCGACCGAGGAAGTGATCGAGATTCGCCGCGGGCAGCGCGTTAATGCCGAGCAAAAGTTCTTTCCAGGCTATGTCCTGATTAAAATGGAGCTTAGCGATGAAGCCTGGCACCTTGTTGAAAATACACCGAAGGTCACTGGCTTTCTGGGCGCTGCAAATAAGCCAACGCCAATTTCACAGACCGAAGCCGAACAGCTGATGCAACAAATGCAGGAAGGCGCAGAACGTCCGCGCTCTACCGTTATGTTTGATGTTGGCGAGCAGGTTAAGGTTATTGACGGTCCGTTTAACTCCTTTACCGGTACGGTCGAAGAAGTTGATGAAGAGCGCACTCGTCTGAAGGTTCTGGTTTCTATCTTTGGCCGCGCAACACCGGTCGAACTGGAATTCTCTCAAGTAGATAAGACCGAGTAACAGATATTTATATGATATTGAAAGCGGGGCAGGGCTGTCCCGCTTTTTTTCTTGCTCTCTTATTTTTATGAAAAGATATTATTGACATATAGCAGCGCTGTGTTAAAAATTTGTTTAAACCAGAGAGGGAGGCGTGATTATGCCGGATAATAAACAGTTAAAATCAGTGTTTTTTGCGACAGCCTTGCGTTTTCAGGCGGCTTTGCCTGATCAAAACCAGCATTTTTCATCGGTTTGCGAGTTTGATCAGAAGCCGCTTATTGCCAAGGAAGATAAAGCCGCGGCGCAGGCCCGTAAAAATATCAACAAACAAATGACCGCATATCTATCTTAAAAAAGGAAATAAAATGTCAAAAAAAATAACAACCCTTAAATCACTACGTTTAAGTTTTGCGTTGGCGACGGTGGTTGGTGCCGGTGGTGCGCTTTATCATCTGGATAGCAGTCATCCTCACGGTGTGGCCAATCCTTATCATGACACATATGACACTGTGTATGAAAATGGCAAGGCCACAGAAGCTCAGAAAGAGACCTTGGTTGAGGCGGCTATCGAAAGCGGGCAGGATGCTGCAAAGTCGAACTATTATGCGATTGGCGGCGGCATTGGTTATTTGGGTGTCTGGTTGACATCGGGCTTGATAGCGGGGCGTCGTCCGTCATGGGGCTCGTCTAAAAAATCAGGACCGAAGGCGTAAGTCAGAGTATAAGGGCAGATAGTCCTTGACCTGTCTGATCCTCTGTGTATAGTGCGCGAGTACCTATGGGTACGATTCGTGTGGGAGGCGCGTCACAAAGCCCTGTGATAGCCGGACCACGCAGCCTAAATTTTACTGTTAGGAGAGAAAAATGGCGAAAAAGATAACCCGGATCCTGAAGCTTCAGGTTCCCGCTGGCAAAGCAAACCCATCCCCACCCATCGGCCCGGCTTTGGGTCAGGTTGGCGTCAATATCATGGAATTCTGCAAGGCGTTTAACGCGCAAACGCAGGAAATGGAACCTGGTATGCCGCTGCCGACAATGATTACCGTTTACGGGGATCGCAGCTTTTCATTTGAAATCAAAACCGCACCGGCCAGTTACTACCTGAAAAAAGCCGCCAAGCTCCAAAAAGGCTCGGGCGAAACAGGTAAAGGCTTCATCGGTCAGGTGAGCCAAAAGCAGCTTCGCGATATTGCCGAAGCAAAAATGAAAGATTTGAACGCAAACGACATTGATCAGGCGGCAAAAATTATTGCCGGTTCTGCCCGTTCAATGGGTCTGGAAGTGGTAGGTTAATCATGGCAAAACTTGGAAAACGTACAAAAACAATCCGCGAAAATCTCGATCGTAACAAAGTTTACCAGCTGAGTGATGCGGTAAAGTCAGTTAAAGATTTTGCCAATACAAAATTTGACGAAACTGTCGAAGTCGCAATGAATCTTGGTGTTGACCCGAAACATGCCGATCAGGTTGTTCGCGGTATGGTTCAAATGCCAAATGGTACCGGTAAAACAATCCGTGTTGCCGTTTTTGCCCGCGATGCCAAGGCTGATGAAGCCAAAGCAGCCGGCGCAGATATCGTTGGTGCCGAGGATCTTGTTGAAATGATCCAAAAAGGTGAAATGGACTTTGATCGTTGTGTGGCTACGCCGGATATGATGCCTTTGGTTGGGCGTCTTGGTCAGGTTCTGGGTCCGCGCGGTTTGATGCCAAACCCGAAACTGGGAACAGTAACCCCTGATGTTGCGGGCGCTGTTAAAGCGGCCAAAGGCGGCGCTGTTGAATTCCGGGCTGAAAAGTCAGGTATCGTTCACGCCGGTGTTGGTAAAGCCAGTTTCGAACAAGGTAGTCTTGAAGAAAACGTCCGTGCCTTTGTACGGGCCATTCTGAAGGCAAAGCCGGCAGGCGCCAAAGGCCATTATATCAAGGGTATTACACTGACCTCGACAATGGGGCCGGGTTTGAAGATTGATATTTCTGACGCTACGCAAGACGCTGCGTAACGTTTAAGATTTCTGGTCAGGTTTGTCCTGACCGGATTTCCTGTCCGAGACTACAGGTGTCCTGATAAGGATTTAATATTTGCCTGTATAGATGAGGAACAAAAGTTTTTTGTTGATGTAATCAGCTGATGGCTTGGACTTCCGGACAGGGTAGTGTTGGTTTGCGTGACGGATATATGTTTATATCCGGATTGTAAATCAGGAAGTGCAACCCCGATAACATCATAACGGTGTTATCACAGACCAAACGGAGAAGTGTCCGTGAATCGTGCACAGAAAGTAGAAGCTGTTAAAGCTTTGCAAAATACTTTTACCGAATCGGAAACCGTGGTTCTGAGCCATAATAATGGCCTGACCGTGGCACAAATGACCGAATTTCGGGCGAAGATGCGTGAAGCTGGTGGCAGTGTAAAAGTCGTAAAAAACCGTTTGGCACAGCGTGCTGCCCAAGGCGGCAAGTTTGAAGGCTTGAACGATCTATTCAAAGGTCCTGTTGTAATGACATCCTCTACGGATCCTATTGCAGCTGCAAAAGTGGCTTATGAATTCGCGAAAGGCAATGAAAAACTCGTCATTCTCGGTGGTGGTTTTGGTGATAAGGCATTGGATAAAGCCGGTGTTGAATCGCTTGCGAAACTTCCGTCTCTGGACGAGATCCGCAGCAAACTAGTTGCTATGGTCTCTACACCAGCGACGCGTATCGCAACCATAACGCAGGCGCCTGCAACGCAGATCGCCCGTGTTTTGAAAGCCTACGCCGAAAAAGGGTAATAGCGTGCCAATGGTAAACGCAAAATAGTAATGTCAAGCTGATTAAAGGAGCAATTAAAATGGCTGATATCAATAAAATTGCAGATCAACTTTCTGAACTTACAGTTCTGGAAGCTGCTGAACTTTCAACACTCTTGGAAGAAAAATGGGGCGTTTCTGCCGCTGCTGCACCTGTTGCAGTTGCTGCTGCCGGTGGCGGCGAAGCCGAAGCTGAAAAAGACGAATTTGATGTTGTTCTGGCTTCTGCCGGCGCACAAAAAATTAACGTCATTAAAGAAGTTCGTGCTATCACCGGTCTTGGCCTGAAAGAAGCCAAAGACTTGGTCGAAGGCGCGCCTAAGTCTGTTAAAGAAGGCCTGCCTAAAGCAGAAGCTGAAGAAGTGAAGAAAAAGCTTGAAGAAGCTGGTGCAACGGTTGAGCTGAAGTAATTAACACAAATTTAGTGTTGATTATTTACACAAATCGAGTATCTAGGTAATGTGGCAGCCAGCCTTAAGGGTTGGCTGCCCCTTATCGGCTCTAAGGCAAGGCTGGTTGAATACTGTTTACAGTCTGTCTATATTAAAAGTCTAAAAGGGCGAGGGAGCACATATACGTGGTCTTTATAAATTAAGGTTTCTGAACAAGGTTACCGCGCACGGAGAAGTCTGTGCCGCTGGTAGCCTTATTGGCGTTTGAGCCAATAAATATAAAATTTTACGTGCAGGCGGGCGGCTGGCCCGATTTAAGTGCGATTTGCAAGATAGCTTGCAAGCGATAACGATAAGTAAGGGAATGACACGATGAGCGCTAAGGCAAAAAAATCAAATAAAATAGCAAGTTTCTCACAAAGCTTTACAGGGCGTAAGCGAGTGCGCCGTAGCTTTGGACGGATTGAAGAGATTTGTGAAATGCCGAATCTGATCGAGGTTCAAAAAGAATCTTATGATAAGTTTCTTCAGGTGGGCATTCTTGGTGCTGACCGCGGCGATGAAGGATTGCAGGAAGTTTTTAAATCGGTTTTTCCGGTCCATGACTTTTCTGGCCGTGCGCAGATCGATTTCGTCAAATATGAATTTGAAGAGCCGAAATATGACGTAGATGAATGCCAGCAGCGCGATATGACCTATGCTGCGCCGTGCCGTGTGACGTTACGCCTGTCTGTATTTGATATTGATGAAGATACCGGCCTTAAATCAATCCGCGACATCAAGGAACAGGATGTCTATATGGTTGATATGCCGATGATGACCGAGAATGGTACCTTTGTTGTTAACGGGACCGAACGGGTTATCGTATCGCAAATGCACCGTTCACCAGGTGTGTTCTTTGACCATGATCAGGGTAAAACCCATGCGTCAGGTAAGTATTTGTTCGCCGCCCGCGTTATCCCTTACCGCGGCTCGTGGCTGGACTTTGAATTTGATCCGAAAGACGTTCTGAATGTGCGGATTGACCGCCGCCGCAAACTGCCGGTAACAACATTCCTGATGGCGCTGGACGACGAAGAATCAGCGGCTTACCGTAAAAAGCAGTTGGAAAATAAAGAAGAAGTCGATCTTTCCAAAATCAAAGGCATGAGCAAAGAGACAATCTTTAACATGTTCTATGATGCACAGGTTTACGAGAACACCGCCAAAGGCTGGAAAACAGAATATAATTCAGAACGCTACCGCGGTGCGAAGCTGATTTATGATCTGATGGACGCCAAAACAGGCAAGGTTGTTGCCGAAGCTGGTAGCAAGGTTACTGCCCGTAAAGCGAAAAAGCTTGAAGAAGATGGCCTGAAAGAACAGCTGCTCAGCCCGGAAGAAATGTATGATTCCTATCTGGCCGAAGACATTCTTGACCCTGCCACGGGCGAAGTTCTGTTCGAATCCGGTGATGAAATTGATAAAAAAGGTTTCGAACAGCTGGAAGAAGCCGGCATTAAAAAAGTTAAACTGTTGGCCATTGATAACTACAATGTCGGTCCGTATCTGTGCAACACGATGGCGGTTGATAAATGTACCAACCGTGAAGAAGCGTTGATTGATATTTACCGCGTTATGCGTCCGGGTGAGCCTTTGACACTGGAAGCTGCCGATGCATTGTTCCAGGGTCTGTTCTTTGATTCGGAACGTTATGATCTGTCACCGGTTGGCCGGGTTAAAATGAATTCCCGCCTTGGCTTTGAAACAGATGATCAGCTACGTGTCCTCCGCAGAGAAGACATTATCGCTATTCTACGCACCTTGCTTGATCTGAAAGATGGTAAGGGCGAAACCGATGATATCGATCACCTTGGTAACCGCCGGGTTCGTTCAGTCGGTGAATTGATGGAAAACCAGTTCCGCGTCGGTCTGCTGCGTATGGAGCGTGCGATCCGTGAACGGATGTCCTCTGTTGATATTGATACCGCGATGCCACATGACCTGATTAACGCCAAGCCGGTTGCGGCTGCCGTGCGTGAATTCTTTGGTTCATCGCAGCTGTCACAGTTTATGGATCAGACCAACCCGCTGTCAGAAATCACCCATAAACGCCGTATGTCGGCGCTTGGGCCAGGGGGCTTGACCCGTGAACGTGCCGGTTTTGAAGTGCGTGACGTTCACCCGACCCATTATGGCCGGATTTGTCCGATTGAGACACCAGAAGGCCCGAACATTGGTCTGATTAACTCATTGTCGACCTTTGCCCGGATCAACCAGTACGGCTTTATCGAAAGCCCGTATCGCCGTGTAGAAGATGGCCATGTTGTTGATGAAGTGATTTACCTGTCTGCTATGCAGGAAAGTAAATATACCATCGCTCAGGCGAACGCCGATCTTGATGATAAAGGCCGCTTTACCAGTGATCTTGTCTCTTGCCGTGTTTCCGGCGATAACATCATGAGCCCGGTTGATCAGATTGATCTGATTGACGTCTCGCCAAAACAGATGGTTTCTGTGGCCGCGGCGCTGATCCCGTTCCTTGAGAACGATGATGCGAACCGCGCGCTGATGGGGTCAAACATGCAGCGTCAGGCTGTTCCGCTTCTGCGCTCTGATGCGCCATTGGTTGGAACCGGCATGGAAGTTACCGTTGCCCGTGATTCAGGTGCGGCGATTGCCGCCCGCCGGACAGGTGTTGTTCAACAGGTTGATGCCGAGCGTATCGTTGTTCACGCAACAGATGAACAGGATAGCGCCAAATCAACGGTTGATATCTATACATTGAAAAAATTCCAGCGTTCAAACCAGAACACCTGCATCAACCAGCGTCCATTGGTTCGCGTAGGTGATAAACTAAACACCGGTGATATCATTGCCGATGGTCCGTCTACGGATCTGGGTGAACTGGCGCTTGGCCGCAATGTGCTGGCTGCCTTTATGCCTTGGAACGGTTATAACTTTGAGGATTCAATCCTGCTATCTGAACGGATTGTGAAAGACGATGTTTATACATCGATCCATATTGAAGAATATGAAGTTATGGCCCGTGATACCAAGCTGGGACAGGAAGATATCACCCGTGATATTCCAAACGTTGGTGAAGAAGCGCTTCGCCACCTTGATGAAGCCGGTATCGTTTATGTCGGCGCCGAAGTCAACCCAAGTGATATTCTGGTTGGTAAGGTTACACCGAAAGGTGAAAGCCCGATGACGCCGGAAGAAAAACTGCTGCGGGCGATCTTTGGTGAAAAAGCCTCTGATGTGAAAGACACCTCGCTACGCCTCCCACCGGGTGGCCATGGTACAGTTGTCGAAGTTCGGGTCTTTAACCGTCGTGGTGTTGATAAAGATCAACGTGCCTTGGCGATTGAACGGGAAGAAATCGAACGTCTGGCAAAAGATAGAGACGATGAGCGTCGTATTTACGAACGTGGTTTCTATAACCAGCTTCGTAAGCTTCTGAGCGGACAAAAGCTTGCCAAAGGGGCTGCTGGTCTGAAGAAAGGCGCCGAGATTGCAGCGGCTGATCTGGAAGATATGAAGAAAACAGATCTGCGTGACATTGTTGTCGAAGACGAAGCGATCATGGAATCAATTGAGGAAATGGGCACTGCGTTTGACAAACAGGTCGGCGATCTAAACGACCGTTTCGAAAACAAAGTTGAAAAACTTCAGCGCGGCGATGAATTGTTGCCGGGCGTAATGAAGATGGTCAAAGTCTTTATTGCGATCAAACGTAAAATGCAGCCTGGTGATAAAATGTCAGGTCGTCACGGTAACAAAGGTGTGATTTCTAAAATCATACCGGAAGAAGATATGCCGTATCTGGAAGATGGTACACCGGTTGATATCGTGTTGAACCCGTTGGGTGTCCCATCACGGATGAACGTCGGTCAGATTTTGGAAACGCATATGGGTTGGGCGTCAGCGCAGCTTGGTAAGCAGATCCGCGATGTGCTGGAAAGCTATCAATATGCAATGCGCGAACATAAAAAAGATGATGCTGATAAGAATATTACCGAACTTAACGGCATTCTGAGAAAAGCGTATGGCGATGAAACCTATGAGCGTGATGTCGAGCCGTTAAAAGGCGATGCCTTGATCGAAATGGCCGGTAACCTGCGTAAGGGTGTTCCGATTGCAACACCGGTTTTCGATGGTGCCAATGAAAAAGATCTGAACACAATGCTGGAAAATGCCGGTCTTGATACCTCGGGTCAGGTGAAGCTGATCGATGGCCGGACAGGTGAGTTTTTTGATCGTCCGGTGACAGTCGGGTATAAATACCTGTTGAAACTGCATCACCTGATTGATGATAAAATCCACGCGCGTTCAATCGGTCCGTACTCTCTGGTTACGCAGCAGCCGCTGGGTGGTAAGGCACAGTTCGGTGGCCAGCGCTTTGGTGAGATGGAAGTCTGGGCCCTACAGGCCTATGGCGCGGCCTACACCTTGCAAGAGATGTTAACCGTGAAATCGGATGATGTCGCAGGTAGAACCAAAGCTTATGAATCCATTGTCCGCGGCGATGATGCATTCGAGATCGGTATCCCTGAATCCTTCAACGTCCTGATTAAGGAATTGAAGTCTCTGGGTCTGAATGTCGATCTGAAGCAAAGCGGAGTTTAAGGAATAAATGCCCCGCACCGCAAGGGTGCGGGGATTTTAAAAGAAAAGATAATAAGGCGCACGCAGGAGTATAGAAATGAATGAAGTCATGAACCTTTTTGGTCAGGTCAGCGGTCCCCAGAGCTTTGATCAGATCCGGATCTCGATTGCCAGCCCGGAACAAATTTTGTCCTGGTCCTATGGTGAAATTAAAAAGCCGGAAACGATCAACTACCGGACCTTTAAACCTGAAAAAGGCGGTTTGTTCTGTGCGCAGATTTTTGGTCCGATCAAGGATTATGAATGTCTGTGTGGCAAGTATAAACGCATGAAATACAAAGGTATTATCTGTGAGAAATGTGGCGTTGAAGTCACGCTTTCCAAGGTTCGCCGTGACCGTATGGGCCATATTGATCTGGCATCGCCAGTTGCCCATATCTGGTTCTTGAAATCCTTGCCAAGCCGTATTGGTCTTATGGTTGACCTGACATTGAAAGAGCTTGAAAAAGTGCTCTATTTCGAAAATTATGTCATTATCGAACCCGGCATGACACCGCTTAAGAAATTCCAGATGCTGTCCGAAGAAGAATTCATGGATGCGCAGGACGAACATGGTCAGGAAGCCTTCCGTGCTGGTATCGGTGCCGAGGCCTTGAAAGAAATAATGTCTGCGATCAATCTGGATGATGAAAAAGCCAAGATTGAAGAAGGTCTGGAAACAACCAATTCAGAAGCCAAACGTAAAAAACTGATCAAGCGTCTTAAACTGGTTGAGGCTTTTATCTCCTCCGGTACCCGTCCTGAATGGATGATTATGGATGCTGTTCCGGTTATTCCACCTGAATTGCGCCCACTTGTGCCACTTGATGGTGGTCGTTTTGCAACATCGGATCTGAATGATCTTTATCGCCGGGTGATCAACCGTAATAATCGTCTGCGCCGCCTGATTGAACTCCGCGCGCCGGATATTATCGTTCGTAACGAAAAACGGATGCTTCAGGAAGCTGTTGATGCGCTGTTTGATAATGGCCGCCGTGGCCGGACCATTACCGGTGCCAACAAGCGCCCATTGAAATCCATGTCAGATATGCTGAAAGGTAAGCAAGGTCGCTTCCGTCAGAACCTTCTGGGTAAACGGGTTGATTACTCCGGTCGTTCTGTGATCGTGGTCGGGCCGGAGCTTAAGCTCCATCAATGTGGTCTGCCAAAGAAAATGGCACTCGAACTGTTTAAACCGTTTATTTACAACCGTCTTGAACTCTACGGTATGGCAACGACGATTAAAGCTGCCAAGAAAATGGTTGAAAAACAACGTCCGGAAGTCTGGGATATTCTTGAAGAAGTTATCCGCGAACACCCGGTCATGCTTAACCGTGCGCCAACATTGCACCGTCTTGGTATTCAGGCTTTTGAACCTATACTGATCGAGGGTAAAGCTATCCAGCTGCACCCATTGGTTTGTACAGCGTTTAACGCTGACTTTGATGGTGACCAGATGGCTGTTCACGTACCATTGTCTGTTGAAGCGCAGCTTGAAGGCCGCGTTTTGATGATGTCGACCAATAACATTCTGCGTCCCGCAGATGGTAAGCCGGTTATCGTGCCGTCTCAGGATATCGTTCTCGGGCTTTATTATCTGTCACTGATGTTTGAAGATCAAAAAGGCGAGGGGATGTCTTTCTCTGATGCCGGTGAAATTCAGCATGCGCTGTATAATAATGAAGTTACCCTGCATGCGAAAATCTATGCCCGCTATGAAAATTTTGACGAAGAAGGCAATTCGGTTATCAAGCGTTACGAAACAACGCCAGGCCGGATGATGCTGTCTGAAGTGCTGCCGAAAAGCTACGAGATTCCGTTTGATCTTGTAAACCGGACACTGACCAAAAAAGAAGTGTCCAGCATGATCGAAGAGGTTTATCGCCATTGTGGTCAGAAGGAAACGGTTATTTTTGCTGACCGTATGATGGGGCTTGGTTTCCGTTATGCCTGTATGGCGGGGATTTCCTTTGGTAAGGATGATATGATTATTCCGGATTCTAAAGCCGGCATGGTTGAAGAAGCCAAAACCCGTGTTGCTGAATATGAACAGCAGTATCAGGATGGTCTGATCACCCGTGGTGAGAAATATAACAAGGTTATCGATATCTGGTCAGCCTGTACCGATCGCGTTGCTGATGAAATGATGAAAGTCATTCAGCAGCCTGATGAAGTTAAAGGGCTGAACTCGGTCTATATGATGGCACATTCCGGTGCGCGTGGTTCTGCAGCGCAGATCCGTCAGCTGGCCGCTATGCGTGGTCTGATGGCCAAGCCATCCGGTGAGATTATCGAAACGCCGATTATTTCGAACTTTAAAGAAGGCCTGTCGGTTCTGGAATACTTTAACTCGACACATGGTGCACGTAAGGGTCTTGCCGATACAGCGCTGAAAACAGCGAACTCGGGTTACCTGACACGCCGTCTGGTTGATGTTGCACAGGATGCGATCATTACCGGTGAAGATTGCGGTACGCAAAAAGGGATTACCCTGCGTCCGGTCATCGAAAGCGGTGATGTGATTTCGAGCCTGGCTGAACGTGTTCTGGGCCGTACCGCTGCGGAAGATATCGTTGATCCGCTGCTGGGCAATGTTCTGGTTGAGGCCGGTACAATTGTTGATGAAAAACTGGCCGGTGAAATCGAAACAGCAGGGCTGGATACAGTTCTCGTGCGCTCGGTTCTGACATGTGAAGAATCCGGTACCGGTATCTGTGCGAAATGTTATGGCCGTGATCTTGCCCGTGGTACGGCAGTTAATGTCGGCGAAGCTGTCGGTGTTATGGCTGCCCAGTCAATTGGTGAGCCGGGTACACAGCTGACCATGCGGACCTTCCACATTGGTGGT
>Ga0136590_1000054_pt1 | contig 47207 bp, 46 predicted proteins | sample AntRauMFilla3765_FD_104934 | JGI IMG/M metagenome (GOLD analysis project Ga0136590, IMG submission 104934) | Saline lake microbial communities from Rauer Islands, Antarctica - Metagenome Filla 3 #765 | ecosystem: Environmental > Aquatic > Non-marine Saline and Alkaline > Saline | place... | reverse complement strand
TGCTTTGGTTTCTAAAGGGCGATACCAATGTCAAATATCTGCAGGACAACAATGTACGCATCTGGAATGAATGGGCTGATGAAAACGGCGATCTGGGGCCGGTCTATGGTCATCAATGGCGCTCATGGCCGGCCAGTGACGGACAGCAGATCGACCAGATAGCAACCCTGATTAACGATATCAAAAACAATCCCGATTCCCGGCGAATGATCGTCAATGCCTGGAATGTCGGTGATCTTGACAAAATGGCCCTCGCCCCCTGTCACTGCCTGTTTCAATTTTATGTGGCAGAGGGCAAATTGTCTTGCCAACTGTATCAGCGCAGCGCTGATGTCTTTCTGGGGGTGCCGTTCAATATTGCCTCTTACGCGCTGTTAACGCAGATGTTGGCACAGGTCACCGGCCTGCAGCCCGGCGAATTTATCCACAGCTTTGGTGATTTGCATATCTATTTCAATCATCTGGAGCAGGTTGATGAGCAGCTCAACCGCGATCCGCTGCCCTTGCCGCAAATGGTCCTCAACCCCGAAATCCACGATCTGTTCGATTTTACCATTGATGATTTTGATCTGCAGAATTATCAGTCGCATCCGGCGATCAAAGGCAAGGTGGCGGTCTGATGTATTCTGCGGAAAACCCTGAAATCATCGCCATTGCCGCCCATTCGGAAAACCGCGTGATCGGTAAAAACGGCACCATTCCCTGGCATGTCAAAGGTGATCTGAAGTTCTGGCGTGATATGTCACGCGGCAAGCCTGTGATTATGGGTCGCAAGACCTTTCTGGATATGCCGCCTGGTTTTCGGCGGCGGCCCCATATTATTGTCGTCACTCGTGATCCCGGCTTTAAATATGACGGTGTCAGCATCGCCTACGGGTTGGAGGATGCCCTGAACAAAGCCCGCCAGATCTGCAAAGCCGAGAACATTGACAAACTCGTCATCGGCGGTGGCGGCGAAATCTATGCCCAGGCCATGCATTGTCTGGACCGTATTTATCAAACAGTCATTCATTGCACGGTTGAAAACGGTGATGCCTTTTTCCCCAAAATCAATTTTGATGACTGGAAACTGGACGGCGCGCCGCAGGAATTCGCCCCCGAAGAAGGCGACAGCGCCGGTTACACGATCAATCATTACCGCCGCAAAGACAAAGCCGGCGCCGACCTGATCACCAAATGCAGCTCCCCGCCTTGTTATGGCGGCTGACCATAAAGGGTTTGGCACATGTTCATAAATGTGCCTTTTTAAAAAGAACTTCCAATTCCATGTATGGTTTCCTATACTTAAGACTGTGACATTTCTACAGATCAGGGCGAAAATGGGCCGACAAAATGGAAACGCATTATTTTTGATTCTTATCGCTATGGCTCTCTTCGCAGCACTTTCCTATGCGGTTACACAGTCAAGCCGAGGTGGCGGTGACATTAACCGCGAGCAAAAGATGCTTGATCAGGCGGTCTCCGAGCAATGCAGTGCTTCCGTTAATTACGCTGTGAATAAATTAAAACTGGTCGCTGGTTGCGCTGCAAGTGAGATCAGTTATGAGCTCGCTGATGGTTCCAACGCCAATTCCAGTGCACCGGTGGATAAATCCTGCCATGTATTCCATTCTAATGGCGCCGGTGTCAGCGTTTGCGGGGCCTATGGTCCCACCGGCTGTAATTTGGCAGCCTTAACGCTTGGTGAGAAATGCCCCAGTAGTGATATTATTTATGCCGGTGAGCTTAACGGAACCAGGCTTTACACCACGGCGGCCGATCAGGGTGCTTTTAGCTGGAACAACGGCACAACCAGCTATACGGTGACGGGGGCAACATCAACGTCAAACGGCAAGACCAATACCGACACGCTCGTCGGCTTATCTGATGTCAGCGCCCCTTATGAAGCTGCCAATGCTTGCCGCGGTTTAGGCAGCGAGTGGTATCTGCCAGCAAAAGATGAGTTAAACATCCTCTACAAGAATCGTTTTGCCATAGGTGGCTTTAACACCGGTGACGGTGGGTGGCCTGCCTGCTGCTACTGGTCTTCCTCGGAGGTCAGCAGTAGCAGTGCGTCATACCAAAGATTCGCCGGTGTCGCCCAAAGCAGCAACTTTAAGACTGAGGGCCTCGTCGCCCGCTGTGTCCGGAGATGAATCATTTAGTTATTTCAATGTCACAGTAGGCACAAAATTTTTAGAGTGCGCAAGAGTGCATGAAACGCTGCGCCTATGATTTAACCGCGCGATCCACACAGCTTTTTAAAACCGTCTCGGCCATGGTGCGAAAGACCAGACTGGCCGGGTGGTCAGGGTCGGATATCACAATCGGCGTGCCGCTGTCAGAGCTTTCACGCAGTTTCATATCCAGCGGTACCTCGCCCAGAAAGGGCAGGCCGAGGCGTTCGGCCTCGTCTTTGGCGCCGCCATGGCCGAAAACAGGCTCAACATAGCCGCAATTGCTGCAGATATGCTGGCTCATATTTTCGACAATGCCCAGCACCGGAACATCCATCTTGGTAAACATATTCAGGCCTTTGCGGGCATCAATCAGGGCGATATCCTGCGGGGTCGAAACAATGATAGCACCGGACAGCGGCACTTTTTGGGCCATAGTCATCTGCGCGTCACCCGTACCGGGTGGCAGGTCAACAACCAGAATATCGGTATCGCCCCAGTCCACATCACGGAAAAACTGCAGCACAGCGGTCTGGACCATTGGCCCCCGCCAGATCATTGGCCGGTCTTCATCGGTCATCAAACCCATCGAAATGGTTTTCAGACCATGGGCCATCTGCGGGATCAGCCGCCGGTCCGCCGTCGATTCTGCGCGAATCTTAATGCCCATCATCCGGTGCTGCGACGGACCGTAGATATCGGCATCGACCAGACCGGTTTTATGACCGGCCGCGGCAATCGCGGCGGCAAGATTGGCCGCCACCGTTGATTTACCAACCCCGCCCTTACCGGAGGCAACGGCAATAATATGCTTGATCCCCGGTGCAATCGGCCGGGCCTGCATATCCTGATCGGTGGTTTTGGCCGCCCGTTCCGCTGTCAGCACGGCGGTGACTTTATCAATATCGGTCAAGTCGCGGACGGCAAGCTCAACCTGCTGCCGCAGACTTTCAAGCGCGGTGCCCTGCGCCGGATCAACTTTCAGGGTAATCATCGCGTGACCATTCTGAATATGGATATCCTCGACCATGCCTGCGGTTACGATATCCTCGCCCGCATCAGGCAGATGGATGGTCTCGAGTATTTCAATAATCTTTTTTTCAAACTCATTTGGCATATATTGTTTTTCCTGAATGGTTGACCCTTGGCAAATGCAGACAAAACTGCCATTGTTGTGAACGCGTTTATAATCATCACATTGATTTAGGAAGACAAAGATATGTCAGATAACAGTTCAGGTAAAGGCCCTCTGGGGGGCATATTCACCAATGAAAGCCCCTGGGGCAAAAAACCGGAAAACAACAATGGCAGCGGATCTGGCCGCGGTGGGCCTAATCGTGGCGGACCTGGCCGGGGCGGACCCGGCGGTGGACGCCCTCCGGAAGCACCCGATCTTGATGAATTGATCCGTCAGGCACAAGAGCGCCTTGGCGCTTTCTTTGGCGGCAACGGTAAAGGCGGTAATGGTAAAGGCAACGGCGGTGGCGCCCGCAGCGGCGGTAAACTGCCGATTATCCCTATTATTCTGGTCGCTCTGGTTATTTATGGCCTGACCGGCTTTTTCCGGGTTCTGCCCGAAGAAAACGCCGTTGTCCTGACCTTTGGCGAATGGACCCGTACCAAGGCCGAACCGGGGCTTGGCTATCGTATGCCCTGGCCGATCCAGTCGGTTGAAAAGGTCAATATTACCTTTGAACGGCGCCTTGAAGTCGGTTTCCGTGATCAGGCGCCGCAACGTAACAGCAACGCCGCTGGCCGCGATCTTCCCGAAGAAAGCCTGATGTTGACCGGTGATGAAAATATCATTGATATTGATTTTGTCGTCCTGTGGCAGATCGGTGATGCCGGTAAATATCTATTTGAAATCAAAGACCCTGAAAACACGATCAAGAAAGTTGCCGAAAGCGCGATGCGTGAAGTGATCGGCCGGACACGTCTACAACAAGCTTTGACCGAATCCCGCGCCGAGATCGAACAAGGCACACAGGAATTAATGCAGACCATGATGGATGATTACCAGTCCGGTGTGATCATTAATGATGTTCAGCTTCAGCAGGTTGATCCGCCGGGTCCGGTTGTGGATGCCTTTGATGATGTTCAACGTGCCAGAGCCGATATGGAACGCGCCCGTAACGATGCCAATGCCTATCGGAATGATATTCTGCCCCGCGCCCGTGGTCAGGCGGCACAACTTATCCAGCAGGCCAAAGCCTATCGTGAGGAAGTCGTCAACCGCGCCTCTGGTGATGCGGAACGTTTCCGGCAAATTCTGGTCGGCTATAACAAAAATAAGGGCGTTACGACCGAACGGATTTACATCGAAACATTGGAAGAAATTCTGTCCAACACCAATAAAATTCTGATCGACAATAATGCCGGTGGTGCAGGTGGCGTATTGCCTTATCTGCCGCTGGATCAGTTAAAATCGACAACCGGTACAAAACCGGCTGGCCGGTCAGATAAATAATCGGAACCCTTTAGACAGATATTAAGAAATAAGGATTAACTACTATGCAAAAACTATTCGGCGGTCTTGGTATTGCTGCAATCATTGCAATCATTGTCGCATCACAGACTTTGTTTATTGTCCCGGAAACCCATCAGGTTCTGGTGCTGCGGATCGGTGATCCTGTCCGGCAATATTCCGAACCCGGTCTGAAATGGAAACTGCCTTTCGTAGAACAGGCCAAAACTTTTGACACCCGCGTGCTGGATGTTGATCCGCCCGCCGAACAGATTATTCTGGCCGATCAAAAGCGTCTGGTGATTGATACTTTTGCCCGTTATAAAATTACCGATATGCTGGAATTCCACAAAACACTGAATTCCGAAGCACAGGCTGTGCCGCGGCTCCGCAACATGATTAACTCGAATGTCCGTTCCCGCCTTGGTAACGTGCCTTTACAGGATCTTTTGTCAGCCAAACGGGCAGAAATCATGGACAGGATCCGTGTAGATGTAAATAAGGAAGTCGAGCGTTTCGGTCTTGAAATTGTAGATGTCAGGATTGGTAGAGCTGATCTGCCCGAACAGACCAGTCAAGCGATTTACGCCCGCATGCGTTCTGAACGGGAACAGGAGGCCGCTGAATTCCGCGCGCAAGGTCAACAGGCATCTCAGGAAATCAAGGCCGGTGCCGATCGTGAACGCACCGTTCTGATTTCCGAAGCCAAGAAAAAGGCTGAAACCATTCGTGGTGAAGGCGACGAAAAAGCCATTACCCTATACGCAGAGGCCTATGGTGCTGACGAGGATTTCTTTTCCTTTTACCGGTCAATGGGGGCCTATAAAAAAGCCATCGATACCGATAATAGTACATTGGTGCTAACCCCTGAGAGCGACTTTTTCCGTTATTTCAGTCAAGGCCCGACAGGTAAGCCCGCACGCTGATCCGGATCTGAATAAACGTCATATTCTTGCCACATTGGAAGGATAGATTTATGATCACAGGCGCTGATATTCTAACGGCTCTGTATTTGATATGCGTGATTGAAGGTCTTTTATACGGGTTTTTTCCCGCAAAAATGAAAGAAATTATGGCGCAGGTTTTAAATATGCCTGATCATTATTTAAAGAACTTTGGTCTGGGCATCGCTGCTTTTGGTATATTGATGATCTGGATCAGACAGATGACCGCGGCATAAACCGCTAAGGAGAAAAGAACAGATGACAATTTCACGATTTAACCCCGGGAGCACCTTATCCATGAAGCACCATATTGCAACAAAACGGCAGGCGCTGCTGTCGGCTTTTCTGGTTCTATTCAGTCTTGCTGTTGCACTCCCCGCGCAGGCGCAGAATGCGCCCGAAAATTTCGCCGATCTGGCTGAGGATCTTTTACCCACCGTGGTCAACGTCTCGACAACGCAAGCCATGCCCGAAGTGGGCCCCGAACAGGAACTGCCGCAATTTCCACCCGGATCGCCTTTTGAAGATTTCTTTCAGGAATTTTTCGAACGGCATCAAAATAGCCCACAGCAGGCACCAAGCCGTCCGGCGTCTTTGGGCTCGGGCTTTGTAATTGATGCAGAAAATGGCTATATCGTCACCAATAACCATGTTATTCGCGATGCCGAGGAAATTAAAATCATTCTTCAGGATGATTCAACGCTCGACGCTGAATTGATCGGCACCGATGATAAAACCGATATTGCCGTGCTGAAGGTTATTACCGATAAAAAACTGGTTGCCGCCAAGTGGGGCGATAGTGACAAAGCCCGCGTCGGGTCATGGGTTGTTGCCATTGGTAATCCGTTCGGTCTTGGCGGTTCGGTAACTGCCGGTATCGTTTCTGCCCGCCAGCGTGATATTAATGCCGGTCCGTATGATGAATTTATTCAGACCGATGCCTCGATCAACCGTGGTAACTCCGGTGGTCCGATGTTTAATATGGATGGTAAGGTTATCGGCGTGAATACCGCGATTTTCTCGCCTTCCGGCGGTTCGGTTGGTATTGGTTTTGCCGTACCCTCCAGCCTTGCAGAAGGTGTGGTTGAACAGCTGATCAAATACGGTAAAACCCGCCGCGGCTGGCTTGGTGTCCGTATTCAGGTTGTCACCGATGAAATCGCTGAAAGCCTTGGTCTGAAAGAAACCCATGGCGCGCTGGTTGCCAGTGTTTCTAAAGATGGTCCGGCCGAGAAATCCGGCATAAAGGCCGGTGATATTATTCTTGAATTCAACGGTAAGAAAATCGAAAGCATGCGTAACTTGCCGCGTATTGTGGCCGAAACCGAAGTCGGTAAATCATCCAAGGTCGAAATCTGGCGCAATAAAAGCCGCAAAAACGTAACCGTGCAGTTAGGTGAACTGGAAAAGGCCGAAGAAAACGGCATGATTGATATGCCCGGTCCCGGCACCACATCGGCTCCAAAAGTCGACGATGTCGTTATTGAAGACCTGAACCTGTCACTGGCCACCATCACGCCGGGTCTACGTCAAAAATATGGCATTAATGAAGATCGCAGCGGTGTTGTGATCACCAAGGTCAATCAGGGCAGCGATGCTTCTGAAAAGGGCCTGCAGGAAGGGGAAGTCATTTCTGAAGTCGATCAGAAAGACGTCACCAGCCCCGATGATGTCAAAAATCTGTTGGCTGTCGCCAAAAATGAAGATCGCAAATCCGTATTGCTTTTGCTTTCGCGTGGTGGCGATCTTCGCTTTGTGGCGCTTAAGATAGGCAAATAAACCATGGCCGGGAATGAACATGCATCGCCGCATGATATTCCCGGTGCCCTGGATTCCTCCTGTTCTCCTGTTGTCATTATCGGCGGCCCGACAGCATCCGGAAAATCCGGTCTGGGGCTTGCCTTTGCCCGCCAGTATGACGGGGTGATCATTAATGCCGATTCCATTCAGCTTTATGATGCCCTGCCAACCCTGACGGCGCACCCTTCAGCAGAGGAACAGCGCCAGGCCCCGCACTGGCTATACGGTATTCTTAGTCCCGATGAAAAAACCGATGCGCGGCAATGGCGTGATCTGGCACTGGCCGAAATCAAAACAGCACATCAGCAAAACAAGCTGCCAATTATTGTCGGCGGCAGCGGATTTTATATAAAAGCCTTGCTTGAAGGGCTAAGCCCCATTCCGGATATTGCCGATCATTACCGCAGCGCTGTGGTTGATGAATACCACAGCCTCGGTTTTGAAGCATTCTATAAACAAAGCTGCGCTTGTGATCCTAAAATTGCCCGTTTGACCGACCCGCAAAATCCACAGCGGGTCATGCGCGCCCGTGAAGTCTTCGAGGCCACCGGCAAAAGCCTGCTTGACTGGCAACAAGTCCCCAAATCGGGGCCACCAGATCATTTACGCTTTTACACCATCACTGTGTTGCCACCGCGGGATGCCCTGTATGAACGGTGTAACAGCCGCTTTGAACAGATGTTTGACACAGGCGCCGTTGATGAAACAGCAGCGCTGGTCACAGAGATAAAGGCCGGTCGTACTGCTGCTGACGCGCCGGTGACCAAAGCTATCGGCTTTAGCGAAATTGCAAAATATCTCGCCGATGCGCTTAGCCGTGAAGACGCCATATCAAGCGCCGCGCAAGCAACGCGCAATTACGCCAAACGCCAGTCGACCTGGTTTCGCAACCAGATCAAGGCTGATTTCTGCTATGATGGGCTTGAAGACACCGAAAAACTGTTCACCGCTTTTGATAACTGGCGCGACTGATTTTATACTCTTTTTAAGTTTAGTGAGCTTTGATGCGGGCGATCCTGAATATAGGTAAGACGGTCACGGGCTTCGGGAAAAGATTTAAAAAAGGCATCTTTTGTCTGACCTCTTAGGATAATACAAATATCCTCGCGAGTTATTTCTTTTGCTTTGAGGAGCACTTCAACAATATTGTGCTTTTCAGCCTCTTCCCTATGACTATCTTTAGAAGATTTTGCCAGCATATCGACATTTTCAAGAATCAAATATCCGTTTTTCGGTACTTTTCTCATAAGTTTATTTATTTTATATTCAGTCTGTCCAACATATTCGCCCATCAACGCCGTTACATTTAATGTCATAGCATTGTTGTTACTGGCATTACCAAAATCCTCGTTAAGAATCTTTTTCATTTCTTTACTCCCTCCAGAATACTAATGATTAAGTATATTTAACATAAAATTAGATATTTTGTCAATGGCCACTTCATATCGTTAGCATGATTATTCAAATTGCGCGCCCAGCAATGCCATAAGACTGATAAAATCGGGAAAACTGGTTTTAATCGGCGTGGCATCATCAATTGTAATCCGGTTTTTCGTCACCATGCCCAAAACAAGGAAACTCATCGCAATCCGGTGGTCGAGTTTGGTTTGAACCTCGGCACCACCATGAATATGACCGCTTGCGCCTTCGATCTCCATATAATCTGAACCAACCGTGCAGGAAACGCCGCAGGCTGTCAGGCCATCGCCCATGACCTCTAACCGGTTACTTTCTTTGACCGTCAGTTCGTGCAGGCCTTCCATCCGGCTCTGCCCTTCTGCGCAGGCTGCCGCAATAAATAATACCGGATATTCATCGATCATCGACGCCGCGCGCGCGGGCGGAACGGTAACGCCGCGCAATCTGCTCGATCGTACCGTCATATCCACGACCCGCTCCCCCGCCATCAGACGTTCATTGTCAAAGCTGATATCAGCGCCCATTTCAATCAAGCTCCGATACAACCCGTCACGGCGCGGATTCATGCCAATCGCCGGCATGCGGATTTCCGAGTCCGGTGTCACCAGCGCGGCAACTGTCAAAAAAGCAGCAGAGCTGGGATCACCCGGCACCGTGACAGCGCTGCCCTGTAAACTATGTCCACCGGTCAGGCGAATTTCAGTTGCGCCATCTGCCATCGGGGTTACCGTTACAGCAGCGCCAAAGCTTTTCAGCATATTTTCGCTATGGTCGCGCGTTGGCACCGGTTCGATAATCCGCGTTTCCCCCTTTGCAGTCAGGGCGGCCAGCAAAATTGCCGATTTCACCTGCGCCGAGGCAACCGGCAGCGTATAATCAAGCGCTGTTAAGGTCGCACTCCCCTGAACAACCATCGGTAAACGATCAGACCCGTCTGCCGATTCAAAACCAGCACCCATTTCGGTTAACGGTTCGGTCACCCGTTTCATTGGCCGTTTTGATAAGGACGCATCACCGGTAAAACGCGCCGTGATCGGCTGTCCTGCGACCAGCCCCATTAACAAACGGGTCGAGGTCCCGCTATTACCCATTTCAAGATCATCTTCCGGCGGTGTCAGACCATGCAGACCAACCCCCCGAATAACCGCCTTTGCCGTGGGATCTTTGGGTAGGGTAATATCAGCGCCCATCTTGGTAAGTGCGCCAGCAGTATGGATAACATCTTCGCCCAGCAAAAGACCTTCGATCTCGGTGACGCCTTCAGCAATAGCGCCCAGAATAAGGGCACGATGCGAAATTGATTTGTCGCCGGGCACTTTTGCCATGCCGTGTAATCCGGTGACAGTATGGCTGGTTAATCTTGTCATCCATTTCCCTTTATATATAAAATTCCCCTGCCGGTCATGCTACGACCCGAAGATTTTAAAGTCCAGATTCAAAAGAACGCGGGCTCTGCTTCAAACCCGCGTTCTTTTTATACTGTGTGTTTATATTCTATCCGGTTATATCATTTCTGGTGCTTCCAGATCACCTTTATAGCCCTCGGAAAATTCACGCAGCTTCTGCGCCGGTAAAGGCTTGGTGTATCTAAAGCCTTGCGCCTCATCGCATTCTTCTTGAATAAGGAATTCCTGATGTTCGAGCGTCTCGACGCCTTCGGCAATAACTTTCAGGCCCAGACTGTGACCCAGACTGATAATCGTGCGGGTAATCGCCTGATCATCGCTATTAACCAAGGCATCGCGGATAAAGGATTGGTCAATTTTAAGCCGGTCAATCGGGAACTGGCGCAGATAGCTCAATGACGAATAGCCGGTGCCGAAATCATCAATAGCAAGCTCGCAGCCCAGATCATGCAATTCCCGTAGCACCCCGATGGTGAATTCTATATCATCCATAAAAATGCTTTCGGTGACTTCAAGTTCAAGCATTTTGGCATCAAGCCCCGTTTCATCCAGAACTTGCTTAACGGTATTGACGATGTCGCCACGGTGGAATTGAACCCCTGAAATATTAACCGCAATGCGGAAAGGGGGATAGCCGTCTTTCTGCCAGTTCATCGCCATCTGACAGGCCGTCCGTAACACCCATTCACCGATCGGTACGATCAGACCGGATTGTTCGGCAATCGGAATAAATTCAACCGGCGAAATGAAATGGCCGCCTTCTTTGCTGTTATTGGGCCGCCACCAGCGTAACAAGGCTTCGGCGCCAATCATCTTACCATTACGCAAATCAAACTGCGGATGATAATGCAGGGTTAACTGGTCTTCATCCAGCGCCTTGCGCAAATCACGCAGCATCTGGAAACGGGCCTGAACGGCGCGATCGAAATCTTCGGAATAAAACCGGTAGGTATCGCGGCCATCTTCCTTGGCACGGTTCAGGGCAATATCGGCGCTTTTCATGACATGACCGGCATCCATCCCATCCTGTGGACAATGGGCAATCCCGACCGAGGCCCTGATTTGAAACTGCTCTTGCATAATAGACATCGGCTCCCGCAGGGAGGCGAAAATATTGTTTATAATCTCGGAGCTTTCAGAGATATCTTTTTCCAACGGCACCATGATGACGAATTCATCGGCGCTGGCACGGGCAATGACAGCTCTGTCCGGCGTGGCATTCACCAGCCGTTCTGCCACCGCTTCCAGCAACATATCGCCGATTTCATGACCCATTGAATCATTAATATCCTTGAAATGGTCAAGATCGACCGACATGACCACCAGCGATTTATCTTTAGCCATGACATCATGTTTAATTGCAGATTCTAGCTTTTCAGCAAACAAAGCGCGGTTGGGTAATTCGGTCAAGGTATCATAATAGGCCAATTGGTGAATACGGTCTTCGGCCTGTTCTTTAAGCTTTATAATATTGGTCGCATTCTGACGGATCAGATCATTGGCAATATGAATAGTGACACTGACCTCGTCCCGGGCCGGATTATCCAGATCCTGCACAGATGGGTTTTCGGGATCAGATACCGCATTGACCAGATTACGACGCAGCAGCAAGATCGGCTCCAGCAACCATTGCGATAAAGCCAGCATCAGAACGCTGGTTACAAAGGCGGATAACAAAAGCAGGATCAAAACATTTTGCTGAATATAAAGCATGACATCAGCCCGCACGGATGACGCATCCAGCTTGGCGACAATAAAATAAGGATTACGTAGATCGGCCGATGTATAAATGACTTCATAATACATCCGGTCAGCGCTGCGATAAGTTTCGCCAAGGTTGAAGCTGTTTTTCAAGCGCAGGATTGTCGGCTCGCCATAGCTGGTAATCTGGCTAAGATCCATGCTGTAAATACTAATCCCGCGCAGCGGTGTTGTCGAAAAAACCTGGGCCGCTTTCTGACGGGGAATAGGGCTTGTAAGCTGATCGTTCTTTTGTTCAAGCACAGGGGCCAAACCCGACAGCCCCATATCTCGGATCTGGCGCAGCTTTTCATTTTCAACATCGGACAAAGTGAAAACCATAATCGCCGCCTGAACAATGACAATGGTCGCAAAAACAGACAATGCAATTTTCCAGCTAATCCGGCTACGCCAGATATTCTGGGACTTTGTCATTGTGTTTTTGTCGATACTGCTTAAGTCATTGGTCATATCGAACAGCTTTTTCTTTTTGTTGTTACGCGCTGTACTACTGTAAGTCATTTCCCGTCCTTCGGGTGGATTGCCCCATTTACGATTTTCTCGCATTCTTCTTCACTCTACGTGAACGGTATTAACAATCCGTATAAAAGTTATGAAAAATTTTAAGAATCTTTCAGCCCCCTTAATTAACCGCTCCCATCAGCGCTGCAACTTCCGCCTCGCTTTTTAAAGTATCCTTTATTTCTTTTTCGCTTTCAAGCACCTAAAGCATTATATTTCAGGGCAGAAAGGCGACCTGTCGTCCGGCTTTACGTTTATGGATATCCCCGTCACGCATAACAATACTGCCGTTAACAACAGTTATCCGCGGCCAGGCGCTGACCTTGAAACCTTCAAACGGGGTCCAGCCGCATTTCGATTCGATCCAGTCTGCGGTGATTTCTTTTTTAGCCTTCATATCGATTATTGTCAGATCCGCATCATAACCAACACAAAGCCGTCCCTTACCGGCAATACCGAATAAACGCTGCGGCCCGTGGCACATTAAATCCAGCGCCCGCATCAGGCTAAGCCGGCCCTGGTTTACATGATGTAACATGACCGGCACCAGCGTCTGGACACCGGGCATGCCGCTCGGGCTATTGGGATAGGTCTGTGACTTTTCTTCCAAAGTGTGCGGCGCATGGTCAGAGCCCATGACATCAATCACGCCGTTTTCAATCGCCCGCCATAAAGCATCCTGATGATACTGATCGCGGACCGGCGGGTTCATCTGTGCGTGACTGCCAAGGCGCTCATAGCAGTCCGGCGCGGTCAGGGTCAGGTGCTGCGGTGTTGCTTCGGCAGAAATAATATCTTTATTCTTGGCGATCAAGTCCAGCTCTGCCGCCGTAGTGATATGAAGGATATGTGTGGGACGACCTGTTTTACGGGCAATATTGATAATTCGCTGTGTGGCCTGCAAGGCCGCTTCCGGATCGCGGATGACGGGGTGCAGGGTAACATCGGTATTATCGGCAAATTCAGCCGCGCGGGCGCGGAGGCGTTCCTGATCCTCGGCATGAACGGCAACACGTTTGCGGCCTGCTTTGAATATCTGCGTTAGTATCGCGTCTTTTTCGGTCAGAAGATCACCGGTGCTGGCGCCCATAAAGACTTTAACCCCTGGGCAGCCGGGCAGTGTTTCCAGATGGGCCAGATTTTCGATATTGGTTTCACTGCCGCCGATAAAGAACGCATAATTGGCATGCGCTGATTCGGCCGCGCGGTCGAGCTTATGTTGCAATGTTTCTGCGGTCAGGGTCAGCGGGTTGGTATTGGGCATCTCGAAAATCGTTGTCACACCGCCGGCAATCGCAGAGCGCATGCCGGATTCAAGGTCTTCTTTATGCGTCAGCCCCGGTTCACGGAAATGAACCTGACTGTCAATCACCCCCGGAAAAATGTGCAGACCCGTGCAATCCACGATCTCATCGGCTTGTGCGCTGTCAAGATCACCAATGGCGGTGATTTTGCCATTTTCCACCCCGATCGCGGTTTTAACCGCCCCTGCCGGAGTCATAACGGTGCCGCCAGTAAAACAGCGGTCGAATTTTTGATTTTTATCTGACATCTGATCCCATTTTATATTACATTACAGGTACGAGCCTTCGAGTTTAAACAATATAAAGATTTTGAAAAGCCATGACTGTTACCTTTTATAATACCCGCACCCGCACGAAAGAGGATTTTATCCCCCTGCAAGATGGCAAAGCCGGCATCTACAGCTGCGGACCTACGGTTTATCACCATGCCCATATCGGCAATATGAGATCCTATGTCTTTGCCGATCTGTTACGGCGGGTCATGGAACATGCCGGATATGAGGTCAAACATGTGATGAATATTACCGATGTCGGCCATCTGGTCAGCGATGATGACGAGGGCGAAGACAAAATGGAAGTCGGCAAAAAACGCGAAGGGCTGGATGCCTGGGGCGTGGCCGAGAAATATACCGAATCCTTTTTCGATCACTGCCACAAACTGAATATTCTGCCACCGCATATTGTCTGCAAAGCGACCGAGCATATTGAACAGCAAATCGCGCTGATCCAGACACTGGAAGACCGCGGTCTGGCCTATGTCATTGAAGACGGGGTTTATTTTGACACCTCGAAATTCAAAGCCTATGGCGCCATGGCCAAACTGGATATCGAAGGCCTTGAAGGCGGTAAACGCATCAGTGATATCGGCAAGAAACATAAAACCGATTTTGCCTTGTGGAAATTCTCGCCCACAGACAGCCAGCGCGATATGGAATGGGACAGCCCGTGGGGCAAAGGATTCCCCGGCTGGCATGTTGAATGTTCCGCCATGTCGATGCATTATCTGGGCGAACAGTTTGATATCCATACCGGCGGTATTGATCATATTCCCATCCATCACACCAATGAAATCGCCCAGAGCGAGGCTGCAACAGGCAAAAAGCCATTCGTTAATGTCTGGCTGCATAATGAATTCCTGCAATTCGGCGATGACGTCAAGATGAGCAAATCCAAAGGCGATACGCTAACCGTCGATAGCCTTGAGGATAAGGGCTATGACCCGCTGGCTTTCCGCTATCTGATGTTAACCGCCCATTACCGCAATCCGGTTAAATTTACATGGGATGCATTGGACGGGGCGGCAGCAGCCTTGAAACGGTTGCGTAAAAATGCGCTGGAAATCAAGCATAATACCGAGTCCTGCCCGGCTGAGGATATCAGTGAAACCGCAGCTTTATACATCACCCGTTTTGATACCGCCCTGTTTGATGACCTGAACAGCGCCGTGGCGCTGGCCGAACTGCATAATATGCTCGGCGATGCCAAGCTTGATGATTTTGAAAAAATGGCTCTATTAATGTATTTTGAACCGGTATTGCATCTGGGATTGTTCGAAGAACAGGAAACCGCCGCCATTCCGGCTGACATCATCGAGATGGCCCACCAGCGTAAAACCGCCCGTGACGCGCGCAACTGGCCGGAAGCTGACCGGCTACGTGCCGAAATCGCCAAACAGGGTTTTGATGTCATGGACAATGATGACGGTTTCGAAGTCTTTAAAAAATAACCTGACAAGAAAGGTAAAAAACAATGACCACCAAGGCCCCTGAAATTATCAAAGTTAAAGCCAGCACCGATAAAATCTCCTGTGATGGCGGCGGCGGCGGCCTTGGCCACCCGCGCGTCTTTTACAGCTTTGATGGCAACGATACGGTTGTTTGCGGCTATTGCGATCGCGAATTTACCAAGCTGACATCCAAAAAAGCCAGCTAGGGGTTAAAAATGACCGCGCCCGAGCTTGAAAGTGATGAATCTGCCAGACTGTATAACGCGGCGCTGCTTAAACATGTCAGCGGCATTAAGGATCAGGACCGTTTGACAGATCCCGCCGCCTCCGGCCATGCGGTCAGCCCGATTTGCGGCAGTGAAGTGACCATCGATCTTGATATCAGCAATGGCACCATCACGGCAATCGGCCATGATGTCTCGGCCTGCGCGCTGACCAAAACCGTTTTATCCGTCCTCCGCGCTGCTGGCGCCGGTATGGACCGGACAGAAATTGAAGCCGGTCAAAAAGCCCTCCGCGCGCTGCTTGAAAATGGTGAAACGCCGCCGCCACCGTGGCAACATCTGGACATTTTACGTCCGGCCCGCGATTACACCGCCCGCCATAATTCGATGCTGCTACCTTTCGAAGCGATGTTGAAAGCATTTGATAAACTTGCAAATTCCCCTAAAAATACTATATAATATAAAGAGTGATGCCTGTTAGGGTCACAGAAAATGAAGCTTGCTTGATTTAAAGGAGCTACGGAAATGACAAAGCAAATCTCTATATTCTCCAGCCCGTTCATGTTGGGCTTTGAAGAAATCGAGCGCACGCTCGACAAAATTGCCAGATCAGGCAATGACAGCTATCCCCCTTATAATATCGAGCAAACCAGCGATTATGATTTTAAGATCGTGGTCGCAGTGGCCGGCTTTACGATGGATGACCTGTCTGTTCAGATCGAACAGAACCAACTGGTTATTCGGGGTAAACGTAATACCAACCGCGAGGAAGAAGAAAAAGCCTATCTCCATCGCGGTATTGCCACCCGCCAGTTCCACCGTTCTTTCGTTCTGGCCGATGATATCGAAGTGCAGGAAGCCAGCCTTGAAAACGGTCTTCTCAGCATTGGTCTCCGCCGGATTATGCCGGAAATCACCGTCCAGAAAATAGAAATTAAAAACGGGGAGGCCGACCGGAGCCAAAAGGCCCTGACCCATGACAAAACGGCAGAGGATGAACGCACCATTGAGGTCGAAAAGAAAAAATCCTGAAAACGTGCCGCGCAAAGCGGGCGTCCGGCTTTAAATCTTGCCACTAGAAAGGAAGGTTGCCATGTTTTTAAGTAAAAATAATCCACAATCACCGCCACTGGAATACGGTGCCATTACCAAAGAAGATCTATTGAATATGGGCACAGGACAAATCGCCTATATCAAAGAAGCGCATCAGGAGGACAAAACTGTCTTTCAGGTTTATCTGGCCAATGGCACATTGATGAGCGAAGAAGACAATTACAGACAAGCCCGCAACGAATTGCGCGAGCATAATATCATCTGCGCAACCATTCACTGATCGATAGTCTTTTGATTTGTTCTTTCGATCCGGGCTTGATGTCCGGAAACAGAGGAAAATGAGCATAAAAAAGCGGCACCGGATAAATACAGGTGCCGCTTTGATTTTTTAATAAATTAGAAAGGGCGTAAATTTGGCTGGTGTTGATAATCTTTGCAATCTACAAAAGCTTTATACGAAGCAGCCAGAGATTTCACTCTAAAGTCTGCTTGGCTTGTCTCGTTAAACGTCGTTTTCAAAATCAGATTAGCCATCGCACCGTTCATATATCTATTTTTCTGGTTATCTTTATACATGCCAAGACTTCCATCCGGACTTTGCGCTCTTAATTCTTTTTGTTCCAATGAACCTTCTTTAAATACTTTTAAACCTAACCTTACCCCGATTATAATATCTAACGGCTTGCAAGCTGTCAGTTGAACCTTTTCTTTGAAGGTAAAAGTGGCTTTCACAAGCTTCTTATATTCCGCTTTGAATTCTGAAAGTTTCACAGTTTTAGCGTTAAACTCTTTTTTGGCTGAAACGGACTGATCCGGACCTTGATTGCTGGCATCTAATGGCATTGTATGCTCCTGTTGTCTGTAATATGTAATCTATAGGCCCCGCCTATTGTTATGTCAACAGCTACTTGCTCTTCATACAGGCGCTTGCACTGCTGCGCCCAGTTTTTTGTATGTGTTTGCTCTTTACTCATAAAAATTCTCCTTCCAAAAAAGATATAAAGCATTTAAGAGAACCAATATAGCCTAAATCTTGATCCCGCGTGAATATTAATCAGGCCGCCTGGGCAATTTCATCATTACGGGAATGGATCAAGGCATTCACATCTTCGGTATTGCGGAGCATGTTACGAAAATCTTCATTGCGGAAGAAATTGGAGATCCGTGCCAGCTGCATCAAGGATGCGGTTCTGCTGTTCGGCGTTGCCGGCGCCAATAGCAAATAGATCAGGTCAACAGGCTCGCCATCATAGGCATCAAAAGACACCGGTCTTGGCAGGCGGATAAAGGTGCTAAAGCAATTGTCCAGACATGACAGGCGAACATGCGGGATAGCCACCCCGCCGCCAATAGCCGTGCTGCCAATTTTCTCACGCTCTAACAAGGCATCAAGAAGATCATTACAGCTGCAGGCGCCGTCAAGATATCGGGATATTTCTTTCGCCACAGCTTCGAGAACATGTTTTTTGCTATTTGCGCGTATATCGCAAAGAACGAAATCCGGCTCGATAATCATATGTTCAACCCTTTTTATTAATCCGGGTTTTTTGCCCCCCGGTTTTTCTTGCACTTATCTATATATACAGCCTGTCACATATAGCTAGTCATTCCTAGCCAAAATAAACAATAAACTTAATATAGCGCATAGCTAGCGATACTAATAGATTCGCCATCCTATGGAAAGTGCTTTTATAGGGTATGATCTATTTTTCTGATTATTCCGTATCCGGAGACAGAATCATTGTCATTTGCCGGCCTTCCATCTTGGGCCGCAGTTCGGTTTTGGTGCGCCCGGACAGTTCTTCCCGAACGCGATTCAAAACCTGCATGCCCAATTCCTGGTGGGCCATTTCACGACCGCGATAACGCATGGTAAATTTAACTTTATCACCGTTATCAAGGAATTTATTGGCCGCACGCATTTTGACATCATAGTCATGCGTATCAATCATAGGCCGCATTTTGATTTCCTTGACGTCGACAACCTTTTGCTTTTTCCGGGCAGCATTGGCTTTTTTCTGTTGCTCGTACCGGAATTTGCCGTAATCGATAATTTTACAAACGGGTGGATCGGCGTTCGGCGAGACTTCGACAAGATCGAGTCCCGATTCTTCGGCAAGGCCCATGGCCTCTTGCAGCGCTACAACGCCGCGCATTTCTCCATCCGCATCAACCAGCCGCACTTTCGGGGCGCTGATGTCTCCATTTAAACGCGGGCCGCTGTCTTTTTTCGGGCCGCGATTTCTATCGTAAGGTGGGCGTGCTATGGGGTCCTCCATTTCTGTTATCCAAAGCGTGAAGCCGCATTATCTGCGCTTCGAGTCTACAGTATTTCTAACCGGGCTATTTGTCCAGAGGGGATGCGCATTCCGCAGTGATTTTCGCGATGGCGTCCTCCAGTTTCAGAATTTCCTGATCCTTGCCTCCCAAACGCCGCAGCGCGACAGTTTGTTCCTCGGCCTCTCTGCCACCAACCACAAGAATCAACTGGCTTTTCTTGAGGCTGTGTTCGCGGATCTTGTAGTTGATTTTCTCATTCCTGAGATCAAGCTCGACCCGAAGGCCGCGGGCTTTTAATTTTTCAACCACCTCGCGGGCATAATCATCGGCATCACTGGTAATGGTCGTCACAACAGCCTGCACAGGTGCCATCCATAACGGCAATTTACCGGCATAGTTTTCAACCAGCATACCGATAAACCGCTCGAGAGAGCCCAGAATCGCACGATGCAGCATCACTGGCCGCTGTTTTGAGCCATCTTCGGCAATATAATGGGCATCCAGCCGTTCGGGCAGGACAAAATCAAGCTGCAATGTGCCACATTGCCAGCTGCGACCAATGGCATCAACCAGAACAAATTCAACTTTCGGCCCGTAAAAAGCACCTTCGCCTGCGGCATAAACAAACTCAAGACCGGCCTCGGTCAAAGCTTCGGCAAGCCCTGCTTCGGCGCGATCCCAGACCTCATCAGATCCGGCGCGTTTTTCAGGACGAGTCGAGAGTACGACCTTGATATTCTCAAAGCCCAGATCCTTATAGACCGACAGTTGAAGCTTGAAATATTCCAGGCTTTCCTGAAGGATTTGATCCTCACGGCAGAAAATATGGGCATCATCCTGCGTAAACTGGCGAACCCGCATAATACCGTGCAGCGCGCCATGCGGTTCATTCCGGTGACAACAGCCGAATTCCGCCATACGGATCGGCAAATCGCGGTAACTTTTGATGCCCTGTTTGAAAATCTGCACATGGGCCGGACAGTTCATCGGCTTAATCGCCATAACTTCATCATCATTGGCCTCGTCGCTGTCCTTGGTGGTGAACATATTTTCACCAAATTTTTCCCAGTGGCCGGACTGTTCCCAAAGCTTACGATCAATCAATTGCGGGGTTTTGACTTCCTGATAATCATGCTGTTGCAGACGGGCGCGGATATAGGTTTCAAGCTCACGCCAGATGGTATAGCCCTTGTCATGCCAGAATACCGAACCTTGCGCCTCTTCCTGCAGATGGAACAGGTCCATTTCACGGCCCAGTTTGCGATGATCGCGCTTTTCAGCTTCTTCGATCATATGCAAATAGGCTTTTAATTCTTTGTCATTGCGCCATGCCGTGCCGTAAATGCGGTGAAGCATTTCATTGTTGCTGTCACCACGCCAATAGGCACCGGCCACTTTCATCAATTTAAAAGACGTGCCGATCGATTTGGTTGACGGCAAATGCGGGCCACGACACAGGTCAAACCAGTCGCCCTGGCGATACACGCTGATTGTCTCGTCCTCGGGCAGATCGCGGATCAGCTCGGCTTTGTATTTCTCACCCATTTCGGTGAATTTTTCGATCGCTTCATTACGATCCCATTCTTCGCGGGTAAAATGTTCGTCACGGGCAACAATTTCGCGCATCTTCTTTTCGATCACGTCCAGATCATCGGTCGAAAATGGTTCATCACGGGCAAAATCGTAATAAAAACCATGTTCAATCGCAGGGCCAATCGTTACCTGCGTACCGGGGAATAGCTCCTGCACTGCTTCGGCCATGATATGGGCGGCATCATGACGGATCAGCTCCAGCGCTTCGTCGCTGTCCTTGGTGACAATCGCGACTTTGGCATCTTTATGAATGTTACGGGTCAGATCAATCAGCTCCCCATCACGTCTGACAGCAACCGCTGCCTTGGCAAGGCCGCTACCAATGCTTTGCGCGATCTGCAATCCGGTCACCGGCGCGTCATAGCTGCGCGCACTGCCATCGGGCAAGGTAATATTGATCTGTTTATTGTCCTGTTGAACCATCGCCATGAACCTGTCCTTTTATCCTCTGAAATCCAGACTATATCTTGCCTAACGGGCATTTTAAGTCAAGTAAAGATATAGAAAACGGCAGCGGAATTTCAAATAAGCACCCGATTACACGGTAAGATAGACTAGGCGCTTTAGTTTTTCATTGCTCTTTCACCGCCAAAACCGCTAAATTAGGTGAAACAGACAAAGGGCGATGCAATGCTGAAAATTTCCGAAGGCAAAAGTCAGACATTCCGTAAATACGTTGATGAACGCGGTACCCCGACAATTTTACAGGTCTTGCCCGCTTTGACTGCTGGCGGTGTTGAACAGGGCGTCATCGATACCAGCGCCGCCATTGTTGCCGCTGGCGGGAAATCGATTGTTATTTCTAACGGTGGTCAGCGGGTGTATGAGCTTCAGCGCCACGGGGCAACCCATATCGAAATGCCGGTTCACAGCAAAAATCCACTGGTGATGTACCGCACCGCCCGCCGGCTCCATGACTTTATCATGGAACATGATGTTGATATCGTCCATGCCTGCAGCCGCGCTCCGGCCTGGGTCTGCACCAAAGCGGTCAAGGATACACCAGCCCGTTTTGTCACCAGTTGCCATGCCGCGCATAAAATTTCCGGCGGATTGAAACGCCATTATAACAGCGCCATCACCAAAGGGGAGCGGGTAATTGCCGTTTCCCATTTTCTGGCCGATTATCTGGAAACCGAATATAACACTGACCCGACCCGTATCCGTGTCATTCACCGCGGTATTCCGGTTGAACGATTCCATCCCAATTCTGTGACCCCTGACCGTCTGATCCGGCTCTCAACCGATTGGCGTATTCCCGAAGGCGCGCAGATCATTCTGATGCCCGCCCGCCTGACCCGGTTAAAAGGCCATATGTATCTGGTTGATGCGCTGGCCGCGTTAAAAAACAAGGATGTATTCTGTATTATGCTGGGCGCGGCTGGAAAAAAATCTGATTACATAAACGAACTGGTCGCCCATATCGAGGCCAAAGGCCTGTCCGGACAAATCCGTATCGTCGATAACTGCACCGATATCCCCGCAGCGTATATGATTTCAACCGTCGTGGTTGCCCCGTCATTAGTACCCGAAGGCTTTGGCCGCGTACCGATTGAGGCGCAAGCCATGGGCCGGCCGATTATTGCCACCGATCACGGCGGAACACGGGAAACGATTATCCGCGATGAAACCGGCTGGTTGATCAAAACAGATGACGCGGAAGAATTTGCCAAAGCTTTACATGAAGCGCTGAATCTGACGGTCAAGGAACGCGCCATTCTGGCCACCCGCGGTATGGCCCATATCGGGGAACACTTTACCGTCGAACAAATGTGCAGCAAAACACTGGATGTCTATGCCGAGCTGTTGAATAAAACAGCACAGAATACATTTTCAGATAAAGAGCCGAAGCCATCCAACGACAAAAATGATCCGGATTCTAGCCCGCCCAGCGCCGTTGAAATGGAATATAAAAAACCGGAACTGCGCGCCAAACCTTAGGCAACCGACATGTCCGTAGAAAAACAACAATCGGCTGAATTTATATCTGTGAATGACAACGCCACCGACACGGAACATATTCTGGTCATACACCTTGGTACGCTTGGTGATTTTGTCCTGTCACTCGGGGCAATGGCCGCCATCCACCAGCATCATTCAACAGCGAAAGTTACGCTGATGACCTCGAGATCCTTTGTCGATCTGGCCCGGCATTCCGGTTATTTTGACCAGATCTGGGAAATGCCGGACTATAGATGGTTTGAGCTCAGCAGGTGGCTGGGTCTGATCCATGGCTTATGGTCCAAAGACTTTGACCGCGTATATGACCTGCACGCCAATGACCGGACGCGGATGATACGCTATTTATCACCGCCGAAAATGAAAAAGCACTGGTCAGGGGGGGCTAAAGACTCTGATCTGACGGAAGGTGTTAAATTGCACGTCTGGGATCGCCATATTAAAACCCTGAAAGCCGCTGGTATCAGCAACATCACATTTCCTGATCTGGATTGGATGGAGGGTGATGTTTCGTATTTCTATATTCCCAAAGATTACGCCCTGCTGGTCCCGGGATCAGCGCCTTCGCAACCTGACAAACGCTGGCCGGCCATTCGCTATGGCGCGCTGGCGAAAAAACTGGTTCATGCCGGCATCACACCGGTTATCCTGGGCACCAGTGATGATAGACAGGATATAGATAAAATCTGCAAAATATGTCCGGAAGCCATCAATCTGCTCGGCAAAACAACCTTGTTTGAAATTGGCGCGCTGGGGCGGGATGCCGTCTGCGCGATTGGCAATGATACAGGGCCGATGCATTTAGTCGCAGCGGCAGGATGTCCATCCCTGACCCTGTTTTCCGCCGCTTCTGATCCTGCGCTATCCGCGCCGCGTGGTGATAAAGTCGTCGTTCTGCACAGCGATGATCCGGGTGATTTATCGGTTGAGGATATTTATTCAACACTGACCAATCAGGGTTTTATCGACTAATGGCTGATTATACTCTTGATGCCCGATATATGCTTTGTCCCTTGCCGGTTCTGCGCGCGGGCAAGATGCTGGGCAAAATGAAGTCCGGCGACCGGTTAATGATTCAAGGCACCGATCCCGATGGCCTTAAGGAATTCGAGCTATTCTGTCAGGATCAAACAGATATAAAAATTATCCGCCATGAGACAACCAAAACGGGCTGGCATGTCTGTTTGCAGATCAGCGCCTGATTTTGTCGTACGCCCTGTTTATTTTTTGGGTAGCCGTGCGGTGATCCAGTCACTGACCGCCAATGGTAAAATGGCCAGTAACCGCGCCGGTATGGCCAATCGACGTGGAAAGGCAATACGGGCCTTGTTCGCTGCCAGTCCTTTGGCAATAATGGCCGCCGCCTTATCACTTTCCATCAATAACGGCATTTCAAAACGGTTCTGATCGGTCAGCGGCGTTTTGATAAAACCGGGACAAATCACATTGACCCTGATATTTTGTGGCGCAAGATAAACGCGAAGCGCCTCGCCCCAGGCGCGGACAGCATTTTTACTGGCGCTATAGGCCGGCGCCCCGGGCAATCCACGAAATCCGGCCAGCGAACTGATCAAGGCAACCTGCCCCTGCTGACGGTGTTGCATCCGTGGTAACAAAGGTAATACGGTATTAATCACGCCATTGATATTGGTGTTAAAAACTTCGCGGGTCTTATCCGCGCTTTCAAGCCCTCCGGCGCTGCCCGAGGACACACCGGCATTGGCAATCACGCAATCAACCGGATACCGGTCATCCCAATCTTCAATTATTTTGGCCATTTTAAGGTGATCGGTAATATCAAGCGCCGCGGTTTCAACAGTAGCGCCCTTAGCCGTGCAGGTTTCAGCCACGGCTTTCAATCGTTCTGAATCACGACCCATCAGGTATAAAATCCGCTCCTGATTCGCATAATGACGGGCGAGCGCCGCGCCAAGGCCGCTAGAGGCGCCGGTAATCAATATGGTTTTCAAGTGTGGCTGTGTCATGAATAAAGCCTATCACAGCCGCATAAAAAAAGAAGGGCCTTGCTTCGGGCCCTTCTTTATCAAAATCAAAACGATTCGCTCTATTAACGGTCAAAAATACTGGGCGATCCGCCGCCTTTGCGTTTGTTCTTCGGCAATCTTTTTTGTTTTTTTGCTTTTTCACGATCCTTATAATCCTTAAAAGCACCGGCACCGCCGCCAATCAGTAATTCTGCCGCGCCGGGAACCACCGGAATGCCCACCATCCAGGCCGCACCGCTGCCAAGAACTGTCCATTTGTTTTCTTTTGCAAATTCAAAACTTTTTTGTAGCCAACCTTTTTTTGGTGTCGCCATGAATCGTCTCCTTAATGTTGCTCTATAATATTAATTATTTATTAACATGACAATACCTATCTAAAACATTTATGTCAAATTCTTTTTGAATCTTTTTTGTGCCCTCTGTCCGCTGGCAAAGACCAGATATACTATAAAAAATGAAGGTCTAAAAACGGAAAGCGGCCAAACGCCGCGCATATCTAGAATCAGCGTTTGCGCGGACCCTTTCTTCTGGAGCGGCGATGCTTTGATTTAGGTGTGGATTTAGGTGTGGATTTGGTTCCTGGATTCAAAAGATCAAGCGTTTCTTTATGATATCGATCAAGATCGCGTAAAATACGATTAACCGAGCCCAATTTCTTTTCAGGAATACTGGCCAGTTTTTCACGGCTGCGTTTAACTTTATTGGAATTAAAGAAATCTTTTAACCGATGCAATTCCGGTGTTTTCCCGGTGCGTGTATAATGTTCTTTAGCTGTATTAAAACAGGCGCCAGCGCGTGTTCTAACTTCGTTGGCCAATTTTAAAATACGCAGATAATGCGCCTTGGTATCTTCTGGCCCGTAATCGAATAATGCCTGATGGAAGTGAGTTTTCAACGGAACCCTTTCATCCGGTAGATTATCATTCGCTATAGTTTTTTCCTGCTCCCGCAATATATGAGCAATAGGCTTTCCCTGCGCAAGAGCCATTTTATGGCACATAGTCGTCAAAGTCTTGCCATATGATGTCCCGTTAAACTGCTTAACCGCATTATTAAGATCAAGAAAAGCATCGCTAAGGTTATCATGCGACGATTTACTGCGCAGCTCAATACCGTATTTCTTCTGCTGGGCTGGCGTTGGGACATAAACATAGGGCGATTTCATATCATGCTTTGGCACCAACATGACCGACCAGCGGAAAAGCCCCCCTTGCTTCAACATATTCATATCCTGCAAGCCATTCAGTAAGTTTTTGCACTCGAAATGCACGGAATTCGGCAGCAGGATCAAATTACGCATATGATTAACCTGCAAGGTTTCACGGTTACCGGCTTTATCAGGCAAAGTATCAAGGTCGGCATCTATCGATTTGGTCTGACCCATGCGCCCCGATCCGGCGCGTTCGATAATATGATCAACACTAACGCTATATAGCCGGCCTTCTTTGTCTGCGGGGCTATGACCATTGCTCATACGGCCAATACCGTTTTCACAGATGCCCATTTCCCGCAATTCATCAGGGTAGTGTTTGGCAAGATATCTTAAAAATTGCGGTTTTACCCGGCTACTGAATTCATCCATGGCGCCCCTGGATTCTTCGGTCGGGATTTTTGAATACGCGACAGTGGCAAGCTCGAAACCTTCGGGTATATCAGAAAGGACATTTTGAAGCTGCCGAAGCAATGTTTTTGCCTTGGCCGTATCGATGCCTTCTTGGGTCCGTTCACCGGCAACAATCTGTTCCATTTTGGTAACGATAGAATTAAGGATTTCTTCGGGGGCAGGGATAGGGCCAGACGGCGGGTTTTGCGCATGTTCATGCGTTATTCTAGTGATTGTTCTGGATGTAATCCTATCAGTCACAACATTCATCCCCCAGCATTTGGCTTTCAACTTCGCCTGTGCTTTTGTTCTTTTATTTTAAGATACATAGTTTATACCTTATTTATGAATAAAAAGCAAAAAGATTCTCCATAATTTAACCTTCTGAAAGCACCGCCACCTTATGAATTATTTTATTATGCTTGTTGCCGTGATTTTCTGCATCGGTGCTTTGACTGGTCTTCCTGCAAAGATTACAGCAAACATGTCAGCAGATCAGTATGTCTCTGATCTTGATAATCTGACTGTTAAACGCATAGCATCCCCACCAAAAGCCGTACGCCATAGTCGTCGTTATCAGGAAAATGCAAACGGACTGTATAAACACAGCTTTATGTATCAAGGCCGGAAACGGGTCTATTACAGTTATGCCCCCAATGGCGTTAAAACCCGACATATGCCCGTCATCGTCCTGTTACACGGTAGCGGTCGCAGCGGTATTTCTTTGGTAGAAAAATGGCGCCCTCTGGCTGATCGGGAAGGTCTGATCCTGATTGGCCCGACATCACAAGGCAATGGATGGGATCTTGAGGCTGATCCGGCCTCGGTGGTCGGCATGACCTTACGCGATGCCGCCCGGAAACATCCGATTGACACCAACAGGATCTATCTGTTCGGTCATTCAGCCGGGGGAATGTATGGCAATTATCTAATATTAAAACGACCCGAGTTTTTTGCCGCAGCGGCTTTTCATGCCGGCAGCCTGCTTGATGCAAGTCATTACAGTGATACAGCGGATCTATCGCGCAAAGCGCCCGTTCTGTTTATTCTGGGTGACGGGGATGGGCTCTATGGTACGGATATTGTCAGAAGCACTGCCGTGACCTTTGCCCGACACGGCCATCAGACTGAAATCCAGATTATCGAAGGCCATGATCACTGGTACTACGATATCTCCGGATTTCTTAATCATCAGGTCTGGAATTTTCTAAAACCGCACAGGCTTTAAACAACCGTACCGAAAATCCGTTCGAAATTTTCCCGTAAGGATTCATCAAGTTCGGCCATTGAGACGCCTTTATCCAGCGCTGCGATCGAGGTTACGCCTTGATCACTAACGCCGCAGGGCACAATACCGTTATAATGTTCCAGATTGGGATGCAGGTTAATGGCAACGCCGTGGAAACTGACCCATTTCTGGACCCGTACACCTATGGCGGCGATTTTTGCCTCTGTCCCGGCGGGTTTACCGAAAGGTTCAAGATCAACCCAGATACCAACGCGGCCTTCGCGGCGTTCACCTTTGATGTTGAAAACGCGCAGGCTGTCGATCACCCATTGTTCCAGATTATAAACATATTTGCGCAAATCCGGTCCGCGTTTTTGCAGATCAAGCATCACATAAGCAACCCGTTGACCGGGGCCGTGATAGGTATACTGCCCGCCTCTGCCGGTATTATAAACCGGAAAACGGTTATCCAGTAAGTCTTTGGGATCAGCACTGGTGCCTGCTGTATAGACAGGTGGATGTTCAAGCATCCAGACCATTTCGGATACATTACGTTCCCGAATACTACGCGTTCTGGCCTCCATAAACGCCAAAGCCCGTTCATAAGGAACGGGCCTTTCTTCTATTTTCCATTCAAAGATATCAGCGCTATCCGCACCGAAAGGATGGGGCTCAACCGCTTGCTTGATTTCGAACATTCGCTTACCTCTTGACGTTGAGATTAACCGATGTTTACACCGGAAAGATTAAAAAATAAAGGAAAACATGTGCTAACCCCTGTATTTTAAAAGATAATTTTAAGATTATGGGATATTTAGGCTTTATGGTATTGCATTATGTTCAGAGTGATCAGCTCGCTTCTTTGCCCTTTCAATTCATATCCTATGCTATCGGATACGCCTTAATGTATAAGCCCTAAAAGGAAAAATATACCCCGGCCTGATTCAAGGCGCCGTTATAGTAGCACTGCTATAATTTTCTATGCCATAAGGGCGGAGAATTTATCTGAAGACCTTGCCTTTCGGATTAAAGCTTGGTATATCATTTGCTGACCTTGAAAATTCGGAAAACTCTTTACCGAATGCGGCCGTGGCGGAATTGGTAGACGCGCAGCGTTGAGGTCGCTGTGGGAGATAATCCCGTGGAGGTTCAAGTCCTCTCGGCCGCACCATTTATTTCTAATAAACATTCAGCTGGTAATATCTACCCTGTTTAACCAGAGCTTCTCTTACCTCTTACTAAAAGGCAGCAGTTTTGCCTTGGGCTTATCTTTCATGTCCGCCATGTCCGCTGGCGGCAAAGATTCAGAACGCTGGTTGCAAAGTGGCAGCACTTTTGCCATAGGTTTATCTTTTACGACCGATGGCTGCAAAGATTCAAAAGGCTGGTCGTGATCCAGGGAATAGCCTGTTTCAACCATCCGCTGTGGAAAGACTTTCATCAATTCATAAACTTCGTCATAGGAAAATATCCGACTGCCTTTATATGTGCGGCTTCTGTGTTTACTGCGCTCTGAAAGGCCCTTATTCACATAGTAGTGTTGTCTGATCAGATATTGATCTGCCTTACCTTCGACCGGTTCTGCCACCAACCAGGTTTTTTCCTGGCCTGACATTGTCGCTTTTAGAAAAAACAGGGACGCTTTAACATCGCCCTCTCGGGTGAGCACCGGGCTAAAGATGTGTTTCTTTTTACTGGCCTCGTCCCAATCAGATTTTAATGACAACATCATAAATTCTCCGTCCGAAAATTGTTCTAGGCTATATTTATACAAAATATGCAAGCAAATGTCAAGCGTTATGAAAAAGAATGGGGCACGCTATCACCATAGCTTACGAGCTAAAACCCCGCCTGCAAATAGAAATTTTATACTTTACTTGATCGTCATTCTTTACAAAGGCCGCGTTTTATTCGATATTAACCTGCATTGAAAAATCATTCTGCCGGTAAGGAACCGCTGTTCTTTATGCGCTTTCATGTTAATCAGACAATCAGAAAACATTTGTTTCATGCTGGCCGTTTTTACCTTTTCCATATGTGCTAATTATTTGACATATTGCATAATATCGATTATTCTGTTTTTCTCTTTAAAGGAAACGGAATATGACCACAGAAAAGCCCGACTATATCCGCGCCGCTTTGCAGGTTTTAGAAGATCTGCGCACCAGCGCACCTGAACAGGAAGCCGAATTTCGCCAGATTCTGCCTACCTTCGCGGCCAAAGCGGCGCAATCGGGTGAAAATGTTACAGAAAATTTTCTGAAAGAACACCTGGCCCAGGGCAAAGACCATCTGCAGGTGTTTGTCAAAACCCTGCAACAAAAACCGCGCCCAGAGAAAACAGCCCTCTCGCAATATAAAAAAATTAAAACGGCGCTGCGGTCAGAGACAAAAACAATAAATGAACGTCTAATAGATGCGGCAGAAAATGGTGATCTTGATCTTCTCAAGCGTTGCGTTGAACAGGGCGGTAATATTCGGGCCGAGAAAGACCGGGCCCTCTGTTTCGCGGCAGAAAATGGTGATCTTGATATGGTCAAATACTGTTTTAAACAAAGCCGCTGTAACAGCTATACACAGAAAGGTCGGGCCCTTGCCAATGCGGCCGTAAAGGGCCATCTTAATATCATTAAATACTGCGTTGAACAGGCCGGCTGCAATAGTCAATTACAGAAGGACCGGACCCTGTGTTCTGCCGCTTGGAATGGACATCTTGATATTGTCAAATACTGCGTTGAACGGGGCGCGGATCTCGGGTTTATGGATAAAGGGGTGCTGCGGGGCGCGCTCATCCGCGGTCATCTTGATATGATAAAATATTGCGTTAAAAAGGGTTATGATCTTCGGGCAATGAAGGGGTTTCTGCATGACGCGGCTGGAAACGGTCATCTTGGTGTTGTTAAATACTGCATTCAACGGGGCTGTGATCTTCGGGCCGGGGGAAGTCTGGTTGAACAGGATCTAGTACTGTATTTAGCGGCAAAAAATAACGAGTTTGAGGTGGTTAAATACTGTCTGGAACAAGGCTGTGATCTCAATAACACGCCTAATCCTGAGGAAACCTCGGACCGTTTGCAGCGTTTTGACGATTGGGTACAAAAACACGGCACCTGCCCCAAAGGGCTGGCCAACTTTAGCCCTCATTATTTTAAAGCCGCCGTGTTCGCCGATATTCTGCCGATCATATCAGCAGAAGGTTATAAAAACAGTGTCGCCCATCGCTACGCCTATCATGCTGCCGGGCTGTTTGGCAGCACCAAACGGGTTTTGACCTATTTTGAAAAATGGGCTGAAGATGGAGATCAGCCCTTTCACAACGTTATTCAGAATATCAAACTGCCGCAGCAGGGCCGTTTTAACAAGACCGCCTGGGCGGATGCGATATTGAAACATGGCCCCAAAATGGCCCGTCTGATTAAGTTTGCCAACAGATTTCCCGAACCGCTTAAAAACGCTGATGGCAGTTGGAGCTATTTAAAAACCCGCGAAAAAGTTTCTACGATCACCTATCCAAACGGTCACCTTAATCCAGCTCTGGCGGCACTTTGTTTTCAGTATAATTGGGATGAGGCTAATTTTAACGACGCCCTCGACCATATCGAAAAATATCAGCAAAAATATGCCGCCAATGATAATCAAAAACCAATGGCACATATTCCCGATATCGAAATCGATGGCGGCGCATTTGATAAAGACGGCTACCGGTTTTATAAACTGCCAGATGGGGATCTCCGCGGCTTATTTCTGGGCGAGATGACCAATTGCTGTCAGCATCTAGCCGGACTAGGTGCCGATTGCGCCAGTCATGGTTTCCTGAACAGGCATAGCGGATTTTATGCGATAGAAAGCAAAGAAACCGGCCAGATCATCGGCCAAAGCTGGGCCTGGCGCGGTAAAGACAAAGCTTTGGTTCTTGATAGTCTAGAGAGCCTCAGCGGCCATTTTAACGCCCGGCAATGGCAAAAGCTGACTGAAAAACTCGCCGCGGAAATTGCTGAAAATACGGCGGATATCACCGCCCTTCATATCGGCACGGGCGGGGCAACCCCCAGACTTGGTTATAAGAAAGCAGCCGTACCGTCCAAGCCTAAAGAATACAACGAATACCGTGACAGCAAACAACAGTATCAGGTCTGGAAACGCCTGCGTTGATACACCTTGCCGCCGTCCGGCGCGATAAAAACCAGGATCACGCCTATAATTGGGACTTTCTTGATCGTCATTCTTTACAAAGGCCGCGTTTTATTCGATATTAACCTGCATTGAAAAATCATTCTGCCGGTAAGGAACCGCTGTTCTTTATGCGCTTTCATGTTAATCTGGCGACCAGAAAATATTTGTTTCATTCAGGAGCTTTACATCCATGTCAAAAATCGAGACCCCAGAAGAAAAAAAACAGAAACTTTACGAAGCGGCGCTGGACTATCACACACGTCCAAACGGGCCCGGTAAAATTTCCATCACCCCGACCAAGGAACTGGCAACCGCCCGTGATCTGGCTCTGGCGTATTCTCCGGGTGTGGCTGCGCCCTGCGAAGAAATCGTCAAAGACCCGCTGAAGGCTATGGATTATACCGCCCGCGGTAATATGGTTGCGGTCATCACTGATGGCACCGCCGTCCTCGGACTTGGCGATATTGGCCCCTTGGCGGCAAAGCCGGTGATGGAGGGTAAATCTGTCCTGTTTAAAAAATTCGCCGGTATTGATGCCATTGATCTTGAAATCGATCAGAAAAATATCGACAAACTGGTTGATACCATAGCCGCGCTGGAGCCGAGCTTTGGCGGCATTAATCTCGAAGACATCAAAGCCCCTGAATGTTTTGAAGTCGAACGCCGTTTGAAAGAACGGATGAATATTCCGGTTTTTCATGATGATCAGCATGGGACAGCCATTATTGTTGGCGCTGCTTTTACCAACTGGATCCGCTGGTCAAAACGCGATATCAGTAAAATCAAACTTGTGGCCAGTGGCGCTGGCGCCTCGGCGATTGCCTGCCTTACTCTGCTTCATGGTCTGGGTCTGCCGCTGGAAAATATTTTTGTCACCGACCGCGAGGGCGTTGTTTATAAAGGCCGTGGATCGTCTATGGATCCGCAAAAAGAGAAATTTGCCCGGGACACTGATCACCGGACACTGGAAGATGCGATCAAAGACGCTGATGTTTTCCTTGGCCTGTCTGGACCCGGCGTTCTAAAATCCGATATGGTCGCCAGCATGGCTGATGCGCCGCTGATTATGGCACTGGCCAACCCGACCCCTGAAATCATGCCGGAAGAAGCCAAAGCCGCCAAATCCAATGCAGTCATCTGCACTGGTCGCTCTGATTATCCCAATCAGGTCAATAATGTGCTGTGTTTCCCGTTTATTTTCCGTGGGGCGCTGGATGTGGGCGCCACCTGTATTAACGAAGAAATGAAACAAGCCTGCGTCAAGGCACTGGCCGATCTGGCACTACAAGAAGCGACGGCCGAAGTTGCCGCCGTTTATGGCGATGATAACCTTGAATTCGGTCCTGAATATCTGATCCCCAAACCGTTTGATCCGCGTCTGATTATCGAGCTGTCTATGGCTGTTGCCAAGGCTGCAATGGACAGCGGTGTTGCCGCCCGTCCGATTGAGGATTTCACCGCCTACCGCACGCGGCTGGAACGCTATGTCTTTAAATCCGGCCAGCTAATGCGGCCGATTTATGACCGCGCCAGCAAAAATCCAAAACGGATTGTCTATGCAGAAGGTGAAGAGTATAAAATTCTCCGCGCTGTGCAAAGCGTGGTTGATGATCATATTGCAAAACCGATCCTGATTGGCCGCGAAACCGTTGTGCTTGAACGGATCAAACGCCTTGGCCTGCGCCTGCAAAAGGATGTCGATTTCGAACTGGTCAATCCGGATTCCGATCCCAGATTTAACGATTACTGGACGACCTATCATGAATTACTGGCACGTAAAGGCGTCTCGCCCGCTACCGCCAAAAAGGAAATCCGCACCAGCAATACGGCGATTGCCGCTGTCATGGTTCATAAAGGCGAAGCTGACGGTATGATCTGCGGTACCTTTGGTCGCTACCGCAAACATTTGAAGAAAATCGAAGACATCATCGGTCTGCATGAAAATGCCAAAACGCTGGCCTCGATGTCGGTGATGATCCTGTCCCGCGGCACTTATTTCATCAGCGATCCATACGTCAATACCAATCCTGATGCCGCTCAACTGGCAGAAATGGCTATTCTGGCGGCTGAAGAAGTCCATCGTTTCGGTATTGAACCCCGCGCTGCCCTGCTATCGCATTCTGATTTTGGCAGCCATGACGGTGAAGAAATCGATAAAATGCAGCAAGCCGCCCGTCTGATCAAAGACCGCGCGCCAGAGCTATGCTTTGATGGCGAAATGAATGCTGATACGGCGTTATCACAACAGATCCGCGATCTGGTCTTTCCGGATTCAACCCTGAAAGGTGAAGCCAACTTGCTGATTATGCCCAATATTGATGCCGCCAATATTGCCCATAACCTGTTAAAGGTTCTGGGTGACGGTATTGTGGTTGGTCCGTTATTGCTGGGCGCACGTAAACCCGCTCATATTCTGACCCCATCTGTAACCGCGCGCGGTATTATCAACGCCACAGCGGTTGCCTGTGTCGGCGCACAGTTCATTGATTCAGAAGAAAACAGCAAGGTCAAAGGTCTGGCACCTGAAAGCCGCAAAACAGCCTGATCATATTAAGCAACAGATTTGAAAACGGTTTATGGCAGAACACAACGACATAGATGAGCGCAACCAAAGCCTTTCCGATACCTTTGAAAACTCGGCAGAGGAGGATAATTATACGGTTTCGGATGATTTTATCCGTAGGCTGATTGATCATTTAAATAATGATCATACAGATGAACTGCGTGAACTGTGTCTGCCGCTACCGCCGGCCGATATTGCCGAGATTATTTCCAAGATCGGGGTTGAGAAATCTCTGGTTCTGATTGATGCCATGGGTGCTGATCTGCAGCCCGATGCCTATGTCTATCTCGACAGCAATATCATGACCGATCTGTTCGCGCGGATGGAGGATCTGGAAGTTGCCATGATCCTTAACCAGCTGGAAAGTGATGACGCGCTGAATCTGATCGAGGATCTTGATGAAGATTTCCAACAACAGATCCTGAAAAGCCTATCCAAAAGCATGCGGGCCGCGATTGAAGAAGGCCTGACCTTCCCCGAGGATTCAGCCGGTCGTCTGATGCAGCGCTCAATGATTGCTGTGCCGCAATTCTGGACCGTCGGCAAAACAATTGATTTTCTGCGTGCTTCAAAAGATATTCCCGATAACTTTTATGATGTGATCGTCGTTGATCCCATGCACCACGTGGTCGGGGAGGTTCCGGTCGGCCGGATTCTGCGCGCCGCCCGCGGCACAAAGATCGAAGATCTTGCCCTTGAAAACGCCCACGCGGTTCGCGCCAGCGTCGATCAGGAGGAAGTCGCCTTTCTGTTCCGCCGTGAAGGACTGGTGTCAGCCCCGGTGATTAATGATGACAACCGGTTGATCGGTGTAATCACGGTTGATGATATCGTTGACGTTATTGATGAAGAAGCCGAAGAAGATTTCCTGAAAATTGGTGGTATCGCCAATATCGATATTTACCGTCCGGTCTGGGATACGACAAAATCGCGGTTTTTCTGGCTGTGTCTGAATATGCTGACAGCCATTGCCGCCTCGATCGTTATCGGATTATTTGAAGCGACACTTGAACGCGTCGTGGCTTTGGCCATTCTGATGCCGATTGTGGCCAGCATGGGGGGCAATGCCGGAACGCAAGCGCTAACCGTTGCCGTGAGGGCGCTTGCGACCAAAGATCTGTCATCGACCAACGCCTGGCGGATTATCGGTAAGGAAGCATTGGTCGGGACGTTAAACGGCGTCTCCTTTGCCATGATCAGCGGCGTGGTTGCCTGGCTTTGGTTTGATGATATTCTGCTTGGCCTCGTGATTGGCTTTGCAATGGTCATCAATCTGATGGTCGCCGGCCTTAGCGGCGCTTCTATCCCCATCATTCTTGATCGCTACGGGCTTGATCCGGCATTGTCCTCAAGCATTTTCCTGACCACGATCACCGATATTATCGGCTTTTTCGCTTTTCTGGGTCTGGCAGCTCTGGTTCTCCTATAGGCAGAGCAAGACCGCCATTGATTTTACCGCAATCGACAGCCATAATCGACAGCAGACATATTTATCATTAAAGGATCCGTTATGCCGCTTTATCCCTTTCCCAGTCTGAAATTCGACCTTGGCGAGACCGCTGAAATGCTGCGCGAAGCCGTCTATGGTTTTGCCAGTGACAAAATCGCCCCGCGGGCGGCCGATATTGACGAGAAAAATGAATTCCCCAATGAATTATGGCCTGAATTCGGCGCCCTTGGCCTTTTGGGGGTCACGGTGGATGAACAATATGGCGGTTCGGGCATGGGCTATCTCGAGCATATTATTGCCATGGAGGAAATTTCCCGCGCTTCGGCCAGTGTCGGGCTTAGCTACGGGGCGTTTTCAAATCTGTGCGTGAACCAGATCAAACTCAACGGTTCAGAAGAACAAAAACAGAAATATCTACCCGGCCTTTGTGACGGAAGTTCAATCGGCGCCCTTGCCATGTCAGAAGCCGGCGCCGGATCGGATGTCGTTTCAATGCGTCTGAAGGCCGAGAAAAAAGGCGATCGCTATATTCTGAACGGCAATAAAATGTGGATCACCAACGGGCCTGATGCCGATGTGCTGGTCGTCTATGCCAAAACCGATGCCAGCGCCGGCGCCAAAGGCATCACCGCCTTTATTATCGAGAATAGTTTCAAAGGCTTTTCAACGGCACAGAAACTCGACAAGCTTGGTATGCGCGGATCAAATACCTGCGAGTTGGTCTTCCAGGACTGCGAAGTCCCCGAAGAAAACATCCTTGGTACCGTAAACGGGGGTGTACGCGTACTGATGTCAGGCCTTGATTTTGAACGGTCTGTACTGGCAGCAGGGCCGCTTGGCATTATGCAGGCCTGTATGGATATTGTTGTACCGTACGTGCATGAGCGCAAGCAATTTGACCAGCCGATTGGTGAATTTCAGCTGATGCAGGGCAAGCTTGCCGATATGTATGTGGCGCTGAATACATCCCGGGCTTATGTTTATGCCGTCGGGCAGGCCTGTGACCGCGGTGATATCAGCCGCAAGGATGCCGCTGGTGCCATTCTGTATGCCGCCGAAAAAGCCACCTGGATGGCGTTGGAGGCCATACAATGTCTGGGCGGCAATGGCTATATCAATGAATATCCCACCGGACGGCTGTTGCGCGATGCCAAGCTGTATGAAATTGGTGCTGGCACCTCGGAAATCCGTCGCATGCTGATTGGTCGGGAATTGTTCAAGGAAACCGCATAAATTAAGCCACAGGTTGATCAGAACGAAGGGAACAGATTATGACGACAAAACCCGCCCAATTTAAAACGGACCCTTATTTTGTCGGACCGGTGACAGATTTTCTGTTTATTGGTGGTTTATCACTGCTGCTTTTTCCTCTGCTGTACTTACTTGTTGATGACGCTTATCTATCAACGCTGCTGACTGCGGCCTTTGTCGTCCAGTTCGTTATTAATTTTCCGCATTTTTCGGCCACCATATTCCGTTTATACCACTCGCGTGAAAATATGATGTCTTTTCCGGTAACCTCATTTGTTATTCCGGTCATTGTTCTGGCTATGACCTTGGCCGCTCTGTTCTCGGTTGAACTCTTCGCCTCCGTATTTCTGATGATCTATTTTCTCTGGTCTCCTTATCATTTCAGTGGCCAGTCATCCGGTGTTACGATGGTTTATGCCCGCCGTAATAATTACCGCATTGATAAACGCGAACGGATATTTTTGTCGGGCTTTATATTCTCAAGCTTTCTTATCTCTTTCCTCTGGGCGCTGCAAAATAGATATGGTGGGCGGAATGTCGATGACATCACAGCAACCGAGCAGATTTTTGGCAGCAGCTTTTATACATTAAATGTTCCTGACTGGGTGTTAATCCCCTTGGGTCTTGTGATGGCCATTTCTGCTGGAATGTTCTTTTTCCTCATCGCCCGGCAAACGATTAAGAAGAAAGAGAAATATCCGCCCTTTATGCTGTTTCTACCAGCCCTTGCCCATTTTGTCTGGTTTACCTTCAGCGCGCGATTTGGTGTTTTTGCCTTTATTGCGCTGGTGCCACTGTTCCACTCTTTACAATATCTTTATATTGCCTGGGCCGTCCAGTTAAAGGAAAAATACGGCGCAAACGAACAACAACCTCTTGATCACCGTAAAGCTCGACGCGAAACGCTGGCCTGGTATGTCAGCAATATAATTGGCGGCATCATCATGTTTGCCGTCCTGCCCAATATCTTCAGCAGGGTTTTTGATATCCCCTTCCTGGTTTCGTTCTTTATTATTGCCATTGGCTTCCAGATCCACCATTTCTTTGTTGATGGAGTGATCTGGAAACTGCGCAATCCCAATGCGCTTGCCGCTTTAACCCAGCGCGTCGATATCGCGCCCGCAAAGGACAGGTCTTGATATGAAATCTTTTTTAAAAACAACAGCCGCCGCATTGACATTAATACCGCTTCCGGCGCTTGCCGTTAACTACCCGCAGGATGTTGATCAATTCAGCCATATTACCGATATGCCTTTGAATGAGCGTGAAATATTACTGGCGGCAGCGTTTATGATGATCACCGCTGTCGGGCTGACAGGTTTTGTTTTTGCCAGGCATTTTTCGGCCCGTACCCTGCTGGCTTTTATAATGATCTGCGTTTTTGTCAGTATTGTGGCATTGATCTTTATTTTCAGCACGGCCTATGGTGCCAGTCCGGTCTTTGGCCTTGTCGCCATGGTCGCAATGCTGTTTTTATTTAAACTGATGAACCAGTTCGAGATCAAACGTTAGGCTCTTAAAGACGTCCAGGTCGGGAGGAGACAACCTTCAGTGAATTTGCAGACGTATCTGTTCCTAAAATCTGCATGGCGCGATCAAGAATCTGCGCCGCATTCAATCCGGCTTCATCATATTGACGTGCCGGAGAATCCTGATCCTGAAACATATCGGGTAGAGTCAGGCAAGCCAGTTTAATTTTTTCCAGCGCCCCGATGCGATTGAAATAATCAAGCACATAACTGCCAAATCCGCCTATTGCGCCTTCTTCGACCGTCAGAATGACCGGATGATGTCTGGCAATCTGTTGTAAATTTTGTTCATCAAGCGGTTTGGCAAAGCGCGCATCAAACACCGTCACCGAAAGACCCTGTTTTTGCAGCATTTCAGCAGCCAATAGGCTTTCCGCCAACCGGCCACCATAACTGATGATCGCCAGATCCTGTCCTTCTGCCAAGAAACGCCCCTGCCCGATGGTCAGAATTTCAGGCTGCTTCGGTAAGGCAACGCCGCGACCTTCGCCTCTGGGATAACGAAAGGCAATCGGTCCGGCGTCATAATCCGCCGCCGTATGGGTCATATTCATCAGTTCCGCCTCGTCACCCGCCGCCATCAATACCATATTCGGCAGACAGCCAAGATAGGCGATATCAAAGGCACCGGCATGGGTCTGTCCATCGGCACCGACCAGACCGGCGCGATCAATGGCAAAACGAACAGGCAGATTCTGTAAGGCGACATCATGAACGACCTGATCATAACCGCGCTGTAAAAAAGTCGAATAGATCGCCGCAAAAGGTTTCATGCCTTCAGCCGCAAGACCAGCAGCAAAGGTCACGCCATGCTGTTCGGCAATACCGACATCAAAACAGCGATCCGGATAGGCTTTGGCAAATTTATTCAGTCCGGTGCCCGAAGGCATCGCCGCGGTTACCGCAACAATTTTATCATCCGCCGCCGCTGCGCTAATCAGACTATCAGCAAAAACGCTTGTATAGGATGGCGCGGACGGTGCCGGTTTGTTTTGTGTACCGGTCACGACATCGAATTTAGCAACACCGTGCATTTTATCAGCGGCATTTTCCGCTGGCGTATAGCCATAGCCCTTTTTGGTTCTGATATGAACCATAACCGGCCCTTTATGGCGCGAATCACGAATATTTTCGAGCACCGGAATCAAATGATCCAGATTATGGCCATCAATCGGCCCGATATAATAAAAGCCCATTTCTTCAAAAATGGTCCCGTCTTTTAAGGCGCCTCTGGCATATTCTTCGGCGCGTTTGGCCGCCCGTTCGACCGGTGCCGGCAAACGGCGGGTAATTTTCTTACCGATTTCGCGAAGCTCGCGATAGGGCCGTGATGAGGCCAGACGTGATAGATAATTGCTAAGCGCGCCGACAGGCGGATCAATCGACATATCATTATCATTGAGAATGACGATCATATTGCTTTTTTGTGCTCCGGCATTGTTCATGGCTTCATAGGCCATGCCAGCGCTCATCGCACCGTCACCAATAACCGAGACAACATTAAAATTTTCGCCTTTGATATCGCGGGCGACCGCCATACCAAGACCGGCCGAGATCGAGGTTGAACTATGCGCCGCGCCGAACGGATCATAAACGCTTTCACTGCGCTTGGTAAAACCGCTAAGACCGCCGCCTTGACGCAGCGTTTCAATCCGGTTTTTGCGACCAGTTAGAATTTTATGCGGGTAACACTGATGCCCGACATCCCAGATCAGCTTGTCATTCGGGGTATCAAACACATAATGGAGGGCAACGGTCAGCTCGACAACACCAAGGCCCGCCCCCAGATGACCACCTGTTTTGGACACGGCATGAATCATTTGATCACGGACATCACTGGCCAGATGTTTTAAATCATCGCGATCAAGGGCCTTCATATCCTGCGGTGTATTGATTTTTGCCAGAACCCCTGCGCTTTGTGTGGTCTTATCAGTCATGGTAATCTTCCCGTCTGGTATAGAACTCCACGCCAACAGCGCGGCTGTCTTTAAATATATCCGGTTTTGCCGCCCGAACCCGGCAAGCATCCATGCGCGGGTCGGTCAGGCATTTTTCAATCAACTCTTCAGCCAGTGTTTCCAACAAATCAACATGGTCGTAATCTGACCAACCGGCAATGTAATCATGCACAGCCGCGTAATCGAGGCAATCCTCGATAGGGTTGGCCTGCAAACGGGCCTGATTGCGAAAAAGTTTTGCACTCCCCAAAACCCGTTGTTTAAAACCGGCGGCGCGCTCATGGTCACAGATTCCAATAGACATAACAACTTCAAGATCATCTACGAAAGTCGTTATGTGGGATTGGCAGCCCTGTAACATAGTCATCGCCTTTGATTGAAAAATTATACCCGGCGTTCGAGTACGTAATCGGCAACATCGCAAAGCATATTGCCGCGGCCATTATCAAAGACCCGCAGATGGCGTTTCGCCTGCGCGCTCAGCATTTCAGCGCGGGCGCGCGCTGCGCTGATACCAAGTTCGGTAACAAAGGTCGCTTTACCGGCATCAGTGTCTTTACCAACATCCTTACCCATTTCTTCGGCGTCGCCTTCAACATCAAGAAGATCATCTGTCACCTGAAAGGCAAGCCCCAGATCCTGTGCATAGTTTTTCAACGCCTGACGATGGGCAGGGTTGGCTTTCCCCAGAATGGCGCCAGCTTCGCAGCAGAAGGAAATCAATTTTCCGGTTTTCAGGCGCTGCAAGCGGCTGATCGTGCCGATATCAAAGCTTTCTTTTTCACCAATCAGATCAAGCATCTGGCCACCGACCATACCATGCGGCCCGGCAGCACTGGCCATTTCACGGACCAATTCAACCCGAACCCGCGGATCTTCGTGGGTATCGCTTTCGGACAATACTTCGAACGCCATTGTTAACAGGGCATCACCGGCCAAAATGGCGGTAGATTCGCTATAAGCCTTATGCAAAGATGGTTTTCCACGGCGTTTATCGGCATTATCCATCGCCGGTAAATCATCATGAATCAAGGAATAGCTGTGAACCAGTTCAATTGCGGCGCCAACACGACGGGCACGGAATTCGTCCACACCGAATAATTTTGCGCTTTGCATGACCAAAAACGGGCGAAGGCGCTTACCACCATTTAAGGTGCCGTAGCGCATAGCATCAAACAGCGGCGCTTCTGCCAGATCGGATTCCGGCAAGAGAGAGCCGAGCGTTTTGTTTATTTTTTCACGGCAATCATCCATTGCCTGTTGAAGTTCGGGGGAGGCGATGCGTGGGGATGGAGCCATGGTAAAAAACCTCTTTACGTTTAAATCAGGCCGGAAAATGCCGCGCCGGGTGAAATACACTCATAATTATTCAACTGGCGATAGTTATACAGGATTTTAACCCGAATTACTATCAGGAACCGGCAATTTCGAACTTTTCAGTCTTTGCCGTGCCATTTTCATCAATGGTAATTTTCTCGATCTTGGCCTCGGCCTCTTTCAGCTTGGCTTCGCAGTGCTTTTTTAACACAACGCCGCGTTCATACGCTTCTATCGAATTTTCAAGATCACCTTGCCCGGATTCAAGCTGGCTAACGATTTTTTCAAGTTCCGCCACTGCCGCTTCAAAGCTCAGCTGGTCTACTGGTGTTACCGTTGATTCTGACATTCAGCACGTTCCTTTAAAACTATTCCAACAGGCTAAAATCTGCCTAAAAATGCTGGATATTAATTAGGGTTTTATATCCTTCTGATACTGCATTTGGTTATCATAAAACTGGTTAGGTGTCACGGAAAAACCAAAAATCACCCGGTAATCCGCAGCATTGGCGCCCTCCGCTACGGGAATGCGCAAACTGACCGTTTCCGAAGAAAGCCCCAGAGTATCATCCATTTTCAAAACAGTTTCATATCTGGTTTTATGCAGGATATCTTCCTGATCATCCAGTACGGTTGCAAAATATGGCAATTTGATTCGTTTCGGAGCCTCCATACCGCGAGCGGTCCATTGGCCGGCAAAATCAAGATTAACATTCATCGACACTTCTGCCGGATCAAAGCTGCAGCCGCCTGTTAAATTGATGATTTTGGCCTCAAGCTTATATTCCTTGTTATCATAGGTCATTTCATCGGTATGTTTTAGAAAACCGGTTTCCGGACAGCTTCGACCGGCATTCCGGTCTGTCTTTGTACTACCGCAAGCCGCAAGGCCAAAAAATAAAAATGCTGCCAAAAGCATGGAAATTTTTGATTTCATCGCTGTTGTCCTTTAAGTCATACTGGAATACGAAAATTAGATGAAGTATAGTGATTTCGCAATGACAAAACCAGCTTTAAAAATTCTTTTGGCCAACCCGCGCGGTTTCTGTGCCGGTGTTGACCGGGCAATCGAAATCGTTGAAAAAGCCCTGTTAAAATATGGGCCGCCGGTCTATGTGCGCCACGAAATCGTCCATAACCGTCATGTTCTGGACGCGCTAAAAGCCAAAGGCGCAATTTTCGTCAAAGAGCTTGATGACGTTCCCGATACGGCGCCGGTGATTTTCTCCGCCCATGGCGTTGCCAAATCGGTACCGGCCAAGGCCGAGGCGCGCGATATGCTTTATATTGATGCCACTTGCCCGCTGGTCAGCAAGGTTCATCGCGAATCAGAACGCCATCACCGCAATGGCAGCCATATTGTTCTGATCGGTCACCGCGGTCATCCCGAAGTCGCTGGCACCATGGGTCAAATTCCAGACGGGGCGATGTCGCTGGTCGAAACCGCGGCAGATGCCCGCGCGATTGACCTGTCTGAACATACGCGGCTGGCCTATGTCACACAAACAACATTATCGGTCGATGATACGGCTGAAATTGTATCAATTTTGCTGAGCCGTTATCCGCATCTGGAAGGCCCGAAAAAAGAAGACATTTGTTACGCGACCACCAATCGCCAGTCGGCGGTCAAGGATATCGCGGACAGGGCTGATGCGCTGTTTGTTGTTGGCGCGCCCAATTCCTCTAATTCCAACCGTCTGGTCGAGGTTGCCAAGAACTATGGCTGCCCGCGGGCCCAGCTGGTACAACAGGCCGATGATATTGACTGGTCAGTTTATCAGGATATCCGTTATCTTGGCCTGACCGCAGGCGCCTCGGCCCCTGAAACGCTGGTGCAGGAGATTATAACAGCAGCAGAGAAGCATTTCGAGGTCACCGTCGATAACATCACCACGGCCGAAGAAAACATCACCTTTAAATTACCGCGGCTGTTATCAGCCTGAAAACTGGCGAAGAAAAAATTTGATTTTTGTTGCGCTTCGCCACGTTTCAAAATAGTTTTGATCCATGGCTGTTTACACGCATATCACATTATCCGAGGCGCAAAGCCTGTGCCAAAAACACTACGACCTGCCGCCCGTGACGGCCTGCCACGCGCTGTCAGAAGGCACCGATAATTCAAATTACCGGCTGGAAACCAGACAAGGTAATTTCATCCTGACCATATTCGAAGGCAGCGTTGCGCCAGAGAATTTACCGCTGATCTTTGATTTCTCAAAACAGGTCAATGATCAGGTGATCAAAACGCCGCAAGTGATCAGAACCCGATCCGGTGACCTGTTGAGCAAGATTAAAAATAAACCCGCCGCCATTGTCAGTTTTCTGGATGGCCGGTCGATTGACCCGCCAACAGCCGCGCATGCCGCGCAAATCGGCCAATGTCTTGCCCGACTGCATCTGATAGCAGCTGAACAACATCTCCCCTTGCCTTCAAATCTGTTTTCTTTGCCCAAACTGCGCCATATTACGCAACAGCGTTCAGATAACATTGCCCGCTTTCATGCCGATTGGCCTGATCTGATTGCAAGCTTACTCGATGATCTGGAACAAAATCTGCCGGAAAAGGCGGCGCTGCCATCAGGGCCGATCCATAGCGATATTTTCCCCGATAATGTTTTTTTCCAAGATAACACCCTGACTGCCATTCTCGATTTCTACATTTCCTGTCAGGACTGGTTTGCGTATGATCTGGTTATTACCCTGAATGCCTGGTGTTTCGATCAGCAAGGCCACGCGCAGACAGACCATATTGAAAAATTTCTCGCCGCCTATCTTGCGCTTCGCCCGCTCTCAGCGGCAGAACAATCAGCTTTGCCACTGATTGGTGAATGGGCAGCTTTACGGATTGCCATTACCCGGCTGCGGGATTATTATCCGGACAATCAGGATATTGTATTTACACCGCGCAACCCGCAGCCCTATATGAACATCGTTAACTTTTATAAAAACGGACAATTGGAAGCCTATCTGAAATGAGTAAAAAGGTTGATATCTATACCGATGGTGCCTGTTCAGGCAATCCCGGCCCTGGCGGCTGGGGGGTTATCCTGCGTTATAACGGGGTTGAAAAAGAACTGTGCGGCGGCGAAGACATGACCACCAATAACCGGATGGAGCTGGTTGCCGTCATCGAAGGCCTGCGCGCTTTAAACCGCGCCTGCCTGATTACAATTCATACGGACAGCAAATATGTCATGGACGGTATTACCAAATGGCTGGAAGGCTGGAAAGCCAAAGGCTGGAAAACAGCCGCCAAAAAGCCGGTCAAAAATCAGGATTTATGGGAAGCACTGGATTACGAACTCAGCCATCATAATGTCCAGTGGCAATGGGTCAAAGGACACAGCAATCATCCCGAAAATGACCGCGCCGATGCGCTTGCGCGTCGCTATTACGAATCTTTACGCCACTCAACGACGTCCGGTCAGGAATAAAAAGTAGAATACTTTTATTAACGACCACCCGCTGTACGGGAATCGCCACCTGACCAGCGTTCAAGAACCCGTCCAAACATGCCCGGCTGCGTGCGCCGTTTCGTCCGGCTGGTATTTTGCGATGTTAATGGCCGGGTCTGAAGAACATCATTCATGATCGCCCGCCACAGCCGCGCCGGCGGGCCACCACCGGTAACGCCCTTCATCGGCGTATTATCATCATTGCCCATCCAGACCCCGATCACATACCCATCGGCATAACCAACAAACCAGGCATCCTGATAATTCTGACTGGTGCCGGTTTTACCACCGATATGACGGGTACTATCAATATAAGCGGCCCGTCCGGTACCATTCTCGACAACAGCGCGTAGCATGTATTGAAGATCGGCAATCGACCGCCGTGAAAATAATTGTGGCCGCCGCGCATAATCACGACGTTCATACAGGGTCTGCCCGTCACCATCTTTTAACCGGTTAATTGTATGCGGATAAACCGCCTGCCCGCCATTCGCAAAACTGGCATAAGCCGCCGTCAGATCCATCAAAGTAACTTCGCTGGATCCAAGGGCCGAGCTTAGATCCGGTTGGATCAGTGTTGAAAAGCCCAATTCTTCGGCTGTACGTATTACATTTCCAATACCAACATCATCGGCAAGCCTGACAGAAGCAGTGTTAAGCGATTTTGCCAGCGCCTCGCGGAAGGTCACTTCACCCAGATATTCACCATTATAGTTTACCGGCCTGTACGTGTGTGTACTGTCAAATTCAGCATCCCAAATCAGCGTATGTGGCCTGTACCCCTTTTCCATGGCTGTCAGGTAAACCACCGGTTTAAAGGCCGATCCGGGCTGACGTTTGGCCTGAACAGCACGATTATATTGACTAACAGAATAGGACTGACCGCCGATAAGCGTACGGACCGTACCATCAAATTCCATGATCACCACAGCGGCCTGACCAACATTTTTTTGGACCGCTTCCGTTTTGAAAAAATGATTAAAATGCGATCGGGCAATATCATATAATGCCGGATCAAAACTGGTATTGACCACCAGACCATCAGCGCCGCGATTGGTATAATCACCGGTCTTATCCAGCACCCAGTCAGTATAATAATGAGGAATATCATCAGAGGCAGGATCAATGCTGGAAAGCGTGCTTTTTTCCAGATTTTCACTGGCCTGCTCTGCCTGTTGTTCGGTGATTAAATCATGCGTCGCCATCGCCTGTAAAACAATTTTGGCGCGCTCAACCGAATCTTTCGGGTTGGCGACCGGATTAATCCGTGATGGGGCTTTTAACGCTGCGGCCAGCTGCGCTGCCTCGGCCAGATTAAGCTCTGTCGGTTGTTTATTATAATAACGATTGGCCGCGGCCGTCACCCCATAGGCGCCCGATCCGAAATAAACGCGGTTCAGATAGGCGGTCAGGATTTCATCCTTGGTCAGTTTGCTTTCCATCCAGAGGGCAAACATGGCTTCCTGTATTTTGCGGCCAAGTGTTTTATCCGGTTCCAGAAACAGGTTTTTAGCTAACTGCTGGGTAAGGGTCGAGCCACCCTGGACAAAACCACCGGCGCGCAGATTTGCAAACATCGCCCGACTGACCCCGATCAGATCAATGCCGAAATGATCGTAAAAACGATGATCCTCAATCGCAATCACGGCGTCCTTAACATACTGGGGCAACTGTTCAACCGGCACGATTTCACCGCGGGTCTGGCCAAAACGGGCGATACGCCGGTCATCGCGGTCATAAATATCAACGCCGGCATTTTCAGAAACCAGTTTGATATCCGCAACATCCGGCAAAGTAACAAAATACCAGGCCGCCACCAGAAAAATACCAATCATCCCCCAAATGGCCGTGAGCAGGCCAAGTTTAAACAACCGTGCCCAGAGAGATATTTTCTGTTTTTTACCGGCTTTACTTTTAGCGGTTTTCTTTTTTGCAGATTTGCTTTTCTTGACTGGCATAATGTCTTTGTAAGACGGCTTTTTTGGAGACATCTATCAACCTGCCTGTTGGCACTGGATTTGATCAGCCTGCCAGTTGGCAGCATCCTTTAGATTATAAGTCACTTCGGTCAGCGACGCCTTGTT
>Ga0136590_1000039_pt1 | contig 53430 bp, 52 predicted proteins | sample AntRauMFilla3765_FD_104934 | JGI IMG/M metagenome (GOLD analysis project Ga0136590, IMG submission 104934) | Saline lake microbial communities from Rauer Islands, Antarctica - Metagenome Filla 3 #765 | ecosystem: Environmental > Aquatic > Non-marine Saline and Alkaline > Saline | place... | reverse complement strand
TTTGCAAAATGAAAGATATGCGCAGATTGGCAACCCGATTTGAAAAACGAGGTCACAATTTCCTCAATATGGTTTATTTATTTGCTATCAAATGTTGGTGCTATTGAGTCCACACCCTAGTGCATTATCAAAAACGCTTGAAAATTGCGTTTTTTATATGGGTGAAAATGAGCGCGCTGAAAAAGGCGAATTTACAAAGAAGGAAGCGAAGGCTACCAAAGGACAGCATAGTTTTTGGGCAAACCAACTCAGAGATATGGTGACCCTCTGCGCCGATTTTTGCGTGATGGCAAAAAATTCGGGTGTTAGCGTTCAGGAATTTGGTGAAGCGTGCCCGAAAGTTTATCAGGTTATGGACTCATTAACAGATTTACCAAAGGATCAAACGCATGATATCGGGGTTTTGACCAAGACTTTGGCAAATATCGATATGAAAAGTGATCAGGCCAACGTTAAAGCTAACGCCTTTAAATCAAAATCTACAGGCCCTAAACACTGATTCTATGAGCTTGGTCGTTTATTTAAAGCTCAGACCGGACCGGCTATAGGTGCCGACTTGCCGGTAATGGGGCGCTGAATAGATGTTCAGCGCATCATATCCTTTGGCAAAAATACCGGCTTCTTCGGCAATTAGTTTGATGCTGCGGCGCTGGTCAAGTTCGGACAGTTCAAAGAACGGCGCGCCGATATGCAGGAAGGCTTCTCCGTTACGGTCAACCAGGGCTTCAAAGGCACCAAAGCGGAATAGATTGGCGATGGTACGCTCAGCGCTCCAGCCTTGTTGCTGCCATTTTTCAGGGTCCCATTCCTGACCACGCCACTGAACCGGCATGTCATGTTCCAGATCGGGGCCATGTTTCCATTCCCAATAGGGCTCGTTCTGCGGGGCTGTATAACGCAGGCTGCGGAGCTGTGTTTGATCGGCATCAACATTTCGGCCAGCGGTACGGTTTTCAGCGGCAGCGGTTTTATAGTCCGCGACCGGCGCCAGACAAAAGGTTAAAGCGATAACAGGCAGTAGCAAAGAACGCGGCGTAAACATGGATAATCTCCGGCTGGAATAGAATAATAGCTCTTCCTTGATAACAATGCGTTTTGAGGCATTTGTCAAGGGATCACCAGCTTTTTGCCGGAAATTAAGGATTTTTAAAAACAATCACCTTATACTATACTATAGGGAGAAGTAGTATTCCCGGGGGAGTTTATAATGGTTGATTCAATGTCTATCGCTTTATCAGGGCTAAGCGCGCAAAAAACCCGCTTGGCCACTGCGGCCAATAATATTGCCAATATGCATACCAATGGCAGAACAGCAGGCGATGGTCAGAATGCGACTGCCTATACACCCAAAGAAACAACGCTGCACAGTCAGGCACCTGCCGGTGTGCGGGCCGAGGTAACGGATCGTCCGGATTCGGTAACCCAACGTTATGATCCATCATCAATCTATGCTGATGCCAAGGGTATGATTGCCGCGCCGGATATCAGTCTTGAAACCGAAATCATGGATATGAAAACCGCCGAAATTGCCTATAAGGCCAATATCGGCCTGATTAAAGCCAGTGAAGAAATGCAGGACAGCCTGCTGGAAACGCTGGCCTGATCGTATAATTCTGACAGCATTATTCTTTAAACCGACCCGTTCTGACCGACAGGACGAGGATTTTTATACATGAAATCACGACATAAAAAGCGACCTTTTTTGTTTTACAGAAAGGTTAATAAATTATTGACACCTCGATTCTTTGTCTTTATGACTATCTTATACGTTAATTAATCGTGATTCTTTTGACACCCTTGGTGGGTAAGAATAAGGATATACGCTTTATAAATTATAGGAGTTATACGTAATGAGCTTTGAAGACAATTCAGGATTTAAAAAATTAAAAGATGCTTTTGCCCGTTTCGCTGCAAAACATGACCCAAGCCAGCTTCAGCCTAAACTGGTTAAAACTGCGTCTGCTGCTGCCAAAGCCGCCTTGACCGAAGTTGAGCGCGAATTTCCACGTGAAAGCGTTGAAAAATTTGTTGATGATGCGTATCAGTTGCTTGCCGGACAGGACGTTACCGATGGCTTGACCGAAATGGTTCAGTCTTTGGATCTGTCACAGATCGAAGATGGTCTGAACACGGTTGTTAGCCGTTTGAAAGACCCGCAAACCAGCCAGATGCTGGCCAGTTCATTCAAATCACTGTCAGGTCAGATGGAATTTGGCGAATTTAAACTGCAAATGAAAACCATGCTGGGTGGGAGCAAGATGCCGCCGCTGGTTGAAGGCTTTTTTGATAAAATGATGTCCGATCTTGAAGTCTTCTATGATGAATCAAAAGAAATGAGCACCAAAGAAATCGCTGATAGAATTGCCGATTATGCAGATAGCATCCCGACTGATTTTCTATCACAGCAAGCTTATGGCGCCATGCAGTTCATCAACCCTGAAACACTGACGATGGTGGTATCGCAGTTGACTGCCAACTTGCCATCAAGCAAGCAAGCTGGTGATCTTTATGACTATGGTATGAATAAAGCGCGTCAACAGATTGATGTTCTGGCTGATCAGTTTTCAAAGCCAAGCCGTAAGCCATCAGCTAATGATGACCAAAAACCGGCAGCCAAGTCACAGCCAAAGCCTGCCAGACGTAAAAAAGGTAATGATGATGGCTTTAAGTTTTAAGCCAGTAATCCAGATTTAAAGAAAACGGCTCCCATACGGGGGCCGTTTTTTTATGTGCTGAATGGTAGCCGGTAAAGGCTTACTCTATAATTTTAGTAGAACACTTTTAATATATCGATTTTAACGATTGCCTAATCTCATACCATTTTATGGTTTTGCCCGATATATCTTCATTTTAATTTTCGTGTAATCAGGATTTTTACCTTTTAGGCAGTCCTTCATCCCTTTAATGGATTCTTTTAACTGTTTGGATATTTCCTCGTCAGTTACCTGACCTTTATATTGTTTTTCCTCGTCACGCATTTGCTGCGCGAAAATCTCGGCGATATCAATACTCATGCTAACCTCACTTTTATAGAATAATAATTCTATAATAACATAATAAAACAATGCAAACGAATACAAAGATATTGACCTTGTAGCCTGATTTACGGCGCAAACAGGGTGCGGGGCAAAGAAATGCATATTAGCACGATCTGAAACGGGCGTAAGTTGTGCAGTTTATGCCCCGCTGTCCGTTTAAAAAGGTTAAGCCAGATCCATATCAAGCCCGATATCAAGACAGGGGGCGCTATGGGTCAGGGCGCCAATCGAAATGACATCAACACCGCTGGCGGCAATATCCTGTATCGTTGACAGGGTGATACCGCCGGAGGCTTCCAGAATTGCCCGCTTGCCGGTCATCTCGACAGCTTTGCTCAAGGTTTCCGGCTTCATATTATCAAGTAGGATTATATCGGCAATGCCTATATCTAAAACCTCGGTCAGCTGTTCTAGCGTATCAACTTCGATTTCAATTTTGGTGGTATGACCGGCATAGGCGCGGGCACGTTCTAATGTAGCGTGAATATCACCTTTATTAGCAGCGATATGGTTGTCTTTGATCATCAGGCAGTCATCCAGCGCCAGTCGGTGTTGCGACCCGCCGCCGCAGCGGACGGCATATTTTTCAAACAGGCGCAGGTTCGGGGTCGTCTTACGCGTACAGGCGATCCTGGGCACGTACGGTGCAGCTTCTGCCACCATATTACCAGTCAGGCTGGCAATCCCCGACAATCTACCCAGATAATTAAGCGCCACGCGTTCTGCAGATAAGATAGATTGCATTGATCCGCTGATGGTCATGAGCGTATCGCCATTTTCTATCGGGTCTCCGTCCTGTTTGTGCAGGGTTAACTTTAGATCGGGATCAAGCAGTAAAAAGGCCGTACGGGCGACATCAAGTCCGGCAACAATGCCTGCTTGACGGCTGTTAATACGGGCCTCGCCCATGGTATCGGCATTAATCACAGCGCGGCTGGTGGCATCACCGCCAAGGCCAAGATCTTCCTGAATTGCCAATTTGACGGCATCTTCGATCATAATACGGGGAAGAAAATCAATCATTCTGCGGCCTCCTTAATAACCGGTACGTCTTTGGTAGTGGGTGTATGTGTTTGTACGTTTGTAATATTGCAGGATAAAAAGCTCCGGTGTTTCCAATGGCGTTTTGCTTGTGGATAATCGGTGCGGTAATGCCCGCCGCGGCTTTCGGTGCGGGTGAGGGCCGCGCGGGTTATCATTTCTGCCAGCCACACCATATCGGCCAGTTCATCATCCTGACTTTCGGTTATTTTTGTAATCTCGGCAAATAATGTCAGGGCATCGTTAAGTCCCGTCCGGCTCCGCATAACGCCGACACCATCTTGCATGATCTCGCGGATATGGCGACGGTAAATGGCATGAAGGGCGGGTGACATCCGAAGGCCCTGCGGCGGCGGTGTTATGATCTGTCCTGTTTCGGGGCGCCGGACTGACAAGATATCAGCGCCAACGCGGCCACCCATCACCAATGCCTCCATCAGGGAATTACTGGCCAGACGATTGGCGCCGTGGAGGCCGGTGGCGGCGGTTTCCCCCGCAGCCCATAAACCGGGCAGAGATGTACGTCCCTGTATGTCTGTATTTATGCCGCCCATATGGTAATGCGCCGCCGGACGTACAGGGATCAGATCTGTATCAGGGTCAAGACCGGTCTTGGCACAGGCGTTACGTAATGCCGGAAAACTGCCGGTATCAAGCATCCGGCAATCAAGATAGGTTTTGAAGCCCTGCTGATTTTGTTTGAAAATGGCGCGGCTGACAATATCACGCGGGGCCAGTTCGGCCTGCGGATGAGCCTCATCCATAAAATGAATACCCTGATCATTAACCAGTCGTGCGCCTTCACCGCGCAGGGCTTCGGTTGCCAGCGGCGCCGGATCAATACCAATATCAAGCGCGGTGGGGTGGAACTGGACAAACTCCAGATCGGATAACAGCGCCCCTGCGCGTCCGGCCAGCGCAACCCCGCGCCCGACCGAGCCAGAGGGATTGGTGGTCAGGCTGTACAGACCGCCAACACCACCACTGCCCAGAATTACGGCATTGGCTTTGTATAATATAATCTGACCACTGGTAAGATGGCGGACATAAACGCCGCAGACACGGCCTGTGGCATCTTGCGCCAGTCTTTCAGCGGTATAGGGAAAGGCGGCTTTGATCTGCGGTGTTTTATTTACGGCCATAATCAATACACGCATCAATTCACGGCCAAAACCATCACCAGATTTGGCTTTCAGAATGCGGCGCGCCGAATGGCAGGCTTCACGGCCAAGTTTATAGCTACCATTCGCACTGTGATCAAACTGAACACCCATAAGATCAAGATTGCTGATGATCTCCGGTGCCTGTCCGGTCATCATGCTAACGACGGCGGGATCTGCGGTTCCGGCCGCGGCCTTTAGGGTATCGCGGCTATGAAGCTGAGGGCTATCCTCAACCGTATTGATGGCAGCAGCAATACCGCCCTGCGCCCACAGGCTGGAGGATTCGCCGCCAGGGGCAGAGGGTGATATCATGACCACGTCGCGCGGCGCCAGTGTCAGGGCAGCCTGACATCCGGCCGCGCCCGCACCGATGATGACAACATCGGTGCTGATGGTTTTGATTTTACGGTTTTGGTCTTTTTGTCTATCGAGCGGCATATCCGCCCCCTTTCTTGTGCTTTTTAAATCAGACGGCCAGCATCCGTTCAACGGCGGCTTTGGCGCGTTCGGCTACAGCCGGATCAACGGTGACTTCGTGACGCATCTGTTGCAGGGCCAGCAGGATTTTCGGCAGGGTAATGCGTTTCATATGCGGGCATAGATTACAGGGCCGGACAAATTCAACATCCGGATTCTGGACAGATACATTATCCGACATCGAGCATTCGGTAACCATAACCACGCGTTTGGGCTGATGATCATGAACGTAATCGCTCATCGCTTTGGTCGAGCCTGCAAAATCGGCCTCGGCAACGACTTCGGGCGGGCATTCGGGATGGGCGAGAACGACAGCATCCGGCCATGCCTTACGGAAGGCGCGGATATTATCCGGTGTAAAACGTTCATGCACTTCACAGCTACCGGCATAGGTCAGGATTTTCTTGTGTGTCTGTTTGGCAATATTGGCCGCCAGATATTGATCAGGGATCATCAATACGGTGTCGGAGTCAAAGCTTTCGACAATTTTCAGGGCGTTTGATGATGTGCAGCAGATATCGGACTCGGCCTTGACCTCGGCAGATGTATTGACGTAGGTGACAATCGGCACGCCGGGATATTTGGCGCGCAGCATGCGGACATCCTCTGCCGTAATCGAAGAGGCCAGTGAACAGCCAGCTTCAAGATCAGGGATCAACACGGTTTTATCGGGGCTGAGAATTTTTGACGTCTCGGCCATAAAATGAACACCGGCCTGCACAATCACTTGCGCATCAACTTTGGCGGCCTGCTGGGCGAGCTGTAAACTGTCACCGGCATAATCGGCGATACAGTTAAAAATCTCCGGCGTCATATAGTTATGGGCCAGAATCACAGCATCTTTCTGTTTTTTCAGACGATTGATTTCATAGATATACGGGGCATAGCTCTGCCATTCGATTTCAGGGATGACCTTTTTAACGCGGTCATACAGACCTGCGGTCGCCCGGGCAATTTCGGGGGTGTAGGTTAAATCGGCCTGTGCGGCGTTTCTATCCAATAGGGTCGTATTCATCACAGTATCCTTTCGACTCGATTTCTAATACTCATTATGAGTATAAATATAATGCTCTATACGAGTATAAGTCAAGATATTTTTTTCAAGGCTCAGGATTGCGGTTTAAAAACATGCGGGATCGGCTATACTACAGGGATGAAAACAGCGCTTATTATACCTGCCCGTTATGGATCTTCCCGTTTTCCTGGCAAACCTTTGGCCATGCTGGCGGGCAAAACCATGTTGGAACGGGTGCTTGATGTCGCCCGCAGTGCCAGCGCCGGACGTGATGATATTGATATTCTGGTCGCGACCGAAGACCAGCGGATATTCGATCATGCTGAAAGTCTGGGCGCGCAGGCGGTGATGACGCCTGATAGCTGCCAGACGGGCACCGATCGCGCCTTTGCCGCGCTTGAGCAGGCCGGTATCACGCCGGATGTGGTCTTAAATCTGCAAGGCGATGCCCCCCTGACGCCGCCGCATTTTATACGGGCGATGATCACGGCTTTTGAACAAACACCAATGCCGGATGTCGTGACACCGGCTGTGCGGCTTGACTGGGCGCAGCTGGATGACTTACGGCGTAGTAAATTGACCACTCCATTCAGCGGCACATCGGTGACCGTTGCCGATGATGGCTATGCGCTATGGTTTTCAAAGAATATTATTCCGGCCATCCGCGATGAAGATAAATTACGCGCTGCCGACAATCTTTCACCGGTTTTGCGTCATATCGGTTTATATGCCTATAAATTTTCGGCCTTAAAAGCCTATGTAACTTTACCGCAAAGCCGGTATGAAAAGCTTGAAGGTCTGGAACAGTTACGGTTATTGGAAAATGGCTATCGGGTAAAAGTTGTCGTTCTGGAGGCTGATGGCACGCCAATCCATGGCGGCATAGATTCCCCCGAAGATCTGGCCGCTGCCGAGGCGCTGTTACGCGCGGAACAAAAATAAGGATCACAAAAAAATGACCAGATTGATTATTGCCCGTCATGGAAATACATTTGGCCCCGGGGATACACCGCTTAGGGTTGGGGCGCGGACGGATCTTGATCTGGTCGCCAGCGGCATTGAACAGGCTTTTCAGCTGGGCACATTGTTAAAAATGAAAAATCTGCGGCCAACACGGATTATCGCAGGGCCGCTTAAACGGACGTTGAATATGGCTGAAATTGCCGCCAGAATGCTCGGAGATACGCCGGTCACCGTAGAGGTCGATGAACGTTTGCGCGAAGTCGATTATGGCCCCGATGAAGGGCAGCCCGAAGACAAGGTGATTGCCAGAATTGGCGCTGAAGCGATAAAGAACTGGGATGAACACGCCATTGTGCCCGAAGGCTGGCAGACCGATCCCGAAAAATTAAAGCATGAGTGGCAGGATCTGGCCGATCAGATACTGGCTAAAAATCCGGGCGAAACCGTTCTTATTGTCACCAGTAATGGTATTGCCCGTTTTGCCCCCTATCTGACCGGTGATTTTGAGGCTTTTAAGAAGGAATTTCCTTTAAAACTGTCAACCGGTGCAATCGGGATACTGGAACACCGTGATAAACGCTGGCAGGTTTTGGGCTGGAATGTTAAACCCAAAGACCATTTATCAGCGGCCTGAGATATTTTTAAATTTGCCGGAGTGTTTTCAGGCGTTAATCGCTCTGGCGGGTTTTTTTGTTGTGGGCGGCATCGATTTCAGCTTCCAGCGCCGCTTCTTCGGGACAGCTTTGACGGCCACAAAGAAGATAAAGCACATTGAGTTGCTCGGTCGCCTGCGCCGGCCGGTCAATGGCCAGATAATAGCGTCCCAACAGATAATTTGCACCGATATGTTTGTTATCGCGGGCCAGCGCCTTGCGGATATGATCGCCGGCAGGTTTTGTCTGTCCCATGCCAAGATAGGCCGCGCCTAATCCGGCGACAGCGTCAATATTACGTGAGTTTCGGCGCAGGATATCTTGAAAGACTTTTAAGGCGGCGGTATATTTTTCCCGCTTTAATAAATGGGCGCCATTGGTCAACGCACTATCGGAAAAGAAATACAGCTGTCGTTTGATCGTCTCATCAGCGGGCGGTGGTTTTGTATTTTCCGCTGTGGTGGCGGAAGCCTGACCGGAGGGTGTTTCTGATTTGGGTGCGTGTGTGTCAGGGGCCGTTGTACGGGGCTGTATAACATCAATATGGTTCTGGGCACGCAGATCACTGACGGGCAAAGCGATCAGCATTACGGCTGCTATAACCAGCAGGCAGGATATACGGTTAAACGGGCAAAGGCAGCGGCGCATTTCTATTCTCACTGGCTGGCCAGAACGATACAGTTTTTAAGGATTCTACAGCTTTCAATCGCAACATCGCGTTTCAAACCACTAAAACGGGCCCGGTAAATGGTGCCGGATTTTGATTTGCTGGTAACAATCTGCGGTTTGACATTACGCACATAATTTGGCGGTAATTTTTGTGCAGCAGACCGCAGAGCCTTGCTGGACGATTCATGCGATTCAAAGGCGCCGATCTGAACCGACCAGTTTTCAGGCTGCTGCCGCGTTGCGGCGGCGTTTTGTGATGTTGGTTGAATTTTGCGCAGACCACCATTGGTCTTGGACATGCTTTGCATGCTGGCCAGAACCTGACGGGTGGCCTCATCATCGGTATCACCTTCACCAACGACCAGTCCCATCATTTCAAAACCATTGCCGCCAATCGAACCGCCGCTGACCTGGGCAACACGCGTTTTTTGTGTGCCTTGCAGCGAGGCATAACCCAGCGCTTGTGGTTTTGGCGATGGCAAAGGCGGTGCGGATGCTGTCGCATAGGTGATGCGTTTGCTTTTGGCAAAGCCCTCATCCAGAATTTGCGCCATATGGGCATTACGGGAAGAAGAGGTACGCCCGCCGAAAACGACACCGATCAGACGTCTCTGGCCGCGTTTTGCCGAGGCGGCAAGGTTAAAGCCTGCGGCAGCAATATAACCGGTCTTGATCCCGTCCATGCCGGTATAGGTTTTAAGAAGACCATTATGATTGTGATAGCTTTTACCACGGTATTTAAAATTATTGGTGCTGAAATACCGGTAATAATCAGGATAGCCATGGATCAGCGCCTGTGACAGTCGCGCCATATCGCGGGCGGTTGTAACCTGTTTTGGATCATGCAGGCCTGATGCGTTGCGGAAAACAGTTTTACTCATACCAAGGTCACGGGCCCGGCGGGTCATATCAATGCCGAACTGGCTTTCAGAACCTGATACAGCCTCCCCCAAGGCGGCGGCGACATCATTGGCGGACTTGGTCACCAACGCATAAATCGCGTCTTCGACACGGATGGTTGATCCGGGTTTCAGACCCAGTTTCGAGGGCACCATGCTTGCCGCATGGGGTGAAATCCAGATCCGTTGATTAGGGCTGAGCTTTCCGGTTTCGATGGCTTCAAAAACCATATATAGCGTCATCATTTTTGTCAGGGAGGCGGGATGAAGTTTTTTATCCGCGTAACGTTCGCGCAGGATCATGCCGGTATCGGCATCAATGACAATCGAGGCATATTTAGGATTAGCCACGGCCTGTTGTGGTGTCAAAAGGCCGAAAGCCATTACAAAAGTAATTCCAAATAAAACGAGCCAGTTCTTTGTCATCATTATATTTTCCGGTTTTATTATGTCCGTTTATAAGCGGTAGAATGTTACGCAATAAGCATTCTGATACGAGTATATCACATGACTCCTTAAAAAGTGTAAAGGCTATTTATAGGCCTGTCCAGAAAGATTGCTTTTAAAAAGCCGTTTTTGACGTTTCAGGTCATAGTTCCGTATTAAGGAGCTGCGCAATTGAAAATAGAAGGCACATATTTATTTCAAGCCCAAAAGTAAAATTGGTCGCTAAAAAAATTAATTTTTTCGATGACGGCAAGGCTTACAATTGGCCCGTTTTCTCTTTGATTTAGGCGGGTTGATCCGTTTTTGCGCTAACTTAAAGTTGAATATCTCGCTGAGATCGCGGGGCATAGAGTTTTGAATAAAATCAAAATACGAAGTTACGGTTTTGCGGGTCAGCGGGCAATCGGTGTTTTCTGCTGCCCGTTCCATTTTGCGTAAAGCCTTACCATCGAGTTTTTTACCGTTACGAAAATCACCGGCGACAGCGGCGAAATTTTGTTTCAGACAGCGCGCTGTTTTGCGGTTCAAAGTAGAACGGGGGGTTAAATCAAGCGCCAGTGCCACGGTTTTTTTAGGGTTGAGCGCTTGAATATCAATTTTCTCACAGGCCTTGGCCGTTTTTTCGATGGCTTCCGCGGTAAAATGGACGACATCATTTTGCTGGATCATATCCATGCGACGTAGATTGGCCAGAAATTCGGGAAAGGCGCTGTTTTTGCCAAAACGTTGATAATGCCGCAGTATCGCATATATATCGGCGGCGGTTTCTTCATGATGGTTTTGCATTTCTGTATCACTCAGCTTGTTTTTCCACAGTGTATTTGTGGTCAGGATATGGCCGATTTCATGATCAAAATAAAAATAATTCAGATGATCTGTTGTTCGCCTGTCCAGCTGATAGTCCGAAGCATCGTGATGTCCTGCCGTTAAATAGGCGGCGGGGCGGAAGACATTATGGATCATTTCGTCATAGGATGTCAGGGTAGGCCAGCGGGGCAGGATACCTAAATTCTGATCATGTCTGTCCTTGTGCGGGGCAAAGGCCATCGGTACGCCGGGGTAAAGCAGGGTTTTGATTTCTTCGTCCGGACTATCATCATACAGGTCATCAAACGCTGAATCTTCGGTAAAATCGCGATAGGCCTGTACGGCCTGAGATGCATATTTAAAGGGTGGAGCAACAAAAATAAGGGATCGGTAAGACGGAAAGCTTTTAAAAAAAGCATCAACGGCTTGGTCAAAATCAAAGGGTTTTGGATCTGTACCGCTCATTTTAAAATTTTCCTGACGGCATTAAGATTTAAAAGTGTCACAGCCCTTGCCTTATGTAAACAAATAAAGTAAATTCACCCCTTCTCAAATCATCAGAATCTTGAGATAATGAGTCAGGGAGAATATATAACTATCATGACAAATATACAGATGAATATTACAGCTGGCAATGATGGCCATAATGATGATCGCCATGACGATGGCTATGGTGCACCGGATGTCGGGATTCTGACCCGGACCAAGGCCAGACCAAAGAAACCTTCGATGTATAAAGTTCTGCTGATCAATGATGATTTTACCCCGATGGACTTCGTTGTTCATATATTAGAAAGGTTTTTCGGTAAGAATATACAAGAGGCGACAGAAATTATGATGAATGTTCATCGCAAGGGTGTCGGTGTTTGCGGCGTGTTTACTTATGAGGTCGCCGAAACCAAAGTCGCACAGGTTCTTGATTGTGCCCGCCAGCAGGAACATCCTTTGCAATGTACGCTGGAAAAAGACTAAAACAGGGTTATCTTATCCTACAGTCTTGCTGAAATAGAATAACCCGCCGGGGATGCCATGCTGTCACGCAATTTAGAAAAAACGCTGCATAATGCTTTGAGCCTTGCAAATGCCCGCCAGCATGAGTTTGCAACGCTGGAACATTTGCTGATTGCCTTGACCGAAGATATCGACGCCATGGCCGTAATGCGCGCCTGCGGTGTTGATATTGATTTGTTGCGCGATGAATTGCTCACTTACATTGATAATGAACTGGCCAATCTGATCCACGCCGAATTTGACGAGGCCAAACCGACGTCAAGCTTTCAGCGCGTATTGCAACGTGCGGCGATCCATGTCCAGTCTTCGGGGCGTGAGGAAGTCACCGGTGCCAATGTGCTGGTCGCTTTGTTCTCCGAACGTGAAAGCCATGCGGTGTATTTCCTGCAGGAACAGGACATGACCCGTTTTGATGCGGTGAATTATATTTCCCATGGCATTGCCAAAGTGCCGGGTATTTCAGAGCCGCATCCGATCCACGGCCTTGATGACCCGGGCGAAGAAGATCCGGAGATCAAACAGGGCAAAGATGCCATTAATGCCTATTGTGTTAATCTGAATAACCGCGCCCGTGCCGGCCGGATTGATCCGCTGATTGGTCGCGCGAATGAAGTGGACCGGACGATCCAGGTGCTATGCCGGCGGTCAAAAAACAACCCGCTTTATGTCGGTGACCCCGGTGTTGGTAAAACCGCCATTGCCGAAGGGCTGGCGCGCCGGATTACCGAAGGCGATGTACCCGAAGCCCTTAAGGAAACAACGATTTTTGCCCTTGATATGGGCGCGCTTTTGGCCGGAACGCGCTATCGCGGTGATTTTGAAGAACGGTTGAAAGCGGTGTTAAAAGAACTGGAAGCCATTCCGCATAGCGTTCTCTTTATTGATGAAATCCATACTGTCATAGGGGCTGGTGCAACCTCGGGCGGGTCTATGGATGCATCCAACCTGTTAAAACCGGCGCTGGCCAAAGGTGAATTGCGCTGTGTCGGTTCAACCACCTATAAGGAATACCGGAATCATTTTGAAAAAGACCGGGCGCTGGTGCGCCGTTTCCAAAAGATTGATGTTCATGAACCATCGCTGGAAGATGCGGTTAAAATTCTCGAAGGTCTGAAAACTTATTACGAAGAGCATCACAGGGTTAAATACACCCCTGATGCTTTGCGGGCTGCCGTGGAATTGTCAGCCAAATATATCGGTGACCGCAAATTACCCGATAAAGCCATCGATGTGATTGACGAGGCCGGTGCAGCGCAGAACCTGGTTGCCGAAGATAAACGCAAGAAGACCATCGGTCTGAAGGATGTTGAAGCGATTGTTGCCAAAATTGCCCGCATCCCGCCAAAAACCATCAGTAAGGATGATGCGACGGTTCTGAAAAATCTGGAACGTGATCTCAAAACCATGGTCTTTGGCCAAAGCCGCGCGATTCAGGAATTGTCATCGGCCATCAAGCTCGCCCGTGCGGGTCTGCGCGAGCCGGAAAAGCCGATTGGCTGTTATTTATTCTCCGGCCCGACCGGGGTTGGTAAAACCGAAGTCGCACGACAATTATCCATGACGCTGGGTGTCGATCTTAAGCGTTTTGATATGTCGGAATATATGGAACGCCATGCCGTATCACGTCTGATCGGTGCGCCGCCAGGCTATGTCGGGTATGATCAGGGTGGTTTGATGACCGATGCTGTCGATCAGAACCCACATTGTATTCTGCTGCTTGATGAAATTGAAAAAGCCCATCCCGATGTGTTCAATATTTTGTTGCAGGTTATGGATCATGGTAAATTGACCGATAACAATGGCAAAAGCGTTGACTTCCGCAATGTCATTTTGATCATGACCACCAATGCCGGCGCGGCCGAGCTTGCCAAAGAGCCGGTCGGCTTTGAACAGAACCAGCGGCAGGATGAAGATACCGAGGCGATTAACCGTCTGTTTTCTCCCGAATTCCGCAATCGTCTGGATGCGATCGTGCCGTTTGAAACCTTGTCGGAAAATGTCATTGGTCAGGTGGTTGATAAATTTGTCATGCAACTTGAAGCGCAGCTGGAAGACCGCGGCGTTACCATTCAATTATCGGATAAGGCCCGCGCATGGCTTGGTAAAAAGGGCTATGATCCGGCAATGGGCGCAAGACCATTGTCCCGCGTTATTCAGGAAAAAATCAAAAAACCACTGGCCGAAGAATTACTGTTCGGCAAACTGACCAAAGGCGGTATGGTACGAATTGAACTGAAAGACGATGAATTGTATTTCCAGTATCCCAAATCCAGCACCGGCAAAAAATCCAAATCCGGTAAAAAAGAAACAGTTTGATATTATCTTGAATCTTATGCGCTTTCGGTTGAGAAAAGTTGCCAGAAGAATGATAGGAATAGAGAGTTGCTGTGGACGATAAGTTTCGAAGGCCTGACCGCGTTCGTCCAAGCACCCTTTCGGAAAAAGAATAGGTCTATGTATTAGCGCGCTATTAAAAGGATCCAGATATAGTAATAGTCTTGGGCACTCCAGGATTTTACGCAAAAAGCGGGGGTGCCGTCGATATCGGACAGCTCGTCGCCCAGTCCGACAGAGGTATAAGACAAATCAACTTCCTCAGTTAATGTACCGTAATAGATATATGTCAGCGGCGACACGCCATCGTTGTCCCGAAGAGGCTCGCCACCTGCACCATTGGGGAATCCAACCTGATCATTAAAAATTCTGCAAAATTCACGTGTTACGCCCATATAAGAAAACATCAGGTCTTTTTTAAGGCTGCCAATTCCAGCAACGGTGATATTTTTGAATTGATAGCCTAGCTGGCTTTCGGCATCGGCGTTATGGGTCTCTTGAATGCGAAATTCTTCAGGCAGATTAAAGGGCGCAACACCCCCGCCAGCCGGATGAAATAATTTACAGTCGTTATCAATACAGCCGGTATTGCTGCTTGGTACTGAATCTCCGCGGCCATTATCTGAATAATCAATTTTCCAGGCCTCAGTACCCCATAACCCCATCCGCAGGATAGCAGTCTGGATCTGGGCGACATGGCTGTTGAGCGTGGCGATGTTTAAGAGAATGCGTTCTTTTCCGTGTCACCACTGCCGCGGCCGGATTGGGTCACGGCATAGGACAAGGCCGCGAAAAGGGCTACCGCGATTAAAATTAGAAAGAGGGCATTCCCTTTTTGTGTGTGCATTTGTACCTAATATATAAAGGAATCTTTAGTATACTACTTTAGCCCCTCATAAATGCAGTGTAAAGTCATATGGTATTGGCTTTATAACATTTGAGTATCGATCATCTGCAGTGCGGGTGCTTTATCAGATGATCATTCGGTTTCAGGTTTTAATTCATCGGGTTCGACAACGGCGGTGCCTTGTTTACTAGCCATGATGCTGCCGGCACTATTGGCCAGACTGGCGGCCTGTTCGATTGTAGCGCCGCTGCCAAGACCGGCTGCCATCAACGCCGTGATCGTATCACTGACACCTGCGGCATCATACATATCCAGCTGCTTTCCTGACAGATGAAGAGGGTCTTTGTTTTCGGTGATCACCGACAGGCCATCCTGACCGCGAAGGGCGAGGACCGTTTCAATATCACAGCCGACGATAATATTGGTCGCCGCAGCGCTGATTGAATCCTCATCATGGGCGGTAATGTCGCTGGCCTCTGACAAGGCTTGCAGGGTAGGGGCGATGACGGTCGCGCCCGCATATTTACTGTATTTTTTGCCATGCGGATTGATGATAACAGGTATGTCGGCAGCGCGGGCAAGGCTGATCAGCGCCGCGCAGATATCATCACTGAGTACACCCTTGCCGGAATCGGACAGGACCATGGCATCATAATTTTCGATTTCGTCGGTGACTTGGGCAATAATCGCGGCCGCAGTTTGCTCGTCCGGTATCGAGGTTTCTTCAAAATCGGTACGTAAAAGCTGCTGATTGGCGGATATAAACCGGCTTTGAATGGTCGACGGCTGGACAGATGTTGTCACCAGATTATCAACCGGACAGGTCAGTTGTTGCAGAATTTCACGGATTCTCCGGCCCGCGGTATCCTGACCGATCTGGCTGACAAGACAGGTTTTAATTTCGAACGCGGCCAGATTGGCCACCACATTGCCAACCCCGCCTAATAGCTCTTTTTCATGTTTTATCTGTAGCACCGGCACCGGCGCTTCGGATGAAATATGCGCAACATCGCCATAGATAAAACGGTCTAGCATGATATCGCCAACACAGAGAATTTTTGTATTTGAAAGCTGTTCGGTGGTCGGTAACGGAAGGGAAGAAGTCGTCATTTAGGATCATTCAGGTCATTTAAAACAGAGTTTTTTTATACGCGCTAGCCCTGATTATGTCTATAGATTTCTTGAAAATACTGTTGTTTTCATATTTCTTTAATTTTTGTCCGGTATCCTAAGACTACATAAGGAATGGGGAGTATTATGAGCAAGCACGTAACAGATCCTGAAAACCAATCAAAAAAAGGTGGTTTTTTCAACGCCGTCGCCAATCGTCTGGCAACTGCGCGGCTTGGGGATTTGTTAGTCGATAGTGGGTTGATCAGCCGTGACCAGCTGACCGAGGCACTGGCAGCACAAAAAGCCGATCGCCGCCAATTAGGTCAGGTTTTGATCGGGCTGGGTATTATTTCACCGGTCACTCTGTATCGTAAACTGGCTGAACAGTGGTGTATCAAGGTTTCAGCCGCTGGTCTTACCATGTTGATCAGTATGGGCAGTATGGCACCGCGTTCAGCTGCGGCAGAAACGACCAATATCAGTTTTTCTTCTGCCGTTGATACCAGCAAATATGATGTTGATGAAATCGCCTATCCGGCGATGTTTGGTACACAGGAAGTGCGGTCCAATGATATTTCGGGTTTTAGTAACTGGAACGGCATGATCCAGCGTTTTGAAACGGATTTAAGAGCCGGTAAAGGCGGGCAGCAGATGCAGCAGATGCAAAACCGCCTGAAAGGCCTGCAGGGCAGATCATTGCGCGAACAGGTTTCAGCGGTTAACCGGATCATGAACAGCAAGCCTTATGTTGAAGATAACCGGAATTGGGGTAAATCGGATTACTGGGCAACGCCGGTTGAATTTATGTCTCGCGGCGGGGATTGCGAAGATTTCGCCATTGCCAAATATGTAGCCTTGCGGGCGCTGGGCGTACCGGTAGAACAGATGCGGGTTGCGGTGGTTATGGATCAAACGATCAATCAGCATCACGCCATTCTGATCGTTTATGATCGCGATAATACGGCTTATGTTCTGGATAACCAGATCAAACGGGTCCGTGAATTGTCATCGGTAAAACGCTATAAGCCAATTTTCTCAATCAATCAGGCCAGCTGGTGGTTGCATAAATCAGCCTGATTATAGTTTTATTATTTCTATGGGATAGAAATATACGGGCCGGATTTTTCCGGTCCGTTCTTTTGTAATCAGCCTTGGTTTTCTGTCCGCAGCCAACAGCTTTCGACATGATCATCAACCAGCCCGACGGCCTGCATATAGGCATATATAATGGTCGATCCGACAAACTTCATACCGCGTTGTTTTAAATCCCTGGCCAGAGCATCACTTTGTTTTGTTGTGACCGGCACATGCTGTAGCGTTTTCCAGTAATTGATCCGCGGCGCATCAGGGACAAATTGCTTAAGATAGGCATCAAAACTGCCATATTCCTGTTGGAGGGCCAGAAAAATTTTAGCATTGGTGCGGGCGGCATAAATTTTCAGCCGGTTGCGGATAATGCCGGTATCGGATCGCAGGGCTTCAAGGTCAGCATCGCTCATCTCTGCAACCTTGACCGGATCAAAATTGTGATAGGCCCGCCGGTAGCCTTCGCGCCGTTTTAAAATAGTCTCCCAGGACAGTCCGGCTTGCGCCCCTTCTAAAATAAGCATTTCAAAGAGATGGCGGTCATCGGGTGCTGGTCGGCCCCATTCATGGTCATGATAGGCGGCATAGAGCACCTGACCCGGTTTATCGCCAAAGCAGCGCCATTTTCCATCGGTTTCAGTTATCATGGGCAGTCTTTCGTCACAAAATTATACAGATACAAAAGAAAGAAGGGCGGTCTATAGCCGCCCTTCTTCTACATAATGGAATATGGTTTTGGATCAACCGGTCTTTTTCTGGTCGGACCATTTCGGATTAATCCAGCCGATATTACCGTCCTTGCGGCGGTAGACCATATTGATATCGCCATGGTCACTGTTACGGAACATCAGCGCGTTTGAATCAGCAAGCTCAAGCCGCATGACAGCCTCGCTAACAGACATTTCCTGAATCGAGGTAACCATTTCGGCAACCACGGTGGGTTCGCCTGCGTCCTCTTCGCTATGATTGTCCTGATCAAACAGGGATTCAAGCGTTTTATAAACCGCCGGCATTTCCTGTTCGGCGGGAATGCCCTGAATTTTGCGCTGGTGATCTTTCATCCGGCTTTTATAGCGCCGCATTCTTTTTGCCAGACGCTCGGTTGCCGTATCGAAAGCGACATAAGGCGCATCCGCTTCGTAATGGGCTTTAAGGATAATATCCTTGCCCAGATGAACCGTAATGTCAGCCTTGATTCTATGATTGGCTTCTTTCGAAAACAAAACAGTAGCTTCAATCGGATTGGGGAAATATTTTTCCGCTGCATCCGTCAGGTGGTCATGCACATGTTCCCGTAAGGCATCGCCGATCTCCATATGCTTTCCTTGGACCGTTAATTTCATGTTTTGCTTCTCCTTCAGGTCGTTTAAAATGACATTTCTTAATGTCTGGATATTATACCATTTTCTAATAAAAAAAATAATATTCCTTTAACTGAAATCAAGTTCCTGCCACTTTATTGTAACGACATCATTATCGGCGCTGGTAATGAGGGATTTCTTGAATTTATGTAAAATTTTAACTAAATTTTTTTCTTTTGCTGTAATACTGGGAATTGGGGAATGATATAGTATGCAAGATACTCGAAAAATTCTGTTGATAGAGCCGAATACCGTGAATCGAAAACTGATTTGTGGCTTGCTTGAAAAAGCAGGCTATCAGGTCGATGCGCGTGATAGTATTGCGGATAAAGACGCTTTGGAGGGCGAAGATTTTGCGCTGATTTTGACCGATATTTCAGAATATCGTGAACCTTCGGATGCTGAACCTGTCAATGTACCGATGATATTCATGGCCGATGAGCCTGATTCGGCGCCGGCTAATCTGGATCACCATCATATTTTGTTCCGGCCGATTTCACCGGAAACCCTGTCGCTTAAGGTTGCGGTAGCTTTTGAAACTGGCAATACCACGCCGACAGATAATCAATCAGGGGCGCAGACGGGCGCAGAAGAAAAAGCATCGCCCGCGTATTTTATGCGCCGGGCGCTGGATTTATGCACCGAAAGCATTTCAACCTCTGCCGAAGGGCCGTTTGCGGCAGTGATTGTCAGAAGTAATAAAATTGTTGCCGAGGCCTGTGATCGCGTTATAGAAACCGGAGATCCAACGGCGAAGGCCGTGCTGCTAGCGATCCGTTCGGCCTGTCAGAATCTGCATAGTCCGGTTCTGAATGATTGTGAAATTTTCTTGAGCTGCGAGCCATGCCCGATGGGGCTGGCGGCAATTTACGAGGCTGGTATCGACCGGGTTTATTATGCGACGATGCTCGAAGATATTGAAAACGGCCTGTATAGTTATCTGACTTTGTACGACCAGATGGCGCGGAAAACTAGCGAAAGAACCATGCCGATGATCGAATTCCTAAACGATGAGGGTCATATCGTTTTACAACAATGGAAAGATTTGCAAGACTCATAACCGGGATATTAAAGAAAAGGGACAGAGCATGGAATATCAGATTGAGGGCGGGAATACATTTCCGCTGGTACGCGTAGAACTCGCCGCTGGTGAAATGATAAAGGCTGAATCAGGATCAATGGTGGCGATGTCACAGGATATCCATCTGAAAGGTCGTATGGATGGCGGGGTCAAAGGCGCCATTGGCCGGATGTTTACCGGCGAGAGCTTTTTCCTGCAATCATTGGAAGCCCACCAAAATCCGGGCTGGGCATTATTGTCTACAGCCCAGATGGGTATGATCGCGCCGATTGCACTGGATGGACGCGAATGGATACTGCAGAAAAATGGTTTTGTTGCTGCCAGTCAGGATGTCAAAATCTCGACCAAGGTCCAAAGTCTGGCCAGAGGTTTTCTTGGTGGGGAAGGCTTCTTTGTCATTCGCATGGGCGGAACGGGGACGGCCTTTGTCAGCACTTATGGCGCGATTTATAATCTTGATATTCCAGCCGGTGAATCTGTGGTCATTGATAATGGTCATCTGGTCGCCTGGCATGCGGATATGAATTACCAGATTACCAAAGGGGCCAGAAGCTGGGTATCATCGGTGACCTCGGGTGAAGGTCTTGCCTGCCGGTTCAAAGGCCCGGGTCAGGTCATGATCCAGACCCGTAATCCGCGTGACTTTGGCAACTGGATCCAAAAATTCCTGCCGCAGCCAAAAGAGCGCCGTTGATCGGATAACGTTAAGCTTTTCTTGATGTATTTTCTGCTATACAGTTAACCAGTATATAATTTTACGGGTATTCATTTTGATGTCTTTTTCTCCCCTGTCTTCGGTTTTAAAACTTGTTGTACTGCTGATCTGTTTTATGCCTTCTATGGCGCTGGCACAGGTCGAGGCACCGGAAACCTTACGTTTTACACGGCTGATGGTGCCGGTTGATCCGGTGACTTTGAAAACAGAGGGGGTTGAAATCCGCCTTTGGGGGGTCAATCCGGCCACGGCCTCGGAAACCCATCTTGAAATACGGGCGCTGGAACGTATGCAGCGGATGATCGGCAATGATGAAGTCAGCTGTAAAATTATGCAGGCTAAAAATATGGCCAAGCCGACGGCCCGTTGCAGCACATCTGCCGATCAGGATATTGCCATTTCCCTGTTGCAAGAAGGGCTTTTGGTTCGGGATCGCCGGGCTTTATATGGGTCGGTTTTTGCCTCATCCTATGAAGATGCTGAAAACGCAGCCAAAGAGGCCCGCGCCGGAATTTGGGGATTGGCTTTATCGCCTGATGTTTCCCCGATTGAAAAACTGCTTCATAATGAAAAACGTCTGGCCATAGCAGCCTTTCTGATTGTTCTGCTGCCGGTTCTGGCGATGATTGTGCTGGGTATGATTATCCGCAGCGGCCTTAAAAAACTGATGCAATATCAAGTTGAGGAAAACAATCGCCAGCGTGAAAAGGAACAGGCTTTACACAAGCGTGAAAAAACCCTGCTGTTGAATGCGATTGAAACCGAGCTTAAAGAAAATAAGGCCAAGGTCGAAGCCTTTCTGACCGTATATATGGAGATGCTATCCAATATTAAAGATACGGTCGAAACACCGAAATACCAGCATTCCGGTGATGTGATTTCCCTACAGCCAAATTTCATCCGCTATGCTTTTGATGCCAATATTGCGTTGCTGTCATCGCTGGATATGAAGCTGGCCGGTGAATTGACCAGAGTTTATAAGAATATCAAGCCCGAGCCGGATTATATCGATCTTAATCCGTCAACCCCGCGTGATGAAGCCATTGGTATTGTCGAACGCGTTGTTGCAGACGGGCGGGAATATCTGCCATTGCTTGATCAGACGATTGATCTGGTCCGCGCCCATCAGACTCCAACCGAAGATCTTCTGTAATCAGGTATTTGCGCTTTGCCAGCGTTGTAGATCTGTCATGACATCGTCAAACATATCCACGGTCAGACGCCCTGTATTGATATTATAGCGCGAACAATGATAGCTGTCGAAAATCCGGAATCCGCCCAGATCATGGACGGCTCTATGGCCAAAAGGGTGATCGACCTGACGGCCACCCAACGCCTTGACCACCTGCTTGTGAGAGATTAGACCAAGGCTGAGAATAGCGCGCAGATTGGGCATGGACTGAATTTCTTGTGTAAGCCAGGGCAGACAATTGGCCATTTCAGAACCAACAGGTTTGTTTTCAGGCGGAACGCAGCGCACCGCATTGGTGATACGGGCATTGACCAGTTGAAGATCATCATCAGGATCAGCGGCATATTGACCACGGGCATAACCAAACTTCAAAAGCGCGGGATACAGGACATCGCCCGCATAATCACCGGTAAAAGGCCGGCCGCTGAAATTGGCACCGCGCAGGCCAGGTGCCAGACCGACGACCAGAATTTCGGCGTCAAGCGGACCAAAGGCCGGTACCGGGCTGTTGAATTTATCCGGAAATTTTGTCCGGTTCTCTGCCCTGAACGCCACAAGCCGTGGACATAAAGGACAGTCGCGTTCCGGTCCGGTAAATTCTGCCATCATACCAGCCTTTGGTTCAAGCATTTGCGCGATCAATCGAAATCAGGCGCTGAGCATTTCGTCTTCATCTTCATCATACAGATCATTTTCCGCATCGTCATGTGTTTGCACACTGTCATCGCGACAAATAAACGGTTTTAGGTCGCGCAGATCAATAAAGTGATCTGCCTGACGGCGGAGTTCGTCTGCCATCATTGCCGGCTGCGTTTGAATTGTCGAAATAACGGTAACGCGAACACCTTTGCGCTGCACGGATTCCAAGAGACGGCGGAAATCGCCATCACCAGAGAAAAGCAGGACATGATCAACATTCGGGGCGACTTCCATCATATCAATGGCAAGCTCAATATCCATGTTGCCTTTGATCTTGCGACGACCCTGTTGATCGGTGAACTCTTTAACCGGTTTGGTCACCATGGTGTAACCGTTATAATCCAGCCAGTCGACCAGTGGCCGAATGGGCGAATAATCCTGTTCTTCGAGCAGAGCTGTATAATAGAAAGCCCGAATCAGGCGGCTTTGATCACCCATCCAGTCCAGCAGGCGTTGGTAATCAATTTCAAACGCCAGCCCTTTTGCAGCAGCGTATAAATTTGCACCATCAATAAAGACCGCCATTTTTTCTTCAGGATAAAAAAAGTGAGAAATATTATTATTTTTAGACACTTATAAGGCTCCATTTTTTGTTTTTGCTTTTTTCCGGTAAATACCTCCGGCAGGATATCTCTCAACGACTCTGCGTGAGTGGGCGCCAGACTAAGCATTAAACGCTGAACCGTCAATATGCGAAATACCTCTTGCAATATGGCGCGACAGGCATTATGTTCAAGCCGCTGATCCGTTTTTTAATTTTAGAGGTAATAATATGGCTCGTGTGACCGTAGAGGACTGTGTTGATAAAGTCCCAAACCGTTTTGAACTTGTACTGTTGTCGTCCCAGCGTGCCCGCGAAATCGGCACCGGCGCAGCACTGACCGTTGATCGTGATAATGATAAGAACAGCGTTGTCTCCTTGCGCGAAATTGCCGAGGAAACCATTTCTCTGGCCGACCTGAAAGAAGAACTGGTCAAAAGCCACCAGAAAGTCATCGAAATCGAAGAAGATGAAGAAGACATCATCGATTATATGGATGGCGAACAGGAATGGGCTGGCCTGTCAGATCAGGATCGTATAAATGAACAAGCCCTTGCAGACGCCGGTATGCATGAAGCAGATGCCGAAGCAGAAGCCAAAGCGGCTGCTGAAGCGGCTTTCACCCCGTCTGAAGATGCAGAAGCACAAAGCGATGCGGATGCACCGGAAGCCGAGGCAGAAGATCAGGCTGACAGCGAAGACAGTGAAAAAGTATAATCCCGATATTTTCCGGTCAATCACCGGATAAATCATTGCTATACAGACAAAAGCCGCCATATAATTCATGCGCGGCTTTTTTCGTGGTGATTCTGGCCTGACCATCAATATTCTAGGAGTATCCATGCTTCGCCAATATGAGCTGGTAGAGCGCATCAAGAGTTATGATCCCGATGTTGACGAAGATCTGGTCAACCGGGCTTATGTCTATGCGATGAAGAAACATGGCTCGCAGCAACGCGCATCAGGCGATCCGTACTTCTCCCATCCATTGGAAGTCGCCGGTATTCTAACCGATATGAAACTTGATGCGGCATCGGTGATTACCGCGCTGTTGCATGATACGGTCGAAGATACCGATGCCACGATCGAAGAAATAGAACGTTTGTTTGGCCGCGATATTGCCCGTCTTGTCGACGGGGTGACCAAACTGACCAAAATTGAATTACAAAACCCTGAATCCAAACAGGCCGAGAATTTCCGCAAGCTCGTCTTGGCCATGTCCGAGGATATCCGCGTTCTGCTGGTTAAACTGGCTGACCGGCTGCACAATATGCGGACCATTCAGCATATTCTCAAACCGGAAAAACAGCGCCGCATTGCGCTGGAAACGCTGGAAATATATGTGCCTTTGGCGGAACGCATTGGTATTCGCAGTTTTAAAGAAGAACTCGAAGACATTGCTTTTGGTGTTCTGAACCCAGAGGCGCGGGAAAGTATCACCACCCGTTTGAACTTTCTACGCACCGAAGGCGAAGGCATTGTTGAAAAAGTCATCAGCCGCCTGAATAAAGATCTTGAAGATACAGGCGTCGAGCTGGAAGTCACCGGCCGTGAAAAAACACCCTATTCAATCTGGCGCAAAATGCAGCGCAATAATATTTCCTTTGAACAGTTGTCGGATATCATGGCGTTCCGCTGTGTGGTGCCTACCGTCACGGATTGTTACCATGTGCTCGGCGTTATTCATGGCAAATATCCGACGGTACCCGGACGGTTCAAGGATTATATCTCGTTGCCCAAAACCAACGGTTATCGCAGTTTGCATACCACTGTCATTGGCCCCGAAAGCCAGCGCGTCGAAATCCAGATCCGCACCCGTCAGATGCACGAAGAGGCCGAGCTCGGGGTTGCGGCCCACTGGGCCTATAAAGAAGGCTCAAGCGGTCCATCGCGCACCGATGGTAAGCAGTATCGCTGGCTGCGTGAATTGATGGATATCGTTGAGAACGCGCCCAAAGCCGAAGAATTCCTTGAGCATACTAAACTTGAACTCTATCAGGACCGGGTATTCTGTTTTACGCCGCAAGGCGATCTGATCGAGCTGCCCAACAGCGCAACACCGGTTGATTTTGCCTATGCGGTGCATTCGCAGGTCGGTGATCATTGTACCGGTGCCAAAATCAATGGCCGGATTGTGCCGTTGAATACCAAATTGAATAACGGTGATCAGGTCGAAATCGTCACCAATAAGAATTCCGGCCCGTCCCCGAACTGGGAACGTTTTGTTATTACCGGCAAGGCGCGGGCGCGAATCCGCCGCTTTGTCCGTTTGCAACAACGTGAACAGTATGAAAGCCTGGGCAAGGCAATGCTGCAAAAGGTCTATAAGCAAGAAGAACATAATTTTCAGGAAAAGCCGCTTAACAAACTGTTGAAACAGTTCCGTGTTGATGCCCTGGCGGATCTGTATGCCGGTATCGGATCCGGCCATATTCAGGCGCGCGAAGTTTTTAAAGCCGCCGTGCCCGAGTTCAAAGCCAAACCAACACCCAAAAAAATGACCGGCCTTGCCAGTCCGGCGCCGAAAAAGAAGGGCAAAAGCCAGCCGATGCCGATCAAGGGGCTTATCCCCGGTATGGCCCTGCATTTTGCCCGCTGCTGCCATCCGCTGCCCGGTGATAAAATCGTCGGTATTGTCACCACCGGTAAGGGTGTGACCATTCACACGGTTGACTGTGATACGCTGGAATCTTTCGCCGATACGCCGGAACGCTGGCTGGATATTTCCTGGGACGAGGATAATGATAATGAGGCGCATACCGCCCGTCTGCATATCATCGTTACCAATGAACCGGGGGCGCTTGGAACAATTTCAACGGTGATCGGCCTTGCCAAGGGGAATATCACCAATCTGAAAATCATTAACCGCGAAATGGATTTTTATGAGATGCTGATTGATGTCTTTGTGAAAGATACCAAGCATCTTGAACAGGTTATGTCGGCCTTGCGCGCCGCATCGGAAGTCACCAGTGTTCAGCGTGCCAAAGGCCGTTAACATTACAGAATAACGGAGCAATACCGCCAGCATGTTCCATCACCGCAAACAAAGAAATTTGCAGGATAATTTTCGCGAAGCCATCTGGCCGAAAATGGGCTGGTTACGGGTTATGCGTTATTACGGTTTGCGTATTTACCGGCTTGACGATACGCCTTATGCGGTGGCGGCCGGTTTTGCTTCGGGCGTGGCGTTGTCCTTTACACCTTTTGTCGGCTTTCATTTGATCCTCAGTCTGGGGCTGGCGCGTATTTTAAATGGCTCGATGTTGGCAGCTTTGGTCGGCACCATTGCCGGCAATCCCTGGACCTTTCCTTTTATCTGGTTGATGATTTACAAAATCGGTATGTATATTCTGGGGGTCGCGGGCGCGCATAATCTGCCGCAGGGGTTTGAATTCGCGCTGATTTTTGAACATCCGTCCCATTTGTTCTTGCCGATGCTGATCGGGGCTATTCCCTGCGGCGTATTGGTCTGGGCGATTACCTTTTACACGACCCGTGATCTTGTCATCGGTTTTCAACGTCAACGCCAACGCCGCCGCGCCCGCGCCCGTTTAAAGGAAATCCGTAAAAGAGAAGCCGCAGCAGAATTGTCATCTGCCGAGGTTATACAGACGACGGATAATAGCGGTGAATATGCAGCCGATGATAGCGCTGTTGTACGCAACAGCCATCTGAATGATAAATATACGGTGAAGGATGAAGAGGAATGATTATTGGCGTTGGCACAGATCTGGTCTATATCCCCCGTATTGCCGAGACCTTCGAACGGCAGGGACAAAAATTTCTTGATCGTTGTTTTACAGCGGATGAAATTACCTATGCCCTGTCTTCCGGCCGGGTAGAAACACAGGCGGCGCGGCTGGCAAAACGCTGGGCGGCTAAGGAAGCTTGCGCCAAGGCCATGGGATCGGGCATTGCCGAGACGGTGACTTTAAAAGATATCGGTGTTTTGCATCACCCTAACAAAACGCCTTACCTGAAGCTAACCGGCGGCGCTGGGGCGCAGTTAAAAAGCCTGGCCGGTGATGGCGCCACGCCTGTAATCCATCTTAGCCTGACAGATGATGGTGATTATGCGCAGGCTTTTGTTGTGCTGAGCGCTAAAAAGGATTAAAACATATTATGATTGAAGATGAAAAAAACATACCGCCTGTCAGCGATCCGGATAAAAAACCGGTACACAGCCCTGATTCCAGCCGCGTAACAGAGGATAGTGATCTGGCCGCTCCTGTTGCCAAGGGCGGTAAAAAGACAGAAACAAAAAAGACCAAAGGCGAAGGTGAAGGAATCATCAGCGCTGTTTTATGGGCGGCGGTGATTGCCCTGATCGTGCGTAGCCTTTTATTCGAACCCTTTAGTATTCCGTCAGGATCAATGTTCCCGACTTTAAAAATAGGTGATTATCTGTTTGTGCAGAAATATGCGTATGGCTACAGCAAATATTCGTTTCCCCTGGCGCTGATTGATTTTGAAGGCCGGGTCATGGAATCCTATCCTGAACGCGGCGATATCGTCGTTTTCCGCAAACCGCAGCAGGAAACTATTGATTATATCAAGCGCGTGATCGGCTTGCCCGGCGATGAAATCCAGATGACCGCTGGGAAGCTGTATATTAATGATGAACGTGTCCCGCGGGATTTTGTCGGTATAGAAACGATAAAAGAGGGCAGTGTCCGTCAGGCGTATCAGAAATATATTGAAAGCCTGCCCGATGGACCGGATCATTATATTTACGAGATATCCGATAACGAAGCGCTGGATGCGACGCCCAAATTTGTCATTCCCGATGGGTATTTCTTTGCCATGGGGGATAACCGTGATGCGTCCCTCGATAGTAGGGCGGTTAACAGCGTTGGTTTTGTGCCTGTTGAAAATCTGATTGGCCGGGCGAGCTTCTTCTTTTTCTCGATGGAGCCTATTGGTCCCGTATGTCACAAGACCGGTACATTGGCATCCGTCCGTCGCGTCGGCTGCAAGCTTGTCAAAATTCCTACCCATATTCGCTATAGTCGTATTTTCCGGCCTGTACAGAATATGATGCACGAGGAAAAATGATTTGCCTGTGAAAGGATGATATGTCAGAGCTTAAAAAAAATGACCTGACGCAACTTGAAAGCCGGATTGGTCATCACTTTAAAAATAAAAGCCTGTTGGAAGAGGCTCTGACCCATCCAAGCATGGATGCCCATTGCCATCAGAACCATAAGAATTATCAGCGGCTGGAATTTCTGGGTGACCGGGTATTAGGATTGGTGGTTGCTGAAATGCTGCTGCGGCGTTTTAAAACCGAAGATGAAGGCGATATCGCCAAACGGCACACGGCACTGGTTCAGGCCAAGGCATTGTACGAAGTCGCCCAGATGCTTGATCTTGGCACCTATTTGTCATTATCGCGCGGCGAACATCAATCAGGTGGCCGGCATAAAATGACCGTTCTGGCGGACGCGGCCGAGGCATTGATCGGCGCTGTGTATCTGGATGGCGATTTGCCGCCGGCCAAGGCTTTTATCGAAAGTTTCTGGCGGCCACAGATGGAGTCTTTTGAAATTCCGCCGATTGACCCGAAAACGTGCTTACAGGAATGGGCCCAGCAGCGCGGTTACCCGCTACCGGCCTATGTATTGCTGGAACGCTCCGGCCCTGACCATAGCCCTGTTTTTATCATGGAAGTCCGGGTCGAAGGGTTAGAGCCTGTAACAGGAACATCGAATTCAAAACGCGATGCCCAGAAAATTGCCGCGGAAGCGATGCTGGAAAGCATTGCCGAATATATAAACAAGGATAGTGCAACAGAATGACAACAGATATGACAGAGCATAATAAAAATGGCGATGATAACAGCATCAACACCCGCTGTGGATTTGCGGCATTAATCGGCGCGCCCAATGCCGGTAAATCAACTTTGATTAACCGTCTGGTCGGCTCGAAAATATCCATCGTCACCCACAAAGTGCAAACAACCCGTAACCGGATTGTCGGTATTGCCATGCGTGGTGAGGCGCAGGTCATTTTTATTGATACGCCCGGTATTTTTACCGGCGGTCGGCGGCTGGAAAAATCGATGGTTGATGCCGCCTGGCAAGGGGCTCGTGATGCCGATATTATCTGTCTTTTGGTCGATGCGGCGCGGACAACGATCAACGACGAAACCCGCCAGATTATCGAGACTTTAAAACAGCAAAACAGAAAAGCTGTGTTGGTGCTGAATAAAATTGATCTGGTCGAGAAAACCCGTCTTCTGGACTATGCCAAGATGCTGAATGAATACGATATTTTTGAAGAAACCTTTATGATTTCGGCCGAAAAAGGCAGCGGCGTGAAGGATTTCATGGCCTATATCAGCAAACAATTACCAAAAAGCCCGTTTTTATATGATCCGGATATGATCACCGATGTACCAATGCGGTTGTTTGCCGCTGAAATCACGCGGGAGAAATTATTTATCCAGTTGCAGGATGAATTGCCGTATTCCGTTGCCGTTGAAACAGAAAACTGGGAAAATTTCCAAAATGGTGATATTAAGGTATCCATGGTGGTCTATGTGATGCGTGACAGCCAGAAAGCCATCGTCCTTGGGAAGGGTGGCAGCCGGATTAAGAAAATCGGGCAGGCGGTGCGTAAGGAGTTATCGGATTTATTCGAAACCACCGTACATGTGAACATCTATGTTAAAACACGGAAGAACTGGGTCGAAGATCCGGAACGTTACATTGAATGGGGACTGGATTTTAACGCCGGAACGCAAAATTAAGCAGTTTATGCTAGAATTCTTTGTAGTATTTCGTATAGTCTAGACGAGAGAGCCGAAAACAGAAGTAGAACGGAGCATCATATCCTATGAGCTGGAATGACGAACGTACCGCCCTTTTAGAAAAAATGTGGACCGAGGGCAAAAGTGCCGCAGAAATTGCAAAAGAACTGGGTGAAGGTGTCACCCGGAATGCCGTAATCGGCAAAGCCCATCGTATGGGATTGTCAGGCCGTCCATCGCCGATCAAGAAAACCAAACCGGCAAGTGCCGAGAAAAAACCGGCGGCCAAGACCAAGGCCAAAGCCGCACCGGCCAAAGCGCAACAAACGCCTTTGGTGTCCAAAACCATTATGCCGATCCCGGCAGCACCACGGCGGGAGCGCAAGCAAACGCCAAAAGGCAAGGGATTGTCGATTCTTGATCTGACTGACCGGATCTGTAAATGGCCGCTGGGCGATCCACAGGAACCGGATTTCCATTTCTGCGGTGATGCCGTGCATCCTGGCCGTCCATATTGTGTTGATCACTGCACCGAAGCCTATCAGGCCCTGCAGCGCAAGGCGCAAGCGGCCAAAAAAGCCAAACAGGCCGCAGAGGCAGAAGCCGAAAAAGAAGAAGATGATCTTGATCTCGATGGTCTGGAAGATGTTGATGATGCAGAGGTCGATGAAGAAAAAATCGGCGCGGTCAGCGATTAATCCTAACGCTTCGCTTTTATAATTTTTTTTCAATTTTGCTGATAGCAGTGTTTATCTGCGTTATCCGTCTATATGTCGGTGTTTAAATCACGGGCATAATTTAACACGGTTGTTTTCAGCGCTGCTGTGTCGCCTTCAATCAATACGGTTTTTATCCGGCTGGTATCACCGGATTTAATCGTCAGGGTTGATTTGGGGATTTTCCAGCTTTTGGCGATCAGCTGGATCAGGGCTTTGTTGGCTTTGCCGTCCTCGGGCGGGTCCTTCAGACTGACTTTAAAGGCGGTCTGGCCGCCGGATATTTCCATCAGGCCGATCAAGGCAGTCTGCCGGGCATTGGGGCTGACCCGAAAACGCACCAGCAGACCGTGTTTATGATTCTGAAACGGATCAGAGATTATCGTTCAACCACTTTTCAAGGTCGGGCTTTGACAAAGCGCCAACATTCTGGCTGACCATTTCGCCGTCTTTAAAAACGATCAATGTTGGAATCGAACGCACGCCGTATTTGGTGGGGATTTGCGGGTTTTCTTCGATATTGACCTTGGCAATTTTAACTTTGCCGGAAAACTCGGTTGATAATTCTTCAAGAGCCGGGGCAATCGCCTTACAAGGTGGGCACCATTCCGCCCAGAAATCGACAAGAACAGGCGTGTCGGATTTTAAAACTTCGTTTTCGAAATCAGCATCTGTAACAGCTACGGTAGACATGTGAAAATCCTTTCATCTATATGTGTAATTTCTAAATTAACGCAGTGACAGCAGGAATCAACTATAAAGCCTTGCATAAATCAGGCTTTTTTAAATTTAGCCAGACGGTCTGCCGATAACGGCATCAACCGCGGACCATCGGTCCACAATAATGCGCATTCAATTGCCTTATCGGGATAAATATGGCTAAGCGCGCTTTGATATGCGGCCATTTGACGCCAGTAAATGTCCGGTACTTCGGATTCGGTGGCCGGTGGTGGCCGGTTGGTTTTGTAATCAATAATCAGAATACGGTCCGATTCGACCACCATGCGGTCAATCTGGCCTGAAATCGCGTAATAATCGCTTTGCGTCTGTTTGTCGAGAAGGCCGACAATAGGCACCTCGGCCCGCGAATCGGCACCAAAAATGGGGGCAAATTCGGGATGGTTGAGCACGGCGATAATTTCGGCGGTCAGGGCCTGTTGCTGCGTTTCAGTTAGCCCATGGGCGGGTTTGGCAAGATAAGCGCGGCAGGCACTCTGCTGGCGGGGCGCGGGCAGCTGCGGTAAGATTTCCAGTAACTGGTGAACCAGATTACCACGCGAAAACCGCCAGCTGTCATCGGCCTGTAATGGTGACCGGATGGCCGGTTCCGGATCGGAAGGCCTTGAGGGTGCCAAGGGACGCGGCGGCGAAGGTTCGGGCGGCGGCGGGTTCAGGATCCAGTCCGGCGTTGGCGGTAGTGGCAGACGGTCAGCGGGGCTATCCTGTTTATCGTCTTTGTGGTCTTTGGTTTGCGCCGAAATATACCGTAAACCGGGCAGCGCTTCACCACTATCGGCATCAATGACCGGCGTATCGCCAAGGGTAAAATCAAACTTCTGAACGCCGTTCATATTTTGCAGCATCATCCAGCATAACTGATACCAACATTTGTCAGATATGGTCTTTTTTTCTTGTGTGCCGCAGATATAAAGGCGATCCTCGGCGCGGGTCAGGGCGACATAGAGTAAACGGCGCGATTCTTCTTCGGATTTGATTTTTTGCTGTTCAATACGGGCAGTGCAGTTATGATCGCGCTGCGCTTCACGCGGCGCCCATAGCGGCAGGCCGGTTTCATCCTTGGGCCACAGGATCAACGGCTTGTTACTGGCGACCTTGACTGTATCGGGGAGAAAGACGATCGGTGCCTGTAACCCCTTGGAGGCATGAACGGTCATCAGCCGGACTTGATTGGCGCTGCTGCTTTCCTGTTCGCGTTTGACTTCGGCCTGCCCCTGACGGAACCAGAACAGAAATTTTTGCAGATTTGGCGTATGCATGCTTTGATAGTCAAGACAGATATTAAGTAGTTCATCAATCGCATCATTAATTTCAAGCCCCAAACGTGCGTACAGCGCGCGGCGGCCACTGACCGTATCACCGGGGCAGGCGCGCACCAGCAACTGTTGCAAGAAATCATAAGGTGTATGTGTCTGTACGTCACGTGTCAGGCGCTGTAAATAGCTGTAAACCGCAGGGTCAAACTCTTTCAGATCCGCCCACAGGCTGCCATTACGGCCATAAGCCAGTTGATAAAGCTGTTCTTCATCATAACCGATAAACGGAGATTTCAGGATCGTTGCCAGTGTCAGGTCATCATCGGGTAAAAGTGCGCATTCAGCCATGGCCAGACAATCCTGCACCGCCAGATGATTGGTCAGGACAATACGGTCAATACCCGATACCGGAATGCGGTGCTGTTTTAAGGCGCGAACGATATGGTCAAGCAAAGCGCTACGGCTGCGGAATAAAATCAGGATATCACCGGCGCGGATGGGGCGGTTTTTTGCCTCCAGCATTTCACCGCGATCAAGCCAGTCTGAAATCGTCTCGGCAATTTTATCAGCAAGTTTCATATGGGCATTTTCGGATGTCACGGCCTCTATGGACGGGGTCCATGGCTCTATGTCCCTGCCGGCGCTACCGGGGATTAAAGGCCAAAGCTCAACCAGACCGGCTTCTCCCTCCCGAAAGGGCAGATGTTTCAGCGGTTCCGCAATATCTGTATGCACGCCCTCGGCAATCGCTTCAAGCGAGAAGACATGGTCAACGGCGCTTAATACGGCGGGCGCAGATCTGAAGGACATCAGCAGGTTGACAGCGTTGAATTGCTGTTCGGCGGCCTGTACGCGTTCACTGAAATAGCGGCGCATGACCTGAAATCCGGCAGGATCCGCGCCTTGAAAGCTGAAAATGGATTGTTTTTCATCACCGACGACAAAAATGGTGCGGGTGATGTCATCACGGGCGGCCTGACCGCTGAAAAATTCACCGGCAAGGGCGCGGATGACTTCCCATTGATCGGGACTGGTATCTTGCGCTTCATCGACCAGAATATGGTCAATGCCCTGATCCATCTTATACAGTACCCAGCTGGCCTGACCGGATTCGGTCAATAACTGGCGGGTATAGTGGATCAGATCATCATAATCCAGCTGGATATTCAGCGATTTGATGTTCTCGTAGAGCTTGACGATTTCGGCGCCAACCAGCAGCAGGTTAAAGCTTTGCGCGGCAACGCCAAGCGATTTGATCTTGCGCATCAGGTTTTCGGCGCGCTCAGCCTCGGCCATTACACTATCGGCGATTTCAGGGCAGGCATTGACGATCTTATTGGTGACAATCTTGCCAAGCGATTTGGCATCACCGCCGACCTTCAGGAATACGGTCTTGTAACTATCAAAGCAGGCGATGCGCTCTGCCGGACTGCTATCAACAAAGCGTTGAATGGCATCGGCATTTTTTTGATCTGTTTTTGGGGTGCCTTCGGCCATATAGCTAACAGCGCGCCGTAAGGCCGCCTCATCGCAGCCGCCATCGCGGCAAAATCCGGCCAGCAGGCTATCGGCGGTATCGGTAGGATCACAGTCAAGCGCAGTAAAAATGGCATGGCGCAGGCTGTCAGCATCGGGATGGGCATCATTCATACGGGCAAGGGCGCCTCTATGATTGGTGATGTCCTTCATCAGGCTTTGGAACTGATCGGCGTTCACTTCGCGGGTCAGGGCGGTAAAGCTGGTTGCCAGAATATCTTCCGGGGCGCTGTTGATGCGGGCGATTAATTGCCGTTGGGCGCGCTGCATATATTCCTGCGTGGTCCGTTCATCAAGCACTTCGAAATGTGCCGGCAGGCCAGCCTCTAACGGAAAGCGTTTTAAAACGGACTGGCAAAAGGAGTGGATGGTCATGATCTTCATCCCGCCTGGCGTATCAACGACCTTGGCAAACAGTGCCCGCGCGGCGGTGATTATGGTCTCGTCAAGTGATGTACCCAGCAGTGTGGTTAGATCATCCTTTAATGCCTGATCGCTCATAACCGCCCATTCGGACAAACGGCGGTGAATCCGGTCGGCCATTTCCGATGCGCCTGTACGCGTATAAGTCAGGCAAAGAATTTTATCAGCCGGTGTGGCGCTGTCATATTCAAAACCGGGGCGGGGCAGGAGTAAGCGCAGTACGCGATCGGTCAGGATCTTGGTCTTACCGGTTCCGGCAGAGGCACTTACCCAGACGCTTGACCACGGGTCAGCGGCCAGTGCCTGTCTGGCATTGGGGTTGTGATCATCAAGATAGGCCTGCGTTATAGCCGTCATGTTGCAGGCTCCTTATCATGCGGGGCGGTATCCTCGTCAAAGATCCATTCCTGTACGCGTTCCAGATGCAGGTAATCGGAATAACGCGGCACCACATCGGGATTTGGGCGGGCAATATAGGGCGTTTCGGCTTTGAAAAAACAGCCGAGCACGCGGCGCAAGCCATCCGATGTTTCAACAAGACTGGCGGCGGCATCGCTGCAATCAATCGGATTTTGCATTTTACCGCTGGCGCCACCTGAAATAATCCAGAAACCCAGATAGGCGATCTCGGCGGCGCTGACATCGGGGAAGCCACCGCGGGCGGCGATCAGCGCCTCCAGCCATAATTGCGGGGCATAGCCATGGCGGATATCAAATTCATTGGGCTTGGCCCCTGTTTTGTAATCAATCACGGCAAGGCTATCATCGGCGTTAAAACGATCAATCCGGTCAGCAATTGCCGTTAAGGCAAAAGGAATGCCCTCAATATCAAGCTCAAGCCGACCTTTGCCTTCGGTTTTTAGTGGTGTTGCGGCTTGCCGCCAATGGCGTTCCTCATCAATATAGCTTTGGGCCAGCCGTTCAAAACGCGGCCACCAGAAACTTTCGATATCTGCCGGAATACCAAGCGCATCAAATTCATTGCGGCCCAGTGTCAAAAGGTGATCAACCGCATCCGGCGGCAATTTATCAGGAAAGCGGCTGACAAATTTTTCTAATATTTTATGCAGCAATTGACCGCGTTCCGAGGCTGCCGGATCGGCATCAAGCGGATCAAGCGCCCAGAGGCTGAGGATATAGCGCACATACACCTCGTACGGGTCACGCATTAACCGTTCGATACCGGTAACAGATAGGCGGCGGGGGCGTGATTCAACAGGTGGTGTTGGCGCGGGGCGCGGTCTGGGGCAAATTTCAGCCGGATGATCAATCTGATCTTTCCAGTGTTCATATTTATGGGTGTTTTGGGTGGATAAAGACAGGCCGGCGGCATCAAGAACCGTTTCAAGGCGTAATAACCAGCGTGAAGGTACCGTCGGCGCGCCGCCGGATCGTTGCGATCGGGTCAGGATGACTTCGGGCGCACTGGCCAGCTGGGCAAAATCATGGGCGGCAATGCCGACAACCTGTTCCTGCGCGGGCAGGCCGAATTTCTGGCGCATCTGTCGTGACATCCACGGGTCAGTACGGGTTTCAGGTGGCCAGACCCCTTCATTCAAACCGGCAATAATGACAAGATCGGCGACATAAAGTCTGGCTTCGATCTGACCTAAAATTGAAATGCGTGGATGGGTGCCGTATTTGGGACGTACAGTTTTACGCGACATTAATTGACGGATGACCAGCAGATAATGTTCAAGATCAAGCGCTGGCAAATCATCGGCCAGTTGGAACAGTTCGGCAAAGAACTGGCTTAACGCTTCGCCATCTTCACCTTGCCAGATACGTTCTGCCCCAGATGTGTGTGCGGTTTCAGCCAGTTTTTCCAGCATTTCAATATGGTTTTTCAAATGCACGGCAAAAGGCTGGCTGTCTTTGGTGCCAGTCAGGATTTCGGTGCGCTCTGTCAAACCATCCAGCAGGGCGTACAAATCTGTACGTTCGGTTTCAATACGTATTTTAGCGTTCTCAATGCGGCGACGAAGCCCTTGCAAGCCGTTTTCAGGCCGTGGACCGCGCAGGCCTAGAATTTCAAGGCGATTGATTTGGGCATTCAGATAATGTTCACCCTGCCCCAGACGGGTCATCGGGTGACGCAGCGCCGTTAACAGGGCGACGGGGGCAAAATCATCGACAACCATTTCAGCCGTGATCAAGGCCCAGTTGCCTTTCGGGGTCTGGTGCAGGTCGGTACCGGCAGAATCATCCGCCTCAACCCCCCAGCGTTTTAGCGCGGCGGATACACGTCTGGCAAGGGCGCGGTCGGGCGTGACCACGGCAGCTGTTTTATCAGGCGTTTCCAGTACTTCACGAAGGATGATGGCAATGGTTTCAGCCTCGTCCTGCGGGGTTTTGCAGCTTAGACGGGACAGGCCATCAACAGCCTCGGCCGGCAAAGGCGCATCATGCAGGCGTTGCCAGCGGTGAGTGGTGGCAGCAGGGCGAAGCGCTTCGGACCAGAGCTGCTGGCGCGGGGCTTGCAGTTTTTCCGAGTTACCTGTCAAAAGACGTACATCCGTACGTGTAACCTCAAGCGCATCCAGCAGCTTTTTCAGGAAATATTGCGGATGGTCAGGGCCAATCAATTGCCAGGCGTCGTCTTCCAAAACTGTATCAAGGCCGGGGAGGATGATCTGCCCTTGCGGTAAACCGGCAATTACATCAAGCAATTCAATCGTCGCCGGGATCGAGGCAATGCTACCAGCGGCAATAACCGGTGTTTGCGGCGGCTGATCTCGCCACAGTTGCGCTTGGGCTGCCAATAACCGGTTACGGCGGGCCGCAGGATCAATCGCGCCGTAGCTGTCAAGAATAGCCGGCCAGTTTTCAGTAAGGATTTTTAAAAAATCGAGCGTGATTTGCCAGTGCTCGGAGAATTCTTCGGGCACCAGCTGGTCAAGCTGTTCAAAAGCCAGATTTTCAGTCTGGACCTGATCAAGCAGCGCGGCAAGTTCATCGGCCAGTAATGTGGCCTGATCAAAACGGGGTCGCTGCTGGCTTGGTAAAATCTGTTCATAGAGTTTCATGATCGTGCGGGCGAGTACGACCTGCCGTCTTAGCGGCGAGATTGCCGGCGGGATATCAAGAGCGCTGTCATCTTCGCCTGATAGGGTGATGGCCAGTTCCTCGGCATCGACATCACCCAAAGGCTGCAGGCGGGGTAATACCATGGGTCTGCCATCGGACAGGCGTAAAAAGGCTTCACGTACCGTACGGCAGGACCGGCGGCTGGGTAAAAGGATTAAATAGGAAGATAATTTTAGCGGGTCGCCAGCGGTCTGTTGTAAAACATAGCCCGCAAGCTGATCGGCAAAGCTTATCCCCGCAGGAATAGAGAAAATATCAGGCGCTGTACGTGTTGTACCTGTCATCAGGCGGCACAGTGCTGGCGTAAAATCCGGTCGGCGTCTTTTAAGGCATCGGGTGTGCCGATATGGTACCAGTTGCCATCATGGACAACACCATGCAGCCGTGATTTATCCTCGGCCTGATCGAATAATTGCAAGAATCCAAAACCGCCAACGGGGCTGTTTTCAAACAGGCGTGGGTGGATAATCCGCGGTCCGGCAAAGACATAAGGTGCCTCCGGCGCATCACGGCGGCGGGTCAGGCGGCCTGTATCTGCATCACGGTTATAATCACCAACACTTTCAAAATCGGTCAGCTTTTCAATGGGTTGTAAAAGCAACAGCGCATCCATGGTTTTTGTATCCCAGTGAGTCAGCAGACGGTTTAGCGCCGGTGTCTGACCACCATTCCAGATGACATCACCATTCAGCACCATAAAGGGCTGATCCCCAAAATGGTCGAGCGCCTTTTTAACGCCGCCGCCGGTTTCAAGGCGTTCTTCTTCCCAGGACAGGGTAATATTGAAATCTGTCTTTGTTTCCAGATGGCGGGCCAGCTGATCGCCAAGATAGCAAAGATTGACGACAACATCGCGAATGCCCGCGGCTTTTAGATCATCAAGCGCATAATCAATGACAGGCTTACCGGCAACTTTTAGCAAGGGTTTGGGGCAGGTGTCGGTCAGGGGCCGCATACGGCGACCTTCGCCCGCGGCCAGAATAAAGGCTTTGTCGATTTTCTGGCTCATAATTTTTCCTTTGTTAGGGGGATAGCGCGGTTTTGCCAAGTAGCGCCGATCGGTAAAAGACTGACAGTACGGCTGTCATCATCGGCAATGGTAATGTGAATTTCAAGACGGGTTTTGGGCAAGTAGCGTCCCAGCCGGTCAGGCCATTCAACGATGGAAATACCGTGACTTAGGGCTTCGTCCCATCCGGTGGCTTCGATTTCGGCCTCATCCTCGATCCGGTAGAGATCAAAATGCCAGATTTCACCTTTGGCCGTGTCATAGGTTTGCACCAGCGTAAAAGTCGGGCTGGGGACTTCGGTATGAATGGTGCTGGCAGCATTAATCAAGAATTTGGCAAATTGGGTTTTACCGGCGCCAAGATCACCGATCAGTAAAATAACATCACCCGGCGCAATTGCAGATACCAACCGCTGTGCAAGGCGGTCCATGTCGTCTAGATTCAATCCGGTCAGGCTGTCTGTTGTCATGGTTTTATTTTACGGCTTCTTTGCCGTGCCGTAAAGACCGGAAAAAACTTGTTTTCCGGCGATTTCCGCCTATAATCCGGACATTATGAGTCCTGTATATGAAACAGATGTGGTGATTATCGGTGCGGGCCCTGTCGGGCTGTTCGCGGTCTTTCAATGTGGCATGCTAAAACTGCGTTGTCATGTCGTTGATGCGCTACCGGCATTGGGCGGGCAGTGCACAGCGCTGTATCCGGAAAAGCCGATTTATGATATCGCAGGTCATCCCGATATTCTGGCCGGAGAACTCATTGAAAATCTGATCGAGCAGGCTGCGCCCTTTGCGCCGGACTATCATTTAAACCAGCAGGTCGTCAGCCTGATGGAAGATGATCAAAAACGCTTTCATGTTGTGACCGCTGCGGGCCGAGAAATTATCTGTAAGGCAGTGTTTATTGCCGCGGGTCCCGGTGCTTTTGGGCCTAACAAGCCGCCATTGAAAAATATCGAAGAGTTTGAAAATACCTCCCTGCATTATATGGTTGGCCGCAAGGATTGCTTTGCCGGACAGACGCTGATGATTGCCGGTGGCGGCGATTCTGCCGTTGACTGGGCGATTTCACTGGCCGAGATTGCCGATAAAATCTATCTGGTTCACAGACGCGATAAATTCCGCGCCGCCCCTGAAAGCGTTGCCCGGCTGAACAATCTGGTCGCTGCGGGCAAGGTCGAAAAATGTGTACCCTATCAGTTAAAAGCCTTGCAGGGTGAGGATGGTATGCTGTCCTCTGTTGTTCTGGGCGGGCTGGATGGTGATAGCCGTGACATAAAATGCGATCATTTGCTGTGCTTTTATGGTCTGGCGCAGAATCTGGGCCCGTTAAAAGAGTGGGAGCTGGATATTGCCCAGTATCACATTCCGATTGATCCGACCACCGGCCAGACCTGCCGCCGTGGTATTTATGCCATGGGTGACGTTGCGACATATCAAAATAAACTTAAGTTAATAGCAACCGGCTTTGCCGAGGTGGCGCAAGCCGCGCATCACGCTTATAATCTGGTTTATCCCGATCAGGCGCTGCATTTTGAATATTCGACCACCAAAGGCATACCGGAGATAGAACCGCATATGAACAGTGAAAAGTTACAACAAGGAAAAGGATAGGAAAAACATGTTTATCCAGACAGAAACAACGCCGAACCCGAATACGATTAAATTTTTACCCGGCTGTGAAGTTGTCCGGCCAAAACCGGTTGAAATTCCAGACCGCGAAACGGCAGAGGAAAAATCACCACTGGCAGCGCGGCTGTTCAAGGTTGATGGCGTGACATCGGTTTTTCTGGGCGCTGATTTTGTCAGCATCAGCAAATCCGAGGATTTTGACTGGAATCTGCTGAAACCACAGATCCTGACCGCATTGCTGGAGCATTTCAGTAATGGCCTACCGGTGCTCAGCGATGAAAACGCCGCGCCGGAAAGCTCGTCCCATGATATATCTGACGATGATGATGAAATCACTGTTCAGATTAAAGAGCTTCTTGATACCCGTGTCCGTCCGGCGGTGGCCCAAGATGGCGGCGATATTATCTTTGACCGTTTCGAAGATGGCGTTGTTTTTCTGCATATGCGCGGTGCCTGCGCCGGTTGCCCCAGTTCAACCATGACATTGAAAATGGGTATCGAAAACATGCTCCGCCATTACGTCCCTGAAGTTCTGGAAGTCCGCCCTGTTGCTTAAGGCAGCTAGGCAAGCAAAATAGAGCATAATGCTTTCTTGGTCCCAGCCCCTATTTATTACCAAACGATGGGCCGGATCTGTCTGTTTACAAGTAGGATGTGCCACAAGAAATACTATAAGAAGGAAGAAATATGAGCATTATAAAGCTTGGAGTAATGAGTCTCGCCATTATGGTTTTTCTAATGGCTAGTCAAATAATGGCATATGCTGCCGGTTCCGACGATGCAGGTCACGGCCATCAGGGCGATAGTAAGATGAGTATGCAAGAAGTTATGCAGGGACTGGATGTCGAAATGAAAAACCTGACAGGCGCTATAATCATAGAAGATTATGCGTTGATTGAACAAAGTGCACGCGGTATTGCGCAGCATCCGTCGCCAAGTGGTGCAGAATTGGAACGCATTTTTTCCATTCTTGGCGAAGATTCCAATGAGTTTAAATCCTGTGATCAGGCTGTGCACGACCTTGCGGTAAAGTTGGCCAGAGCAGCCGAAAGAAAAAATATGAAGCTTATACTGAATATTTATGATGCCATGATCACCAAAACCGTAGAGTGTCATGCCCGCTTCAAGGATAGGGTTGCAAGTCAAAAGCCTGATTAAATCCTAAAATTATTATTTTTAGCCGATAGATCCGAACAGGATAAATTTCAAAGAAACTAATTTAAGGAGCCGTGAAAAAGATATTTTTTACGTATGAAAAATTATTCGGGATTTTCTTCTTTTGATAGCCAAGCGCTTTATATAGGCTTAAAGCAGGTGCCTTTCCGTTAATAGCCGCATTTTCGGCTTAGACCCAGTAATAAAAAATCAAATCATACTCTTCTAGTGGGTAAATTGTCTGCTAATATCCCCTGCGACATTACCCGTCGGTGCCCCAACAACCGCATTCTGTGCCATATGCAGGATTAAACGCGGTATGGCAGGCACCGGTATAAGGCGTAACGGAATGACTGGGGTCAATATAATAAGCGGGGGTTGGAGGGTCCGTGTCATTACCGACCCATGATATTACCCCACCTGACCCACAAATCGCAGTACAATACATATCTGCTATGACCTTATCATCATCACCCCGGTCTGTGTCCTCGCTTGCGTCTTTGGCATAGCAGATGGGATCATTTACAAAGCTGTCACCATCGAAAGAGAAAGACCAATTTGCACAGCGTCCCCAACTGCTGAATTGGTACTGAAAACTATTACAGCGGAAATAGGTGCCGTTTGAAAGGAGGGCAATGGTATCGGTATCTCCATACGCTATCGACCCGACTTCGACCTCAAGATAGCCGCCACAGGGTGTTACGCCTGCGCCTGCGGCATCAAAAAGGTGACAGGATTTATCACCTGGTGCGCTTGGATTTGGATTGCTACCATCGGCGAGCTCATAGCTTATCTCTGATGTATCGCAACCGCCAAGAATTTTTAAAACATTTTCACCACGCTCAACAGAGGCAGAACATTGCTGAGAAACGGCGGTATCAATCATCTGTTGCTCTTTTTCAATGCCACCAGATCCACGACCGGATTGGGTAACTGCATAGGACAGCGCCGCGAATAGCGCCACGGCGATTAAGATTAAAAACAACGCATTCCCTGATGATGTTTTTTTTATATTTATACCTTAGCATTATATTCTGGCAAAAGTAAGACAGGTAAGGCTGCATAAGTCGCAACGGTGATTAAAAACCTTTTTTTATACGCTCTTATTTATCAGCTGCCTTGTGGTTTGGGTTTGCCGATATTGATGCCGCCTGTGGGGACAGAGCCGCTGGGGCCGCTGTCTTTATTGGTTGGTGCGTCTTCTTCGCGGACCAGTTTTTCACCGTTGAGCACGCGGGTGATATCATCACCGCTGAGCGTTTCGTATTCCAGCAAGGCTTTTGCCAGCGTATGCAGGGCATCGATATGCTCTTCTAGCAGGGATTTGGCCCGTTGATAGGCTTCTTCGACAATACGGCGGATTTCGGAATCAATCTTCCGCGCGGTGTCGTCGGAAATATCCTTGGGCGCGTGCCCCATATAGCTGTCTTGTCCATCACTACCGTATTTAAGCGGGCCCATTTCCTCGCTAAGGCCCCATTCGGTGACCATACGACGGGCCATATTGGTGGCAAACTGGATATCTGACGAGGCGCCGGTCGTGACCTTGTCATGGCCAAAGATCAGTTCTTCGGCAATGCGGCCACCCATGGCAACGGATAGATCGGCCAGAATACGGTCACGGGACAGGGATATCCGGTCGCCTTCAGGCAGGCGCATGACCAGCCCCAGCGCACGGCCACGTGGAATAATCGTCGCCTTGTGGATCGGATCTGATGCCGCTTCGTTCACAGCGACAATGGCGTGTCCGGCTTCGTGATAGGCGGTCAGTTTCTTTTCATCCTCGGTCATGACCATGGAGCGGCGTTCTGCGCCCATCATGACCTTGTCCTTGGCATCTTCCAGTTCTTCCATACCGACGACACGTTTACCGCGGCGTGCGGCCAGAAGGGCCGCTTCATTAACCAGATTGGCCAGATCAGCACCGGAAAAACCGGGCGTACCACGGGCAATAATCCGTGGTTCGACATCAGCGCCAAGAGGCACTTTACGCATATGGACTTTCAGAATTTGCTGGCGGCCATTAACATCGGGATTGGGCACAACAACCTGACGGTCAAAGCGACCGGGGCGCAGCAGCGCCTGATCGAGCACATCAGGACGGTTGGTCGCGGCGATCAGAATGACGCCTTCACTGGCTTCGAAACCATCCATTTCAACCAACAGCTGGTTCAAAGTCTGTTCACGTTCATCATTACCGCCGCCCATACCGGCACCGCGATGGCGGCCAACGGCATCGATTTCATCAATAAAGATCAGACAAGGGGCGTTTTTCTTACCCTGTTCAAACATATCACGAACCCGGCTGGCACCAACACCGACAAACATTTCAACAAAGTCAGAGCCGGAAATGGTGAAGAACGGTACACCGGCTTCACCGGCAATAGCGCGGGCGAGCAAGGTTTTACCGGTACCTGGCGGGCCAACCAACAGACAGCCTTTAGGAATTTTACCGCCCAGACGCTGGAATTTATGCGGGTCCTTGAGGAATTCGACGATTTCGACCAGTTCGTTTTTGGCTTCATCAATACCGGCGACATCATCAAACATGACTTTGCCGTGATGTTCGGTCAGCAGTTTTGCTTTTGATTTGCCAAAGCCCATGGCCTTGCCGTTCGAGCTGTTCATCTGGCGCATAAAGAAAATCCACACCCCGATCAACAGCAGGAAGGGGAACCATGACAGTAAGACGCTGAAGAATGTCGGCTTACCGCTTTGGTCAGGCTCGGCTGTAATAACAACGCCTTTGCCTTCAATACGGCTGACAACATCGGTGCCGGTTGGAATATAGGTGGTAAAGGATTCGCCGTTATTAAGCTTGCCTTTGATTTCATCGCCTTCGATCAGGATTTCCTGAACATTGCCCTGATCGGCATTGGAAACAAATTCACTATATGCCATTTTCTGCGTGTCGGCACCATAACGGTTACCCTGTTCCATCATATTGAACAGGCCGATAACTAAAAGAGCGATGATAAACCATACAAAAAGATTGCGGCCTAAATTTTTATTCACGATTGGCGTCCTTTCCCACTAGAACTGCTACTGTACTTTTACCAATATAATAGCCCTACGCCATTAAACAATCATAAACCGATGTTTTTTACCGGTTTATCTGAAATGGCGTGTTCCGGTCTAATCATAAAGATATCGGATTTTGGTTTTGATACAAGGCAGCTGTTCAAAGTGCCGGTTTTAAACCCTTCACTTTGCATCTGGTCAAGAAGGGTGTTTAGCGCCGCTGACCGCGGTGGATAGGGTGTCTGGCCGATCTCGGTCAAAAGGCCGCTGATGATTTCAGCGCGCAGATAAGGGTGAAGCGCCATAAATACCGCCACATTGATCTGATAACCATCATCATGGCGCTGGACGCAGTGCCGGTGGGCATCCTTAACGGCAGAGTTTATAAAACCGGCAGCGCCTGCCAGTTTACGGCGCGAGCTTTCCAAAACTGCAGGCGTCAGGCCGATTTCGGCCAGCGCGTCCTGCTGTTGGCGAAGCTGTACGCGGGTGTATTGCGTATCTTCATTCGACGGATCATTGATCCATTTAATATTCTGGGCCCGACAATATCCGGTTAAGGCTGATTTGGGCTGATCTAGCAAGGGGCGGATCAGGTTGACCCCACCGTGTAAGGAGCGCACTGGGGCCATACCGCACAGGCCTTTCAGGCCGCTGCCACGGGTCAGGCGCATCAATACGGTTTCAAACTGATCTTCCAGATGATGGCCGACGGCAAGGGTTTTGATTCCTTCAGCCGCGCAGGCCTCGGCCAGCAGGGTGTAACGCCTTTGGCGGGCGGTTTCCTGAATGCGGGTGCTGCCGATTTTATCCGTGACTTTTAAAATGCGGTGATTGATCTGACGGGCCGATAGCAGGTTATGGACGGTTTCAGCTTCGGTTGCGGCTTCGGCTCGTAAGCCATGATCAATGGTAAAAGCGGTCAGTTTAAACTCATGATCCTGACACCAACCGGACATCAAAAGCGTCAGCGCCAGACTATCCGCACCGCCGGAGATACCAACGGCAATATGATCCGACCCGTTCAAGGAGTCGGCAAAGCGGATCATAAGATCGTCAAAGTGTTTTGCTGTCAGTAGAGTTTCAGTCACAATTCAGATTGGACATTTCCTGATTGGTCCGGCGCATGACCGGCCCTGTTTCGTCGGGAAACTGGGTTTTTAGCTGGGCCAGACTTAAACAGGCATCTTCTGTATTGCCAAGTTTGGCCAGCGACAGGCCGAGTTTCAACAGATTGTCGGCAGCTTTCGAGCTTTCCGGATAATCCTGATAGCCCTGGGCAAAGAATTTTGCAGCATCGCTGTAATTGCCACGGACATAATAGGTTTCAGCCAGCCAGTACTGTGAATTGCCGGCCAGTTTATGGTCAGGATAGGTGTTGAGGAAGGATTGGAACCCTTGCTCTGCCGCGTCATAACGGCCTTCGCGTATATCGACAAAGGCCTTTTCATACAGATCATCTGCCGGAAGGTCCGAGCGGGCTGCCATTTCTCCGGCGTTTGACTGAATAATGGTTGTCGGCTGGGTTTTATCATCACCGGGGCGGACGACCTGTGGTGTCGCATAATTATAATCGGGCTGTGATGTTGTTGCACCGGATTGGGATTTGGGCTGCGCGCTGGTCAGACGACGGTTCATCTGATCAATCTGGTGCTGCTGTTCTTCGATCCTGCCGGTCAATTCGCGCATCTGGTTTTCAAGCTGTGAAAGCTGGGTTTGCAAGCGGGCAACCGTATCGGAAGAGCCACCGGTTGATCCGGATAATGATGGTGGCGGTGTATCGACATCACCGCGGAATACGGCACGGCTTAGCGTCTGGATTTGATTTTCCAGCTGGCCAATCCGGCCATTCAACTGTCTGACATCGTTCGACTGCGCCATCGCAGGGAGGGCGCAGCCGGTAACGAGTATCGTCGTAATAATAAGTTTCTTAATCATCTGAAAAATCTAGCAGATTATTCAACAATTGTCACGGCACGACGGTTTTGTGCCCAGGCAGAAGAATTCGAGCCGACAACAGCCGGACGTTCTTTACCATAGCTGATCGTGTTGATGCGCGAGTTATCAATACCAAGAGCGGTCAGGTGATCGCGTACAGCTTGTGCGCGGCGTTCGCCCAAGGCAAGGTTATATTCACGGGTTCCGCGTTCATCAGCGTGACCTTCGATGGTGACGCGCAGATTAGGATATTGTTTTAACCATGCGGCCTGACGCTCGACCGTATCGCGGGCTTCGCTGGTCAGGGTGTGCTGATCGTAGCCATAGAAAACACGATCGCCGACATTAACAACCAGATCCTGTTGCGTACCGGGCTGTGGGCCTTGAGCTTCCTGATCATAATCATCAAAGCTGGTGACCTGATCACGCTGGCTGACCGTCATATCGCTTTCTGTTGTAACCATACCGGCATCTTCCGGTTTTTTTGTACAGGCGCCCAACAGAACAGTGGCACATAGAATTATTGTTAGTTTTTTCAGCATCATGGTAATTTTCTCCTTTGGGGAATACCGTTTAAGTCCGAACTCTATATAAGTTTTAGTCCCTCTGACATAACAGTGCAAGTGATTTTAAAGTTCCAAGAAAGGTAAAGGCAATTTTAAAACTCCGGCTGTTATCTGACCGGAATTATCGCCGGACTCTTTTGTCCGGAAGCCTCGGCCCTGTGTTTGAGCTTTAGGAAAGGTCGTTCGATATATTTGTAAATCAGAAAGGCCAGAGCAATAGAACTGCCCCACAGGAAGGCGGCAGAAACGCCGAAGGATAAGAATGACAGATGCGGCGCGGGCAGGTTAAAATATTTCGGCAACATCAGGCTGAGCGGAATAAGTGGCCAGTGGACCAGATAAAGGCTGTAAGAAATCCGCGCGCCGATCTGTATCGGCGAGTTTTTTTTCAGTCCTGTATACAAAAGCAATCCTGAAACGGCCAAACCTGCCATGGCCATGCTTATAAATAATGGTTGAAGAATGATTTCCCAAAAAGAGGTGCTTTCCAACAAGACATGAGAACCAAGATAAGAAAGAAGACCAGTCAAAGAGAGGATTTGGATCATCCATAAAATACGAAATGACGGTTTGTCTTTGAACTGACGATACAGGAAATGCCCCCAGACACCGACCATCAGCGCGTCCAGGCAGCAATGTAGCGGGCTTCTATAGGTAAAGAATAACGCGGTGTAATCTTCGGGTGCGCCATAAATGTACCAACTGACCGCACGAGCCAAAGGGCCAAGTGCGGTCAGGATCAGCAAAAGAATATGACCTTTATACCAGTGTTCTTTTTTGGCCCACTTATTTAAAAAATATAAAAATAAAGGGGCGATCAGGTAGAATTTTATTTCTACGCCCAAAGACCAGTAAACCACATTAATTCCGGCGCCTGTGTAATCCTGCATGAAAATAGCATGCAGAAAGACCTGCCGGAGCAAGCCGTCTTGCGGTACTGTATAAAAAGGAAAAACGCCAAGCAGGATTAAACCCAGAACAAAATAATAAGCAGGCAGAATTCTTAAGGCCCGGTTTTTGTAAAATTTTTTCACATGCCCCTTTATATTATTCGAGAAGCTATGGGCAATTAAAAATCCTGAAAGGATAAAAAACAGGTCGACGCCCAGCCAGCCATTTTCCATGAAATTTAAGATTATCGGCCAGATACCATCCTTGATAACAGCGCCGGAGGATTCAGGGACAGATAGAACAGGCCGTATCGTATGCCTTAATAAGACCAGTGCGATGGCAATTGTGCGTAAATAATCAAGAAATATAAAATGAGAGGCGCGACCCGGAAGAGAAGTGTCAGCTTGACTGGTCATTATACATTCATGATTTTCTGGTTGGATTTCTTACGCGCTTTCCAGATCAGGCTGTCAACGATGTAATGGTGAAAATTGACCGCCTGAAAAACAACAATCATACCTGCAATAAGAAGCAGTTCATTGCCACTTAAGGCAAATTTTAGCCCTGCTTGTACCGAGCCGTAAAAGAATGTGGTCGCAAGCAGGCAAAAGCCAAAATAGAGCAGAATTCTATAAGGGTGGGTCTGACTTAACCACGCCATAACTTTGCCTTCTTCCGGCCCGGATTTATCCTTAACAGTGACGGGTTGATTTTCACGGGGACGGAAGCGATTTTGGTTAAATAGCCAGACGAACAAGATATACTGTGCATTGTGCCAGATATTGGCGACAAGCCAGCCAATGTTAATATCAGGGATGAAAACATAGCCGGCGAAAAAGACAAGCTGATGGCTGAGCATAAAAAAGAAGGCGCAATAAGACAGATTACCGCGGCTCCAGTCAATGATTTTGGTAATCAGCCAGGCACTGACAATGCCAAGTGCTATGGCCGCGGCGAAATAGCTAAGCCACATAGGCAGGTCAGGCATCCAGACCGGCATAAATAAGAATTTGTCCCAACCCTGTGCGCAACGGTGGATCAAACCCCAGATCGGTATCGCCCATATGGCCGCATAATCAAGCCTGACAGGGGTTGCGGAATTTTGAATGCCCGACTTTTTGCGGTAGAAGACTGAAATGCCATAGGATTGCCGGGTATAATGAAACCACTGCCAAAAGAAATAAATTGTAATGATCAGCCAGATGCCCATCCACATATATAGCCCGATGACCCCTGCCAGAACCAGAAAAGGTAATTGATAAATCAAAAAGCTGTTCTGGGCGCGGTCCCGGGGCGTTCCAGCCAGTTTTGTAAAGGTGGCAATAACATGATGATAGCCCAGCAGCCAGATATCCAGTAGAAATACGGTCAGGAAGAGATCGGGCCTGTACCAGACAACCAGACCGGAACCAAGCGCCAGCATCAGAACACCAAAAATCAGAATATGATCATATTTTGGCCCTTTAAGATATCCTGGAACAGTGGTCCATGGTTTTGTTGTATTGTCGGTTGTTGTGGTGTTCATCTGCCTCACCTCAAAACAATCAAATCGTTAGATGGCATCTTATAGGAAATATTATAATATTTCATTAACAAAAGATGAATTACCGTGCTGCCCCTTGCGCTGGCGGGGGCTATGTTCTAGATTGGCGGTCTGCCGACACTCAAAATAAAGCTGATATATTATGATGCCTGAACAACAGCAAAACATGCCTTCTTATCTGGCGGCGCTTAACCCGCATCAACGCGAAGCGGTAGAGGCGCTGGACGGTCCGGTTCTGGTGCTGGCCGGTGCCGGTACCGGTAAAACACGGGTGCTGACCACACGGCTTGGTCATTTATTGGTGACCGGTAAGGCGCGGCCCGATCAGGTTCTGGCGGTGACCTTTACCAATAAGGCCGCCAATGAAATGAAACAGCGGGTCTCGGGCCTTCTTGGTGGTCGTCCGGTCGAGGGCTGGTGGCTGGGCACATTTCACAGTATCGCTGCCCGTATGTTGCGCCGTCATGCTGAATGCGTCGGGTTGAAAAGTAATTTTACCATTCTTGATTCCGATGATCAGATCCGGCTGTTAAAACAGATTATGGAGCCGCTGCCGATTGATTCCAAAAAACATCCGCCCAAAATGCTGATGGGGATTATCCAAAAGTGGAAAGACCGTGGCTATACGCCCGATACGATTGCTGGCGATGAAAACCGCGATCTTGCCGGCGGGTATTTGCAGCAGCTTTACCGCGCCTATCAGGAACGGCTGAAGATGCTGAATGCTTGTGATTTTGGCGATTTACTGCTTCATATGATTACCATTTTCCGTGACCCTAAATATGCCGATATCCTCGAAGATTATCAGCAGCGCTTTAAATACATGCTGGTTGATGAATATCAGGATACCAATGTCGCCCAATATTTATGGCTGCGCCTGTTGGCACAAAAACACCAGAATATTTGCTGTGTTGGCGATGATGACCAGTCAATCTATGGCTGGCGCGGGGCCGAGGTCGGCAATATCCTCAAATTCGAACGCGATTTTAAAAACGCGACTGTTATTAAGCTTGAACAGAATTACCGGTCGACCAACACCATTCTGGGCGCTGCCAATGCGGTCATCGCCCATAATGAAGGCCGGTTGGGTAAGAATTTGTGGAGTGCTAATGAACAGGGCGATCCGGTCAAGGTGATCGGGGTCTGGGACGGTCAGCAGGAAGCGATCCGCGTCAGTGATGATATTGAATCATTGCAACGGGCGCAGACTTCACTGAATGAAATTGCCATTCTGGTTCGTGCCGGCTCCCAGACTCGTGAATTTGAGGAACGTTTTATTTCTACCGGTATTCCCTACCGGATTATTGGCGGGAAACGCTTTTATGAACGTATGGAAGTCCGCGATGCGCTGGCCTATTTCCGCATTGTTGTTCAGCCCGATGATGATCTGGCGCTGGAACGGGTGATCAATACTCCAAAACGGGGGCTTGGCGCGGCGACAGTGCAAAATCTGCAGATTCATGCCCGGTCCCGTGGCATTTCACTGACGGAAGCAATCTATGAAATTCTGGAAACCGAAGAACTGCGGCCAAAACCGCGCGGCACATTGCGCCAGTTGATGGAAAGCTTTGAACGCTGGCGCCGGCAGCTTCGTGAACTGTCACATACCGAGCTTGCCGGTGTCATTCTGGATGAATCCGGCTATACCGATATGTGGAAGCAGGATAAGGCACCGGAAGCGGCAGGACGGCTTGAAAACCTGAAAGAACTGGTCAATGCCATGGCCGAATATGAAAATATGCCGTCTTTTCTGGAGCATGTGGCTCTGGTCATGGATACCCAGAACACCCAGCAGTCTGATATGGTGACCATCATGACCCTTCATGCTGCCAAGGGTTTGGAATATGATCATATCTTTCTACCCGCCTGGGAAGAGGGCATATTCCCCAATCAGCGCAGCATGGATGAAAGCGGCCTTGCCGGCCTTGAAGAAGAACGCCGTCTGGCCTATGTCGGCCTGACACGGGCGCGCAAAACAGCGACGATATTATATACGGCCAACCGGTTAATGTACGGCAACTGGCTGAACTGTATTCCGTCACGCTTTATTGATGAATTGCCTGAAGATCTGGTTGATGTCCAGTCCGATATCGTCAATGCCATGGGCGGTGGATCGGCCTATGGCGGCGGGGGCTATATGGGCAGCCCGTCTACGCGGGGCAGATCGGCGCGGATGGTCGAGTCAATTCCGACAGCGGGCCCAACAACCGGATATAGTCGCGGCGCCAATTACCTGACCGCCAGCCCCGAAGGCTTTAGCAAGGGTGACCGTATCCGCCATACAAAATTTGGTGGTGGCACTGTGATTCATGTTGAAGGCAATAAGCTAGATATTCAGTTCGACACCGCAGGCCGTAAACGCGTCGTCGATAGCTTTGTCCAGGCTGCCGACTGATAGCGTGGATTTTTAAGATAAAAAAATCGATAAAAAATCCTTTTTCATATCAAATTATTAACCAATAGCCCCTACACTGTCTGTATGGATGGTTTGTTGGGGTGGATAGCGAATTCTTTTTTTGTGTTTGGTGGTGGTTTCCGCTCTCCACGTAAAACCATGTTTATCTATATTCTTGGTGATTTGATGTATGTGGCCCATTACTGTGTTCTGGGGCTTTTTACACCGGCGGTAAGTATGGCGTGTAATGCTGGTTGCACACTTGGGGTTTTACTGACGAACAAGAAATACCTGCCTTACTTTGTCGGTATTAGTTTATTAATTTCCGGCAGTTTTATCCTGTTATATATGCAGTCTATGTATGATTTGCTGATTCTGGCAGCCAGCTGGTGTATTGTTTTTGCCAACGCCAACAAGCATTGTTATATAAAATATAAAACCGCAACGATTGTCTCGCAGCTTTTATGGATTGTTTTTACAGTTCATCATCAGGATTACCCGATGATGGTCTGCTGTATGCTTATTTTATCCAGTAATGCCGGATCGCTGATTTATAACTTAACAAAAGATCACAAAACACAGAAGGCGTTGGAACCGGAGGTCGTTTATACGCCGGTGTAAAAAGCCGGTCAGGGCACTTTTTACGCGGCTAGATTTGACAAAGGCCGGGAATCACCTACATAATAATTTATGAGCATTGCATTATTTTCATTTTCTGTTTTGTTAAGCGCGTTTTTGACGGGTCATTTTATTGCGGCGCACCGGCGTGCAGCATTATCAGCGCAAGCTGTTCCGGTTAACCGGAAATAACTGTCACACAAGCTGAAAACAGCTTTACTTTTTCCTTTTATTAGCAAAATCTGTCGCCGCGGGTAAAATCCGGTTTACTTTTGTGGTGTTTGCCTGTGTAGTGTAAAAAAAGGGCAAAAAAGGAATGGCTTCATGAGTACATTGAAAAACAAAGTCGTAACTGTTTTTGGCGGCACAGGATTTCTGGGTCGTAATCTGGTGGCAGCGCTGGTTAAGGAAGGGGCGATTGTACGTGTACCGTCCCGTTTGAAAAACAGTGCTTATCGCTTGCGCACAGGGGCTCTCGTTGGTCAGGTCGTTCCGATGCAGATTGATTTTGACGATGAGCATTCCGTCCAGTCCGTATTAAAAGGTGCCGATTACGCTGTTAATTTGATTGGCATTCTGACTGAAACAGGCCGGACACGTTATACGCCGATCCATGAAGAACTGGCCGGCAAGATTGCCCATCATTGCGAAAAAGCCAAAATTCGTCATTTCGTACATATTTCTGCGCTGGGTGCTGATGCCCATGCACCGTCACGTTATCAAAGATCAAAAGCCGCTGGTGAAAAAGCGGTATTGAAAAAGATCAAAACCGCAACCATCCTGCGGCCGAGCATCATTTTTGGTGAAGGCGACGGATTTTTCAGCCGTTTTGCCCGTATGGCCCGTATCCTGCCGGTGTTACCGCTGATTGGCGGTGGTAGAACCCGTTTTCAACCGGTTTTTGTTGGCGATATTGTGGAAACCATTATAACGGCGCTGATGAATTATGATCATGCGCCTGATGTGTTTGATGGTCAGGTCATTGAATGCGCCGGCCCCGGGA
>Ga0136590_1000035_pt1 | contig 56880 bp, 52 predicted proteins | sample AntRauMFilla3765_FD_104934 | JGI IMG/M metagenome (GOLD analysis project Ga0136590, IMG submission 104934) | Saline lake microbial communities from Rauer Islands, Antarctica - Metagenome Filla 3 #765 | ecosystem: Environmental > Aquatic > Non-marine Saline and Alkaline > Saline | place... | reverse complement strand
TTACGATAGTAAAAATCATAGCTCGCGTTAATTGAGCGCCTCGTCTATTTAAAAAAAGAATATCAGTGAATTCAGGTTTTACCTCCTGATGAATTCTAACTTCATCTTTATAAATAGTTATAAATTTTTGAGTGTAGGCATTAATTGGAACCAATCGTTCCTTATTCCCTTTTCCCAATACTTTAACAAAACCTGCTTCAAAATGTAGATCAGAAATTTTAAGATTTATGAGCTCGCTAACTCTTAATCCACAACCATAAAGAGTTTCGATGATGGCTTTATTACGCTGGCCTTGAGGATGCGACAAGTCTATAGCATCAATGAGTCGATCAATCTCTTCAGTTGAAAGCGTATCCGGGAGTTGTCGGCCCAAACGCGGAGATTCTATGAGTTCGAGCGGATTTGTTTTTCTGTAATCTTCAAAAATGAGATAATCAAAAAAACTCTTTAGCCCAGAAATTAATCTGGCCTGAGATCGTTCATTTAGAAGTTTTGAAATTATATAAATAAAGCTCTGAATATCCTCTTCAGCTATTTCAACTGGAGAAATTTTCAAATCAAAATCGGAAAGGTAATTGGTCAATTTTAAGATGTCCAGCCGATAATTTTGAATGGTATTATCGGCCAGGCCTCTTTCTATCTTTAGGTAGTATGTAAAATCTTGAATTGCTTGCTCCCACTTCATAGAACCAAATTACATTAATTCTTGGGTAATTCAACAGCTTCAACCTAAGCTTGAAAAATAATCAAAAGGATATTTATTTGATTTTTAAAGATCAAACAACTAATTCCAATTAAGGTTTACAAGATCTGCTCAGCGTGAGCTTTGGTTTTCACTTTAGCAATAACCTCTTCTATTTTACCCTCTTCATCGATGATAAAAGTAGTTCTATGAATGCCATCGTATTCTTTACCCATAAACTTCTTCGGCCCCCAAACTCCAAATGCTTGTATGACTTCTTTGTCTTCATCGGCAAGCAATGGAAAAGGAAGCTCGTATTTAGTTTTAAAATTTTGCTGACGTTTTTTAGAATCTGCACTGACGCCAAGAATTTCATAACCTTTTTCCTGAAAAGTTTCCCAGTTATCCCTCAGGTTACAAGCTTCTGCAGTACATCCTGGTGTACTTGCTTTGGGATAAAAAAAGACGACTAATTTTTTTCCTTTATAATCTTTAAGTGTGTGGGCGTTTCCGTCTTGGTCTTTACCCTCAAAATTTGGGGCTTTATCTCCCGCTTTTAGTGTTGTCATAATTCCTATTTTTGTTTAAAAGTAAAGGAAATGAAAAAATCTGAAAAAGTAGATTTCGTTATAAATACGTTAAAGGAATTATATCCCACGATCCCGGTTCCTTTGGACCATAAAGACCCATACACCTTGCTCATTGCAGTATTGCTTTCAGCACAAAGTACAGATGTGAAAGTCAACCAAATCACCCCTTTGCTTTTTGATAGAGCGGACAGTCCCTGGGAAATGGTCAAAATGAGTCCAGATGAAATTCGGGAAATCATTAAACCAGTAGGTTTATCTCCGATGAAATCCAAAGGAATTCACGGACTTTCTAAAATTCTTATTGAAAAATATAACGGTAAAGTTCCTAATGATATGGAAGCCTTGGAAGAATTTCCTGCGGTTGGACACAAAACGGCTTCAGTGGTCTTGGCTCAGGCATTCGGTGTCCCTACATTTCCTGTAGACACTCATATCCATAGGTTAATGTACCGCTGGAACTTGAGTACTGGTAAAAATGTGCAACAAACCGAAAAAGATGCCAAGCGACTTTTTCCAGAAAAAGTCTGGAACGACTTGCATTTACAAATTATTTGGTATGGTAGAGAATATTCCCCAGCCAGGGGCTGGGATTTGAATAAGGATATTATTACCAATACGATTGGTCGTAAATCTGTCATCCATAATTACCACAAAAAAAAGGCTTCCAAATCGAAATAAGAAAACCTTTTATTTTAAGAAAAACACTCAATCAATTTTGAATATTTTCAAACTGTAAATTTCTATACTGTACAACAGTCATTGCCTTAGAAAAATCCAAAATTGACTTTATGGTTTTTGCTGAGGGTCTCATTGGTTTTGAAGTTGAATTTAAAACTTCTTTAGAGTAAATTTTTGCCATATTTTTTAATTTTATATACAACAAAAACGCAACTAAAAAAGAATTATTGCATAAGCTAGTTTGTTAAAACTACCTGATGTTTTTCAATAATTTTCCTCAAATTAATAAGAGCGTATCTCATTCTGCCCAAAGCAGTATTGATGCTCACATCAGTTTTGAATGCTATTTCTTTAAAACTCATCTCTTTGAAAATTCTCATTTCTAAGACTTCAAGCTGATCTTGGGGGAGTTCTTTGATAAGAGCGTGTAAATCGACATCTATTTGATCTTTTATGATTTTACGTTCAGCGTTCATGTCACCATCTGTCATAAAATCTAGAATATCAAAGTCTCCTTTGCCCTCAAATTTTGGCATTCTATTGCTTTTTCTAAAATGATCAATAACGAGGTTGTGAGCAATTCTCATAACCCAAGGAAGAAATTTTCCCTCTTCGTTGTACTTACCACGCTTTAGAGTCCTTATAACTTTTATGAAGGTATCCTGGAAAATATCTTCCGCAAGGTCTTTATCATAGACTTTGGAAAATATGAACCCGAAAATTTTTTGTTGATGTCTGTTGATTAAAATGGAAAGTGAGTTTTCATCACCTGAAATGTATTGCTTGACCAAATAAGCTTCTGAGGAGATCGAAGTTCTATTCATAAATCTTTCACTTAAGTAAAACCAACTTCAAAAATCGGCTCTTGTTATTAATTTAGTTTAAGTAAAAGTGTTGTATAGGCTTCTTTTTATTTGGCTAATATATAAATATATGTTTACACACCTCATACCGTTAATAATTTTAACATATTATGAGTCAGTGTATAAGGCTTAATTGGGGGGACAAATCTTTATATTTGTGGTATTCCTACAATATATGAAACACACAGATTTAGATAAAATTGACCCTAAAGAATATATTATAATAAAGGGTGCAAAACTTCATAATTTAAAAAATATTGATGTTGTCATTCCCAGAAATAAACTCGTAGTCATTACTGGACTTTCTGGTTCAGGAAAATCGAGTTTAGCTTTTGATACGCTATATGCTGAAGGTCAAAGACGCTATGTCGAAAGCCTTTCAGCCTACGCAAGGCAATTTTTGGGCCGTCTAGACAAGCCAAAGGTCGATTACATCAAAGGAATTGCTCCTGCTATAGCGATCGAACAAAAGGTGAATTCTACAAACCCAAGGTCAACGGTAGGAACCTCAACAGAGATTTATGATTATCTGAAATTGCTCTTTGCAAGAATTGGAAAAACCATTTCTCCAATTTCAGGAAAAGAAGTAAAAAAGCATACGGTAACCGATGTTGTAGATTTCATAAAATCACAGGAAGAAAACAAAAAACTGCTTCTCCTCGCTCCTATCACTTTAGAAAACAAGCGTACTATTGAAGAAAAAATTAACATTCTTCAGCAACAAGGGTTTAGTAGAATCAAGGTTGAAAATGAAGTTTTAAAAATAAGTGAAGCTCAGGAGCGAAAGATTCCTAAGAAAAGTCAACTTTCAATTGTTGTAGACAGGATAGTCGTAAAAGATGATGAGGACTTCTACAACCGATTAGCGGATTCTATTCAGAATGCATTTTTTGAAGGTAAAGGAGAGCTCAATATTGAAGAAGTAGCCACAAATAAAATTACCAATTTCAACAATAAATTCGAATTGGACGGGATGTTATTTACCGAGCCAAACGTGCATTTATTCAGTTTCAACAATCCGTTAGGAGCTTGCCCAAAGTGTGAAGGTTACGGAGATATCATCGACATTGATGAAGCTTTGGTTATTCCCAATACCGGATTGAGTGTTTATGAGGGAGCCATTGCTCCCTGGAACGGTGACACCTTAGGTTGGTACAAAAAAGAATTTGTAAAAAATGCGCACAAGTTTGATTTCCCTGTACACAAACCTTATTTTGAACTAACCGATGGCGAAAAAAATGTCATCTGGAACGGAAATCAATATGTCACGGGAGTTAATGAATTTTTTGAAGCTGTAAAATCTAAAGCTTATAAAATTCAGAATAGAGTTTTATTATCCAGATATCGTGGGAGAACAAGATGTCCGGAATGCAAAGGTCGCAGATTGAAAATAGAAGCAACCTATGTAAAAATCAATGACATTGACATCACTCAGCTTGTGGATTTACCGATTGATGAAGTTAGCTCATTTTTTCAAAAATTAAAGCTGAATGAACACGATGAAAAAATAGGAAAACGATTATTGAAGGAAGTCAATAGTAGACTTAAATTCTTGATGGATGTCGGTTTAACTTACCTTACTTTAAATAGAAAATCCAATTCTCTCTCGGGCGGAGAATCACAGCGAATCAATTTGGCAACATCACTGGGCAGTAGCCTTGTGGGTTCAATGTATATTTTAGACGAACCTTCTATTGGTTTGCATTCTAAAGATAACGAAAGGCTGATTGAAGTTTTGAAAGATCTTCGTGATTTAGGAAACACAGTAATTGTAGTAGAACATGACGAGGACATCATGAAAGCTGCAGATTACATTATCGATATTGGTCCAGAAGCAGGAACTCATGGTGGAGATCTTGTAGCTGAAGGGACATATAAACAAATCCTGAAGGCAAACTCACTAACTTCAAAATACCTGAACGGTAAGATGGAAATTGAAGTTCCTAAAAAAAGGCGAACTTCCAAATCATATATTGAACTGAAAGGTGCACGCGAGAATAATTTAAAAAATGTTTCTGTAAAAGTGCCTTTGGATAGTTTCGTAGCCATTACAGGAGTTTCTGGTAGTGGAAAAAGTACTCTTGTCAAAAAGATTCTCTACCCGGCTATGATAAAGCATAATGGAGGTTATGGAACTAAAGCTGGCCAATTTGATGGCATTGAAGGGAACTTCAAGCACATCAAGCATATTGAGTATGTGGATCAAAACCCAATTGGAAGGTCCTCAAGGTCCAATCCTGTAACCTACATCAAAGCCTACGATGATATTCGAAATCTATTTGCTAAGCAAAAGCTTTCTAAAATAAGAAATTTCAAGCCCAAGCATTTTAGTTTCAATGTGGAAGGGGGACGATGTGACACATGTGAAGGTGAGGGTGAAGTAACTATCGAAATGCAGTTTATGGCAGATGTTCACCTGGAATGTGAATCTTGTAAAGGTAAACGTTTTAAGCAACAAGTTTTGGATGTGGAGTTTGAAGGCAAAAACATCGACAACATCTTATCCATGACGATAGATGATGCGATGGAGTTCTTTTCTTCCCACAACGAAACCAAGATCTCCAATAAACTCGAAGCTTTACAAAGCGTTGGTCTTGGTTATGTGACTTTGGGTCAAAGTTCCTCTACCCTTTCTGGTGGTGAAGCGCAACGTATCAAGTTGGCTTCTTTTTTAACCAAAGGAAAAAATGCTGATAAAACTTTGTTCATTTTTGATGAACCTACTACTGGTCTTCATTTTCATGACATTAATAAATTGTTGAAATCTTTTGAAGCTTTGATTGAAAACGGCCACAGCGTGATCGTAATTGAACACAACATCGACTTGATCAAATGTGCCGATCATGTCATCGATTTAGGTCCTGGCGGAGGAATTAATGGCGGACAGCTCGTAGCTGAAGGTACTCCTGAAAAAGTTTCAAAAGTTAAAGCATCTTACACCGGTCAATATTTAAAAACTAAGGTATAATAGTTTAAGGATAAAAACTTTCTACCGACTCCATGTATATAGTATCATTCGTTTTGTTTCAAAACAGTTTTGATTGGTTAGTTGTGAACTCATCAGTTATAGATACTAAAGAGTTTTGTTTTTAATAACTTTAAAGTAAAGCTTTGTCAAGTCTTTAGACAAGTCTCCTTTCAAACTAATGATAAAATAGAGACCGCTGATCAATATTGATTTCAAAATAATATTGAGAAGTGGTAAATCAGTCGAAAACTCCCAAAAATAAAAGCCCAACGTTAAAGCAGTAATTACTGAAAATATATACAAACTTTTTACATTGAAGGGATGAATTCCGAAAGTGAGTCTTACAAACAAAAGCTTGAAGATATTGTAAGTCAGAAATGAGATAAACGTGGCGTAGGCGGCGCCATAAATTCCATAAATGGGAATTAACCAAAGGTTAAGCAGGAAGGCAACTCCTACAAGAACGATTCCGGCAATAAGTACAGTTTTGTAATATTTGGAATTGAAAATAATACTGTTGTTATTTCCCAAAATATTATCCGTCAGTTTTACCAGACTGATCAAAAATACAATACTCACTCCTACCCTGTATTCCTCTGGAATAATTTCATAAAGTTGGTTGACGTTGGTAATTATGAGCGTAAACACAAAACCACTGATCACAAATAATGTATTAGAACTCCTTACATAAAGATCTTTCAACAAATCGTTTTCTCCAAAATTGAGATATTTAGCCGTAATAGGATTGGTGATTTGATGCATAGCTTTAGAGGGTACGGCAATGACTGTTGCAATGTAAATGGCAATGCCATAAATAGAAACATTTTCTATCGGCATAAAATACTCTATCATCACCTTGTCCAAATCAAACAAGGCCACTGCTACCGTTCCTGCAATAAAGATAAGCAGAGAATAATTCAGTAAATCCTTCAGTCTTGGCGGGAGTTGAAAACTAAATCGCGGTCTATATAATTTTATCGCATAACCCAGCATCACCACTGTTCTTAATACAAAAACACCAATTAAAAGATAAATGAATAAGTGAACACTAATAAATTCAGCATAGAGCATAAGTAATAAGAGAGTTATAGCAAGTCTGTGAAAAACTTCCCGCATAAGAGTTCCAAAAACGCTTTTGTAGTGAACTTTTGCCCATGCAAAAAAGACTTCGAAATAGGCGGTAGTCATTGCGATGACGAAAATTCCCCAAACATAAGGTTGTACCAAGTCGTTTTCCCCTTCAAAATAACTTAAAAGAGAATCATAGAAGATATAACCAAGGATTCCGATGAACAAACCTAGTAATAGTGGGAGAAGCAAGGCGAAATTAAGGAGCTTGTCTGTATCGAGTTTGCTAGTGAAACTGGTGTAAAATTTTACGATGGTATTATGGACCCCCAGCGCCATAAATGGCCAGAATAAATTCCCCGCGGACAACAGAAAAGCGACTAATCCATAATATTCTGCAGTCAGGAATTTGGGATATAAAATCAAAACATTAAGCGCGCCAATTCCAAATCCCACATAGGTGGAAATAAGATTGTTTAAAGATTGCTTGGCGACGATTCCCATTGAATTATTCGATAAGTTGCGCTAATTTTTTGGTCAAATTTTTACGACTAAATTGTTCTATATGTTTAGTGTTGGCTTTTAATTTTCCATTTAAATAAGCCTTGAAAGACTTTTCAATGTAAGACTTTAAAGGAGCTTTCTCACTGTAGGTAAAACATTCTCCAGAACTGGTTTCTGAAATGATTTGTGCCACATCCCACCCTTCTGGACCAATGGCTAAAATAGGTCGCCTGGAAGCTAAATACTCAAATATTTTACCTGGAATAATGCCTCTGGTCTCGGGTTTATCAATTTCAATAAGAAGGAGCATTTGAGAACTTTTCTGGCTTTCCACAGCGTCTTTGTGATTCAAATACCCCACGACACTTATAAAATTCTTTAAACCAAATTCATAGGCAGAATGAAGAACGCTTTCACTGATTTTACCAATAAGTTTGAGTTCGAAAAAATCCTTAAAAACGAGGCTTTCATCTATCAATTCAGCCAAAACTTCCCAAAGTACCTTCGGATTTCTTTCATTGAGTAACGAGCCAATATGTGAGATTGTAAAGTTCTCGCTTAATTCTGCATCTACCGACATTTCCTCAAAGCCATTGGTGATGACTTCAATAGGCGTTTTGGTTTTTTGCTCAAACTCAGCCTTAGTCTGGAAACTTGTAGTAATCAATTGATCTGCGGAATTTAGTACGTCGCTTTCTAAACCGAGATGTTTTTGCTTAGACTTTTCTGTAAGTTTTAAAGCGGAATGGTAACCAATCGTCGTCCAGGGATCCCTAAAGTCTGCAATCCATTGGAGCTCTGGATGAATCTCCTTCAATCTCAAACCAATAATATGCAGGCTATGTGGCGGACCTGTAGTGATGATAGTTTCGATCTCCTGATTTTGAATATACTCTTTCAAAAATGAGACTGAAGGTTTTACCCAAAGCACTCTGGCGTCTGGAATAAAAAAATTACCTCTTACATAAAGCATCAATCGCTCTTTCCAGGATTGTTTTTTCTTGGATTTGATGATGCCACTGCTAATGGTTTTTGAATCTGATTTCGACAAAACTTCTGCAAGTGCATAAGGTTCAAAAATGGCTTTTTCGATCACTTTCACTTCGGGACTTGCATCCAGAGAAGAATCGATAATAGGGTAACTTGGATTTTGAGGTTTGTAAACGACAGGCTGAATACCAAACTTTGGCAGATATTTAGAAAATTTCAGCCAGCGCTGCACTCCAGGACCTCCGGCAGGTGGCCAGTAGTAAGTAATAATTAAAACCTTTTTCATCTTCTAAATTTGCTTTCGCTTTATGGTATAACGCAATCCTCCTAGGATGATTAATATTAATATTATAAAACTAGCTAAAGTTATTTTGCCACCATAACTCACAACTTCTGGCTCAAATGAAAATTTTACTTGATGATTACCTGCGGGTAGTTCCATTGCTCTTAAGACATAATTAGCTCTAAAATGAGTGGCCTCTTTTCCGTCAATATTGATCTTCCAGCCTTCAGGGTAATAAAGCTCAGAAAATAAAGCAAGGCTTTCATTTTCAGAATCATAAGTGTATATTAATTCATTTTCCTTGTAAGAAGTTAATTCAATTTGGTCTGAAAAACTGACATCATAGGTTTTGTCTGAATAGTCAAATTGATTGTTTTCAACAATCGCTGTTGTATTTGGATTAATCGTATCCAGTGCTAAAATCGCTTCATTGGCATTATCGACAGTGATCAATTCATTCACAAACCAGACATTGCCCAGATGGTCAGGGTTTTCCTGAGGAGTGGGTTGGCCTTCATTATCAAAGATGAAGTACTTCACATTGAGCATATTCAGAATACTCTGTTTGCCTTCATAAATATAAAAATCAAACAACTCCTGAATTCTACCTGGCTTTGCGGCATGGTAACCTCCAATAGAATTGTGGAAATAAGAGGCTCTTGCGGAGTTAAGTGGATTGGATGTTAAATCATAAACTCTAAAATGGGATTTATTTTTTTGAATTTCAAGATCAGCCTGAGTGGCTTGAAAAGGGCGCTCCATCACAGAAGCCGCTACAAAATCATCTTCGTTCACGTAGCGAGTATTCACTCCAATCAAATCAACTAAGATGAAAATCCCAATAAGTCCAAGAAACAAAGGCTTTTTGAGCTTTTCTTTCAAGTATAAATAAATAGCCCCTGCTATGAGCAGCACAAACACCAAGGATCGAATGGTATCTGCATTGAACATGGCTTTTCGGTCTTCCTTAAGCGCTCGAACAAATTTAGCTCCGTAATTTTCTAAGAATACGGAATCACTCGAACCGCTAAAATCAAAAAGAACAGATTTGAGAAGCAAAAATAAAACACTTAATCCTCCTAAAACAATAGTCGATTTTTTTAATGCTTTCAGTTTCTTCTGATTTGTAATTTTATCACTTACAAGTTTTGAAAGTCCTAGTATAGCCAGAATTGGAAGGCAAAATTCGATAATGACCTGGATGGACGACACCGCTCTAAACTTATCGTAGAAAGGAATAAAGTCAACAAAAAACTTAGTCAGAAGCGAAAAATTATCACCCCAGGAAAGTAGTAAAGCCAAAATTGAACCCGCAACCAACCACCACTTTTTCTTACCTTTTGTGAGAAATAAAGCGAAGACGAAAAGAAAAATAACGCTTGCACCAATATATGCAGGAGCACCAATAAAGGTTTGATCGCCCCAATAGGTGGGTAGGTTTTTACTGAAATCTAAGGCTTGAGCTGGTGAGGCTCCCATTTGGATGAGTTCGCCATAGACTTCAGAATCCTTACCAAGCGATTCACTGCTGGAACCTCCCATAAATCTTGGGATAAACAAGTTGAAGGTTTCTAAAATACCGTAAGAATACTCGGTGATGTAATCGTAATCCAAACCAGATTTTACCTTTTCTGTTCCGTTAGATTCGATGGTAAGTCCGGTATCACCTCTGGTGCTATAGTCAGCGTATTCCTGGGTAGCGAGAAGGTTTGTAATATTAAGTAAAACCGCTAAAATAATTGCTGGTAAAAAGCTTAGAGACGCTTTCAAAAATGGCTTTAAGGTTTTTTGCTGGTAAGCATGAACTGCGTTGACAATCACAATTACAACACAGAGCAACATGAGATAGTAGGTCATCTGGAAGTGATTGGCCATCAGTTCAAAAGCAAGACCGACACAGAACAAGACATTCCCCCAAAATAGTTTCTGTCTATAAACCAGTACCATTCCAGAAACTACAATCGGAAAATACGCAATCGCATGCGCTTTGGCGTTATGGCCAACGCCAAGAATGATAATCAGGTAAGTGGAAAATCCAAAAGCCAAAGCGCCAAGAAAGGCTAATTTGTAATCGACTTTAAAGCACAAAAACAAAATATACATCCCGATAAAATATAAGAACAAATAGTCGGCGGGCCTCGGCAGGAATCTAAGCTGACGGTCTATTTCTTTGATAAAATTATAAGGGTAATTCGCTCCGAGTTGATAGGTTGGCATTCCTCCAAAAGCAGAATTGGTCCAATAAGGCTCCTCACCCTCACTAGCTCTAAAATCATTTTGAGCTTTGGCCATTCCTGTATATTGAACAATATCGCTTTGGAATATTGTTTTCCCTTTTAATACAGGGTAGAAAAAGGCCAGTGAGGCAACGATGAATAGGAACAAGACGACAACATGCTTCCAGGACTTAATAAATATGGACTTCATTGGTGAATTTTAATTTGAAAAAAGTGAAAGTTACTCAATTTCTTCATAATCTATATACTCCCCAACTTTACCATCCTTGGATTTTCTGTTGAAGGTTTTCTTAGATTTTCTGGTATCTTTCTTTGTTTCAGGTTGGTGAGGATTGAATTGATTTTCCATATTCTTTTGGACCTTTTTAAAAATATACTTCAGCAACAAAGGACCAAGATATCTTGCCAACAATTTGACGGCGAAGTAAACTAAAAGAATAATTAATAATGTCTTGAGAAATACCATAAAAACAATTTAATTTTCAAAAATACCAATACTTTATAGCAAAGCAGTATTCAGGCTAAAAAAATCGGATTTTAATTTATATTTGAATCTCAAACCTTAGTTATGAAACTCAGACTTATTGGCTTGTTTTTATTAGCAAGCTACACTATACAAGCCCAGTACACAGATATGATCAATTCCAACAGACCTGGCGAATCTTTTGGAGCTTACAGCGTAGGCACGAATGTTTTGCAGTTTGAAACCGGACTGGCTTACGGAGAAGACAATCACGTGTTTTCACTTATTCCAGACCGCTCGCAAGTCGATTACCAGTACCAGGTGAGATACGGTTTGTTTATGGAACAACTAGAACTGATTCTAGACGGAACCTTTGTCAACTCAGAAGAAACCTTATTGAGAGGTGGAAGTCAAACTACAAGTAATTTTAGCAATTTTCGTTCAAATACACTAGGTGCCAAGTATCTGATTTACGACCCATTTATCAAAAGAGAAAAAGATGGCCCTAACCTCTACAGCTGGAAGAAAAATAACCGTCCCCAATGGAGTGATTTAATTCCTGCCGTTTCAGTGTATGCCGGAGTCAACTTACTATTTGGCGAGAATCCATTCAAGTTTTCTGGCGAACCCAATGTCTCTCCTAAAGCTGCCATTATCACACAAAATAATTTCGGCGGTGGCAAATGGGTGCTGGTGTCCAACTTCATTGTCGATAAACCTACAACAGACTTTCCCACTTACGCAGGAATTTTTACACTCACGCATTCCATTTATGCCAGAACTGGAATTTTTGCTGAATTCCAAACCTATATAAGCGACTACTACAGTGATGAGATTGTGAGAGGTGGTGTTGCCTTTCTTGTGAATGAAAATTTGCAGGTGGATGTTTCTGGCTTAGTTAATTTTAAAGATTCTCCAGAGCGATGGAGAGCTGGCATCGGTGTTTCGTATAGAATAGATATGCATGATACTGATCAATACCTTTTTGAAGATGACAATGAAAGAGATCTATTTCTCGAAGAGCAGGAAAGACGCAAAAAGGAAAGACAGCGCATGAGAAGACGTGAACAAATCGATGGCAGACAACAATAAATTTGGGTGATTTATTTTTTAGAATATTCTTGAATAAATAAAAAATATTTTTCTTCTGATTTTGTCACGAAGTGGCTTAATGAAATTAGATAATCAGCTTTCTGTTTTAAGTTAGCTTAATGTAACGTCTGGGGGTGATAAGATTTCGCTGAAGGAATAATGTCATTTAAAATATTTTAAAAATCAAAAATTTAACTTTTAAAAATAACCGAAAAAGCTTAAGCCAATTCGGTTATCAGTAAAATTAAAACTTCATTTATTGCTTAGTTAGCTCCATCCAATCTCTTGGCAATATTTGTTCTGCAGGACCCGACTCACACTCTGGGTATATCTCACCTTCAACAGATAGGAATAATCTTGCCTTATTATTTGTATCAAAATAAGAGTTCATAAAAACCCAACCATTTAGACCACAAGCTACTTTTTTGTTTATATATAAAAATACATAACTACCTGTTTCTGCTACATAACCATTTTTCATAACAAAAGGACTATCATTTGGTAATGAAAGTGTGCTTTCAATTAAATTACCATTACTATCAGTAATCTTATACCACATTAAAAGTTCGTCTTTTTTAAAACCTTAAAAACTCTTAGTAAGCATCTCCATTTTAAACTCATAAGTTTTAGAATCGTATGAACCTACCCAAGTTCCTATAAACTTAGGCAAAATATCATTGACATCTTTTAAGTATGCACCGTCAGGTATTTCAGTTTCATTTTCTTTATATTCCCTATGCTCTTCTATCGGAATAATTTGAGCTTTACAGCTCATTATAGACATAGAAAATATTCCAAATATTATTATTAATTTCTTCATGTTTTTAATTTTTAAATTATTCGCAGTCTTCAGTTTGCACTTTCCCACTACTGTCCAATGTTTTTGACTTTACCTTATAATCACTACTGAAAAGTGGTTTTAAAATTTTGTAAAGTTCTATACCGTCAATATTGATATGGTCTTTTAAAAAATTTAAAAAACCTCTGACCGATTTTGAAATCAGCAGAGGTTTTAATCAAATAGAAATTAAATAAACAACGTATTATAAATGTTTACGTTAAATAATTGATTTTACAATTTAAGTTCTTTCAATATATCCTATTTTTAGAATTTCTTGAGAATTAATATCATATCTGATGTATAAATAATGAGTACAACTCTCACATGGTGCTATTAAAAACGTTTCTATTCTAGAAGAATAATTTCCAGCAGTATTTTTTTCTAGATTTAATGGCGATAAAACAGAGATATTATCTCCTACAGAAAAGTTGACACCTTTTACAGAAAGCTCGAAATTGGAATTTACAATCTCAAAGCTACCTAGAATAGGCTCACTAGTTTCTGAAATATAAGATGAAAAATTAAGGCTAAAGCCATTATAATAATATCCATATGACTTTTCTGGTTTACTAGTTATTTTTTTATCCGCAGGGGTTCCAAATAAATTAATAATATACGCTTCATTACCATTGGTAGATCTTATTTGACTTATACTATGTCCGTTGATTTGTATAGATTCAAATTCATCCTCACTCAAAACGTTTACATTTGGTTGAGCATAGATTGAAGCAGTTGTTATTAATAAAAAATATATCAGTTTCATATTATTAATTTAAAATTATTATTCACAGTTATAAGATTTACGTGATTTTCGCATTTTTTCCATTATTTAAAGTTAAAAAAATTTCAATTTAACTGATAGTCTCACCTTTTTTGGGCATTATATAGTCAATAAAAAAAGGTCTTATCCCAATGATAAGACCTTTTTAAAACGTATCAATAGCTCAATAAGAATATAACTCTATTTTTTTAATGACATTTTCTTTAGAATAATGTATAGATATAAAGTAATCCACATCAGAAAATTGTATTATTATTTCATAATTTTTTCTATTAGAATAACTTTTTGGATAGATATTTTCTAATGAATCAATTTTATCATTTATATTAATGTCATCTGACGTAAAATCATATTGACCACCTTCTATTACGAAGCTTTCGACTTTATCATCTTTTACATAAAAGGAAAGTTTATCGTAATAATAAATTTTCCCCATTGTATTTTCCATCTCAAAAAAGAAGTTTTCTTTAGAAACTGGTTCTCCAAATACATTCAACAAAGAACTAACTGGAGTTTTAAATACATTAGTGCCATTGATAGTGGCTTGACTACTATCAATATTGTTATTTTGGGCTTCACAACTAACAATAAATGAGAATTCTAAAATGGTTAGTATTAAAAATAGCTTTTTCATGATTAATTACAATTTGAAATTGGATTATGATTATTATCGTATTTTGTGTTTAAAAAATCAGAAGGGTTTATACTCTGCCAAGAAGAATTAAACACCTGTAAATGTATATGAGGTGTTACACCAGCTGAAGCAGCATTACCAGTATTACCAGCGGTACCAATTATATCCCCAGCAACAACGCTTTGCCCTTGAACTACTGAAACAGTATTTAAATGATTGTATTTCGCAAAATATGTATTACCATTTATCTGAAAAGTAATAATAACATAATTACCGTATGAATCTATTTGATACTGACCTGGACTAAAAGAATCTCTTATATTGCTTATTTTTCCTGAATACATAGCATATACATTTGTATCTAGTTCAGCTTTTATGTCCATACCATCGTGTTCTTTATCAAAAGGCGGGGAGCAATCTGTATCCCCTTGTCTTGTACATCCAAAAGTTCCTCCTTTTTTTCCTGATGCCCCTGAAGAAACAATTTCAGGATTTTTAACAGGATCACCAGGACAAGGTTTTTCAGCTTCGGGCTCAGGGGTATTGTCGGTATAACCAGGACCACTTCCACCTAAATCCCACTCATTTGATGAAGTTTCAGCAACGCCACCACCTGTGGGATACATGTGTGAAATTGATACATAAAGAGAAGGTGGTGGTGTTCTTTCAATTATGCCTAAATCAACTGAACCTAAATCGCAATAACTACATTCAGAATATGGACAGGTATCACAGTCAACAGTCGATTTTGTTATGGAATGATTTTTATTTGCATCTATATTGCTTGCTTTATAAGCATTTACATACTCTGCCACATAGAGATTATTTTCTATTTTAAAACCTTTTAAAAATTTGCCTTCTGTATCGGTAATTAATAGTTCTCCTGAGAAGCTGCTGGGCGTAGCATTTTCGAAAGGATTTAAGCTTACAACAACGCTACGGACTTCACCATCAATTTCTAGCAATGTAATCCTACTATACAAATGTTTATAAATGGTTTTAATAGGTATAACGGCCAATTCCTCATCGGTATTGGTAAGATCTTCATAATTAATTTCGTCAGAAATTGAGGTAATGAAAGTATCCCCTGAAGATGAATTTTTCTTTTCCAGGCTCTGTCTTACAAAGCTTTTAGCATCAGTCAAGCCCACGGTTTTAAGATAACTTCTCTGATTAATTACTGTATCATCTTTTTCACAGCTGAAAATTACAGTTAAAAGTGAAAAAAGCAATAGTAGTTTTATAGGTTTTGTTTTCATTCATATTTGTGTTAGTTATTATTTTTTTTAAAAAATCGTTCGAAAAATAATAACTAAGGAAAGTCATATACCAGCATTAAATGCTTTAAAAGCAGGTTTCTCGGCGGTGTGTGTGTGTGTGTGTGTGTGTGTGTGTAGAATCACTTTATAAATTATTGACAAAGCAATACTAAAGCTTTAGGGTATAAAACAATTACGGTTCGACCGTACTTTTGGTGTGGGAAAACCGTAAGTTTTAAAAATCCGAACTTCAGCCGTATTCCACTTTTTAAAAAAAGACCTCTATTAATTATTTACATTCAACAGACAGAATTTGAAACAAACCTAAAACTATTAAACTTGATGTCTTAGAACATTAAACTAGCAGTATCAAATTCAGAATAAAAAAAGTTAATTGTTAAGATGGGTAATAAACTTTTCTGCAAAAAAAAAGCCCTGATACACTGATCAGGGCTTATATTTACAAACTTTCTAAAGATTTATTTTTCAAATTTCTCTAGCGTCTTAGTAATGATGTTTACACAATCCATCAACTGCTCTTCGGTAATGACCAAAGGCGGTGCAAAACGAATGATGTTCCCATGGGTTGGTTTTGCTAAAAGACCATTTTCCTTTAAAGCAACACAAATATCCCAAGCGGTTGAACTGTCTTCGGAATCGTTAATGACGATAGCATTCAGCAATCCTCTACCTCTTACGAGTTTCACGATGTTGTGATTTTCGATGAATTTATTCAATTCACTTCTGAATAGATCTCCAAGACGTCTGGCGTTTTGAGCAAGCTTTTCATCTTTGATAACTTCTAAAGCTTCCATCGCTACAGCGGCAGCTACTGGATTTCCTCCAAAAGTAGAACCGTGTTGCCCTGGTTGAATCACATTCATGATGTGGTCGTCTGCTAAAACTGCAGATACTGGATATGCTCCTCCAGAAAGCGCTTTACCAAGAATCAATACATCTGGTCGAGAATACGTTTCTTGACGTTCACAATGTCCCTGGCAATCACATTTACCACAAACTGCAAGCAATGCGCCTGTTCTGGCGATACCTGTTTGGATTTCATCTGCCATAAATAAAACATTATGCTCATTACATAATGATTTTACTTTTGGAATAAAATCATCTGAAGGTGTAAACACACCAGCTTCACCTTGAATTGGTTCAATAAGTGCTCCTGCAATATTTTTATTTTCCTTTAGAACTTTTTCTAAAGCTTCAGCATCGTTATAAGGTACTTTGATGAATCCTGGTGTATAAGGTCCAAAATTCTTTCTTGCTCCTTCATCGTTACTAAAAGAAATAATAGTTGTAGTCCTTCCGTGGAAATTATTTTCAAAAACAATGATTTGAGCTTCTTTCTCATGAATACCTTTATTTTCGTAAGCCCATTTTCTGCAAATTTTAATTGCAGTTTCTACGGCTTCCGCACCACTATTCATTGGTAAAAGCTTGTCGAACTTAAAATATTCAGTAGCATATTTTTCATAAACTCCTAAAACGTTGTTATGGAATGCTCTGGAAGTTAGCGATATTTTTTTGGACTGTTCATATAAAGCATCAATAATTCTAGGATGACTATGTCCTTGATTTACCGCTGAGTAGGCTGAAAGAAAATCGTAATATCTCTTTTCTTCTACATCCCATACAAATACACCTTCTCCTCTTGTAAGAACTGCAGGTAGTGGGTGATAATTATGAGCTCCATGTTGATCTTCTAAATCTATGGCTTGTTGAGATGATTTTACATCTTCTACAGTCATATGATTTTTTACCTCTTCTACTACTTTCATAATGTATTTTTTCTAATTTCTAAATAAAGGTCAAATTTAACAATCTACTTTTCAATTTTTCGTAAAGAAAATCCAAAACTACAGATTAAAGCTTATTTATTTTTGATTTAAATAGTAAGCAAAAGATAACATTTATCATATTTTGAATGCTGCTAATCCTTTAAATTAGCGATTCAATTTAAGGTTATGTACCAGGATTCTAGACGCTACTCAAAAAAAATCATTGGTAAGATAAATCAGAAAATATCTGAAAAATTCAGATGGCAAAGTCGTTCCCTTCAATTTGTATTAAGTTTTCTCATAGCTTTAGGATTAACTTACCTGCTCAAAGACCAAAGCTTTACTGAAGGTCAAACTTCCGTTTTATTTATTTTACTTTTCGCTATTGGCTTATGGGTCACTGAAGCTATTCCGCCTTTTGCAGTTGGGATTCTCATTATTGGCTATCTGGTGTTTTCCATGAGTAATTTGGAAACCGAAAATGTGACCCAGTATTTACAAACCTGGTCAGATTCTGTCATCTGGTTGTTCCTGGGAGGCTTTTTCATAGCTGAAGCTATGAAAAAAACAGCGTTGGACCAAACTCTGCTTAAAATCATTGTAGGTAAACTCGGCGAAAAATCAAAATTTATACTTCTGGGCTTGATGTTAATTACCGCTTTCTTATCCATGTTAATGAGTAATACGGCGACAACGGCCATGATGATTGCCAGTATTGCGCCCATCACCAATAGCCTTGGTAAAGAGGCAACACTTACCAAAGCGCTTCTGATTGGAATTCCTACCGCTGCCGCTATTGGTGGAATGGGAACCATTATTGGTTCTGCGCCAAACGCCATTGCCGTTGGAGCACTTGAAGGAATTGGTATTCGCATTAGTTTTTTAGAATGGATGCTCATTGGCATTCCCGTAGCAATAATCCTCATATTTATATTCTGGGGTGCACTACTCAAAAAATATCAGATTAAGAGAACATCTTTGGATTTGAGCTTTTTACAAAAAACCAAACAGGAAATGGATGAAAGTATTTCCAAAACTCAAATTCGTGTAACCTTGATTATCATCCTTACAAGTTTATTATTTTGGTTGACCTCACAGTGGACTGGAATCCCTGTTTCAGCTGTATCTGGAATACCTATAGTTGGGTTTACTATGTTTGGAATTTTGGACGCGGACGATATGCGAAAACTCCCATGGGATACTTTAATGCTTGTTGCTGGCGGACTTGCTCTTGGACTTGCAGTGCAACAACAAGGTTTAACTGATTATTTTATCAGTTTCATAGATGTTCAAGACTTTAATTTTTATCTACTAGCCTTGATGTTTGCTATACTAAGTGTAATTTTTTCAAATATCATGAGTAATACAGCGACCACAACAATTATGGTACCGCTTGCAATTTCATTTACTCTAATGCTTCCTGAAGAATCACCAAAAATAATTCCGTTGGTCATCGCATTGAGTGCTTCATGTGCTTTACTATTACCCGTTTCAACACCTCCAAACGCAATTGCCTACAGTACTGGTAAAATAGATCAGGCAGACTTTAGGTATGGTGGAATTATCATTGGACTTCTAGGACCTATTTTGGTCAGCTTGTGGGTGAGTTTAGTGTATTTTTTCTAAGATAATTTTCGGATCAAAAGAAATCTAACTCAACAAAGCTGTATTTAAAACATTGCTTTATTTTTGTCGCATGGCAAGACGTAAAAACACAAGAAAAACCTTTGAAAATATAAAAGTCCTCGATGCAGGCGGAAAAGGAAAAGGAATAGGAAAAGCTACTGATGGCAGGGTTTTAATAATAGACCAGGTTGTCCCTGGAGATGTTGTAGACGTTACGACTTACAAAAAACGTAAATCTTACTACCAGGCAAAACCTCTTCGCTTTGTGGAGCTTTCTCCAAAACGAACAGAACCTGTCTGCCAACACTTTGGAGTGTGTGGTGGATGTAAGTGGCAAAATATGGCTTACGAGCATCAGCTTTTTTATAAGGAGAAAGAGGTTTTGGAGAACCTTAAACGTATTGGTAAAGTTGAAATTGCTGAAACCAAACCAATTCTCGGAAGTGAAAAAATTTATTTCTATAGAAATAAAATGGAGTTTTCTTTCAGTAATAGTAGATGGCTCACAGAATCGGAAATCGCAAGTGGTGAGGATATCCAAAATAAAAATGCACTTGGATTTCATATTCCTGGAATGTGGGATAAAATTTTAAATCTCGAAAAGTGCCATTTACAGGAGGATCCCAGCAATGACATCAGAAATAAAGTGAGAGATTTTGCTACAGAAAATAATATAGAATTCTTCAACCCCAGAGACCAAATTGGGTTACTTAGAACGTTAATGATAAGAACAAGCTCCACTGGTGAATACATGATTTTGATTCAATTCTATCAAGAACATAAGGCTAAACGTGAACTTCTTCTGGATTATATCACTGAAGAGTTTCCTGATGTTACTTCATTACAATATGTGATCAACGAAAAGGGAAATGACACTATTTATGATCAGGAAGTAATAAAATATTTTGGGCAAGACTTTATTTATGAAGAAATGGAAGGCTTAAAGTTTAAGATCAACGCCAAATCCTTTTACCAGACCAATTCTCAGCAAGCTTATGAACTTTATAAGATAGCAAGAGACTTTGCCAACTTAAGTGGTGACGAGCTTGTTTACGATTTATATACGGGAACGGGTACTATTGCTCAATTTGTAGCTAAAAAGGCTAAACATGTGGTTGGTATAGAAGCCGTACCAGAGGCCATAGAAGATGCAAAAGAAAATGCAAAATTGAACGGTATTGAAAATACGTCTTTCTTTGCTGGTGATATGAAAAAGATTTTTACTTCTGGTTTTATTTCAGAACACGGTCAACCAGATGTCATAATTACAGATCCTCCAAGAGAGGGAATGCACAAAGAAGTTGTGGAACAAATCCTAAGTGTCAAACCAAAGCGAATTGTTTATGTCAGCTGTAACTCGGCGACTCAAGCAAGAGATTTGCAACTCATGGATGCATTCTATAAAGTTGAAAAAAGCCAAGCGGTAGATATGTTTCCACAGACACATCATGTGGAGAATGTAGTTTGTTTAAGCTTAAAAGAATGAAAAACATAATTCTTAAATTCTTTCTTGTAACAGCAGTAACACTTCTTTTGTTATCCTGCGAAAGGGATGATATTTGTCCTGAAGCAACACCTACCACACCAAAATTGGTAATTGAGTTTTTTGACATCAATAACACAGAGAGCCCAAAAAACGTGAGAGATTTAGCCGTTAGAACGTTTGAAAAAGACACAGCTTTACTTTTTAATTCAACCTCAACTATTTCCATTCCTTTGAAAACAGATTCTATTGAGACTAGTTATGTTTTTAATTTGAATGCATTAGCAGAGTCAGGCGGACTTAGGGATACGCTTACCTTTTTTTATGCTACAGAAGAACTTTATGTAAGTAGGGCTTGCGGATTTAAAGTGAACTTCTTTGATTTTAGAGCAAGCCTAGAAGACCAAGAAACAAGTTCAGAAGGCTGGATAAGAGATATCCAAGTCATAGAAAATACAATAGAAAATGAATCTGAAACTCACCTTTTTATCTTTTACTAGTTCATTCTGCTTACTCTTTTCTAGTTATGGTATAGCGCAAGAGAACAGTGAAGTGCAGTATGAGCAAGTCAGTGATTCCATTTTTTATAAAGATAAATATGGACTTACGTTGAGCCTGGACTTAAGTAGAATTGGTCAAAGTTTCTGGGACGAAGATTATCAAGGACTCGAAATTGGTGCTGACTATAGGTTTTCTGAAAACTTATATATAGCAGGTGAATTGGGAAACGAGCAAGCCACGTTTAACAATCAAAACATTCTTAATGAATCTGATGGGAGTTACATAAAAATTGGGGTCAATTATAATGTGTACGACAACTGGATTGGGATGCAAAACTTAATTTATGTTGGATTTCGATACGGTTTTGCAGCTTATTCTCAAGATTTAAAAAACTATAGAATCTATACTACAGACGATTACTTTCCTCCAGACATAAGGGATGATGGAAGGAGTTTTGGAAACCTTACTGCCAGTTGGATTGAATTTCAAGCTGGACTAAGGGTGAATATTTTCGATAATTTTTATCTGGGGGCTCACGTGCAACTCAAAAATATGATAACAACTACCGAAATTCCAAATTACGATAATCTTTACGTTCCAGGGTTCCGAAGAACCTTCGATAACTCAAGTATAGGCGCTGGATGGGGTTACTCCATAAGTTATTTGATCCCTATTTACTCCAAAATGAAAACACAAGCTGCAAATAATTAATTATTGCTTTGCTGCTTTTTTAGAACCCTCATAAATTTGGTAATTCAATAATCTGGATTCCAATTTGGCGTTGTATAATTTAATTTTTCGAGAGGGTCTTAAGCCAACATGTTTTATAGCTTCAAGGTCAGCAATAATAAACCAGGCTGAAGTCCCCGGATAGTTTTGTTTTAAAGTATCTCCAATTTTAGAATAAAATTTAGGTATATCAACATCCAATCTTACCCCATACGGAGGATTGAAAACCATGTGCAAGTGACGGTCTGATGTTTTAGAAGTTTCGAAAAAATCTTGACGCTTTACCTCAATAAATTCTGAAAGATTAGCATTTTCTATGTTTTGAATTGATTTTTCTACTGCCGATGGAGCTTTATCATAACCCTTAATTTCAAAATCAAAAGATCTTACTTTTTTTAAAGCGGAGTCTTTGATGATTTCAAACAAGTTTTCATCAAAATCTTCCCACTTCTGAAAAGCAAAGTGCTCACGATTTATGTTTGGCGGGATATTACAAGCTATCATCGCTGCTTCAATAAGAAGTGTTCCACTACCACACATAGGATCGAGGAAATCGCATTGTCCTGACCAGCCAGACTTCAAAAGTAAACCCGCAGCTAAAACTTCATTAATTGGTGCGATATTGGTTGCTGTTTTATAACCTCTTTTAAAAAGAGGATCTCCGGAAGAATTCAAACTGATTTCACAATTCCCCCTATCAATGTGAACACTTACCTGGAGGTCTGGTCTATCAGTATCAATATTTGGTCTGGATTCAAATTTATCACGGAATCTATCTACGATAGCATCCTTAGTTCTGAAAACCACATATCTGGAATGCGTGAAGATTTCAGAATTCACTGTAGACTCTACTGCAAAAGTTCCATTCTTATCAATTAAATTTTCCCAGGCAAAGGCATTTATCTTTTTATAAAAATCTTCTTCGTTATAAATTTTAAAACTAAAAATAGGTTTCAAAATGCTTATTGCTGTTCTTAAACTTAGGTTTGCCTTATACATAAAACCAAGGTCTCCTACAAAAGAGACATGCCTCACTCCTTTCTGGATGTCCATAGCTCCGAGTTGTCTCAGTTCTTTTGCAAGGTCATCCTCAAATTCGTAAAGACACTTGGCAATCATTTTGAAATTATTTTCCATGAAGAAGATATTTTGGAGTGCAAAAATACACTAATTTTGCACCCTTAAATTTTTGAATCGAGATTTTTAAAATAATCAAAAGAGAATTACATCTTTAATATGAATTTACTTTTACCTATCATAGCCGTACTTATAGGATTTGGAATCTCATATTTCATTTATCAAAAATCAATTACAATCAATCTACTTCTCGCTTTTAGTGGATCGTTTTTACTATCGGTTACAGTTTTAGAATTTCTACCAGACATTTACAATTCAGGAGTTGATTCTATTGGTGTTTATATTTTAGGAGGCATACTACTTCAAATTATGCTAGAATATTTATCAGGTGGTGCAGAGCACGGCCATTTGCATTTATCAAAAGAAAAAACGAGTTTCCCATTTGTTCTTTTCATCAGTTTGTGTATCCACGCTTTTTTGGAAGGGATTCCAATACATGAAAACGATCATTTACTTTATGCTGTGATTATTCATAAAGTACCTATTGCTATCATCATCGCTTCGTTTTTATTCAATACCAACTTATCAAAGTTTAAAATTATTATCTTCCTTTTGGTTTTTGGCATCATGACTCCTCTGGGTAGTTTTGTTCAGGCAAACACAGTTTTACTTGACGATATTGGTTTGTATTTAAACGCTATCGTTATTGGTATTTTCCTTCATGTGTCTACCACCATTTTATTTGAATCTTCCAAGGACCACAAATTCAATATCTATAAATTTGGAATTATAGTTTTGGGTATCCTATTGGCCTTGATCTTATAAATAACACTGTCGTTTTCAGTGCAAATATGTGGATTATTCTTAATTTAGCATTTTTAAAAATATTAGCAAACAAAATGTTATGAGTAAATACGATATTATAGTTTTAGGTAGTGGTCCAGGCGGTTATGTTGCAGCTATTCGAGCTTCACAACTAGGCTTTAAGACAGCGGTAATTGAAAAAGAAAGCTTAGGCGGTATTTGTCTTAACTGGGGATGTATTCCTACAAAAGCTTTATTAAAAAGCGCACAGGTTTTTGAATATTTAAATCACGCTGAAGACTATGGTCTAAGCGTTGAAAACCCAGACAAAGACTTTACAAAAGTCGTCAAACGTAGTAGAAGTATTGCTGAAGGCATGAGTAAAGGTGTTCAGTTCCTGATGAAAAAAAATAAGATTGACGTTATCATGGGACATGGAACTCTTAAAAAAGGAAAGAAAGTTTCTGTAAAGGATGATAAAGGAAAAACATCTGAATATGAAGCAGATCACGTAATTATTGCAACTGGTGCACATGCCAGAGAACTTCCAAACTTACCTTTGGATGGTAAAAAAGTGATAGAATACAGAAAAGCTATGACTCTGGAAAAACAACCAGAATCTATGATCATTGTAGGATCCGGAGCCATTGGTTGTGAGTTTGCTAGTTTTTATAACGACATGGGGACTAAAGTTACTTTGGTAGAATTCCTACCTAATATCGTTCCTTTGGAAGATGAAGAGGTTTCAAAGCAATTTGAAAGAATATATAAGAAGAAAGGTATTAAAGTAATGACCAATTCTTCAGTAGAAAGTGTTGATACATCTGGAAAGAAAGCAAAAGCCACTGTTAAAACCAAAAAGGGAGAAGAAGTGATCGAAGCGGATATTGTTCTTTCTGCTGTGGGCATCAAAACCCATATTGAAAACATCGGACTTGAAGATGTTGGCATCAAAACAGATAAAGACAAAATCACAGTTAATGACTTTTACCAAACGAATGTTCCAGGCTACTACGCTATAGGTGATGTAACTGCTGGTCCAGCTTTAGCTCACGTAGCTTCAGCTGAAGGTATTCTTTGTGTTGAAAAAATTAAGGGTGAAAAAGTTGAACCTTTAGATTATGGCAACGTACCTGGATGTACATATTCTAATCCTGAAATTGCAAGTGTTGGTATGACAGAAAAACAAGCTAAAGAAGCTGGATACGAGATCAAAGTTGGTAAGTTTCCATTTTCAGCATCTGGTAAAGCAAGTGCCTCTGGAGCTAAAGATGGTTTTGTAAAAGTTATTTTTGACGCTAAATATGGTGAATGGTTAGGTTGCCATATGATAGGTGCTGGTGTAACCGATATGATTGCTGAAGCCGTTTTGGGTAGAAAGCTTGAAACTACAGGTCATGAAGTCTTAAAAGCTATACACCCACACCCTACCATGAGTGAGGCTGTAATGGAAGCCACTGCAGATGCATACGACGAAGTAATTCACTTATAATAGTTGAGATTTAATTACATTTGAAGCTTCTGAAATCAAGATTTCAGAAGCTTTTTTTATTTCCATATGATGAGAAAACAAATCACAAGTCTTAGTAATTCACTGATCAAACATTTGCTTTTACTTCAGAAAAAGTCAAAACTTAGAAGTAGCGGAAATGAATTTGTCATTGAAGGTGTTCAGGAATTAACTTATGCCATTGAATCAAACTATAAACTAAAGCAAGTCCTGGTATGTAATGATATTTTTGAAAACACTATTGAATTAAATGACCTAGACTTTGAGGTGATTGAGATCTCTAAGGAGGTTTTTGAAAAAATTGCTTACCGTTCCTCTACAGGCGGCATTATAGCTATCGCTACAGCCAAGAGTTTAAGTGTGGATGATTTACATTTTGAAACTAAAACCCCTCTTATTTTGGTTGCTGAAGCGCCAGAAAAACCTGGAAATATTGGGGCATTACTTAGAACGTGTGATGCTGCCAATCTAGACGCTGTAATTATTGCAAATCCCAAAACAGACCTTTACAATCCTAATATCATTAGATCAAGCGTTGGGACAGTTTTTACAAACAAAATTGCCACAGGGTCCACTTTAGAAATAATTGAGTATCTTAAAAAGAATAACATAAATATTTTTGCAGCAGCACTCCAAAATTCAAATTCTTATCTGCAAGAAGATTTTACAGAAGCCACTGCAGTAGTCGTAGGTACAGAACATGACGGTTTATCTGAAAACTGGAGATCTCAAGCCTATAAAGTAGTTAAAATCCCAATGGAAGGAAAGGTTGATTCTCTCAATGTGTCAGTTTCTGCCTCTATCCTAATTTTTGAAGCAAAACGTCAACGTCTAAATAAATAATTTTAAATTTAAATAAATACCTCCTAATGTTTAAAAAATTTCTGATTTCAATTTTCCTATCGTGCATTAGTCTAACCTATGCTCAGGATGAAATCCCGAAAGATTATTTTGAATCTCCACTGGACATACCTCTACTGCTGTCTGGAACCTTCGGTGAGTTAAGGTCAAATCACTTTCACGCTGGTTTGGATATCAAAACAAAAGGGGTGACTGGTCTTGCTGTGGCTGCATCTGCAGAAGGCTATATAGGTAGAATCAAAATTCAGCATGGAGGTTACGGAAAAGCCCTTTACATTTATCATCCCAATGGCTATCAAAGTGTTTACGCACATTTGGAAAATTTTTCAAAAGAAATAGAAGCTCTGATCAAAAAAGCTCAGTACAGGAAAGAATCTTATGAAATAGAACTATTCCCATCAGATAAAGAATTGGTAGTTTCTCAGGGTGATATAATCGGGTATAGTGGAAATTCTGGCTCTAGCGGAGGTCCTCACTTACATTTTGAAATAAGAGATTTCAATTCGAAGCCCATGAATCCTTTTATTTTTGGATTTGAAGAAATCAAAGACTCTCGAAAACCACAAATATTTGCTTTGCACGCATATCCTTTAAACGCAAATTCACACATCAATGGTCATACTGAACGTGTTCAGCTAAAACTTATACAACGAAATGATGGAAGTTACAGAACTGAACCTATAAAAGCCTTTGGTGAAATAGGCTTTGGGATTGATGCTTATGATGTTTTAGATTTAACTTACAATAAGAATGGTGTTTATTCAGTAAAAACTTTACTCAACGGTAAGCCTGTTTTTGAAAATACGTTTGACAAATTTTCGTTTTACGAAACCCGCTACATCAATCGTTTGATTGATTTCAGTTACTATACAACAGAAAAGAGAAAAATTCACAAACTTTTTGTTGAAGAAAATAATCCGCTGAGTGTATTCAACGATGTTTTTGAAAGCGGAACTATTAGTATTCAAAAAGACAGTCTGGACCAAAATTTTGAAATTATAGTTTCAGACTTCAAAGGAAATTCTCAAAGCATTACAATTCCGCTAGAAACAGATTTCAAAGAGGATCTTCCCACTAAAGAAATTAATGAAACTGAATATTTTGTAAAAGCAAACGCAGCAACTGTTTTTGAAGAAGGAAAAATTGATATTTTTATTCCTAAAAATGCGCTTTACGATGATACGTTTTTGGATATTAATATTGAAGGTTTAAGCGTTGATTTACATAAAGAAACCACACCTCTTCATAAGTCAGTCACTATTGGATTTGACGTAAGTCAATATTCAAAAGAAGATCAGGCAAAATTATATATTGCCAAAGTTGCACCCTGGGGCAGTAAGTACTATGTAAGCACTTACAAGAAAAAAGACCGGCTAACTACCAAAACAAACCAGTTTGGGGCTTACAAGCTATTTGAAGATAACACACCTCCGACTATCAAACCAAAAAACTTTAAAGATGGTCAATGGTTGTCTAACTACAGATACCTAGAATTGGAAATTGATGACGCGGAAACAGGTATTGAAAGTTATAGAGCTACTGTTAATGGGGAATTTATATTGATGGAATATGACTATAAAACCAAAACCCTTACACATGATTTCAACGATGGCGTAGTAAGGGAAACCAGAAATAATTTAAAGGTGATTGTCACAGATAAAGTTGGAAATACTGCTATATTTGAAGCAGAATTCTCCAGAAAAAACTAACTCCATAAGCTTGAAATACTTCTGCCTTCTTTTAACCTTTTTTAGTTTGGCTGCTGCTCAATCACAAACAGCACTGGTTCAAGGAATAATATTTGATGAAGATAAAAACACAGTTGCATCTGCAAACGTAAGTACATCTTCCTCTGGTACAGTATCCAACAGTAATGGATTTTATAAATTAGAAATTCCTTCAAATCAAACCGTTGAATTAAAAATATCCTACATTGGTTTTCAACCCATCATTCTTAAAATTAAACTGAAACCTAATCAGGTGGAGGAATTTAATTTTGTTTTAAAAACCAATATTGAACAAATAGGAGAAGTTATTTTACAGAATGAAGGACGAGCTAGAATTGAAGGAGTTACAACGCTTACTCCTGAAACCGTTAGGAAAATTCCGGGTGCAAATGCTGGTGTCGAAAACCTTCTTAAAACCCTTCCTGGTGTAAATTCAAACAATGAATTGAGCACACAATATTCTGTAAGAGGAGGAAATTTTGATGAAAATCTGGTGTATGTCAATGATATTGAAATCTATAGACCTTTCTTAATCCGAAGCGGACAACAAGAAGGTCTTAGCTTTGTCAATACTGATTTAGTCAGAAATGTAGAGTTTTCTGCTGGTGGGTTTAAAGCTAGATACGGTGATAAAATGTCTTCAGTTTTGGATATTGAATACAGAAGACCTGTGAGTTTTGGAGGAAGTTTTGAAGCGAGTTTTCTAGGCGGAAGTGCTTCTGTAGAAGGGATTTCAAAAAACAAAAAACTTTCCGCCATTGTTGGTATGCGTTATCGAGACAACTCTCTATTTGTTAATTCTAAAGAAACCGAAGCCAACTTTAAACCCAGGTTCGCTGATGTTCAAACCTTTTTAACCTATCAATTCAGCCCAAAATTTGAACTGAGTTTTCTAGGAAATATTGCCATAAACACCTACAACTATGAGCCTTTTACCAGACAGACTAATTTTGGAACTATAGATGACCCTCAGGCTCTTTTAGTGTTTTATGAAGGTGAGGAAGAAGACAAATATGAAACTTACTTTGGTGCTTTGAAAGCGACCTACAAACCCAATGAAAATTATACTGGAAAATTTATAGCTTCAGCATACCATACCAAAGAGCAGGAATATTTTGATATTCTTGCCAACTATAGGTTAGGAAGTGTCAGCACTGATTTTGGCGATGGAAATCTTGGAGAAGTTGAGTTTACAGAGGGTGCAGGCTCACAATTTACGCATGCAAGAAATAATCTTGACGCTTTAATCTTTAATGCTCAACACCTGGCAAGTCATAAACTTGATGAACATCTTATAGAATATGGATCAAGATATACACATGAAGACATAAGAGATCGTCTACAAGAGTATGAAGTTATTGATTCTGCTGGCTTCAGCATACGACCTCCTCTACCCGATTTTGCAAACGACCAACCTTACAACCCATTCGATTCACCCATTGAAGCTTTTCAAAGTATCAGAGCTTTAAACTCAACTAAAATTGATAGACTCACTGCTTTTCTTCAATGGAGTTATAGAACAAGTCTTGGTGGTTCCAAACTATGGATGAATGCTGGATTAAGAACACAGGCATGGCGGATTTCTGGAGAAGAAATTGAGTCAAATACACAACAAGTCTGGAGTCCACGAGCGCAAATTTCTATAAAACCCAACTGGGAAAAAGACATGTTGTTTAGACTCTCAGGAGGGTTTTATCATCAACCACCTTTCTACAGAGAACTTAGAGATTCCACTGGTACAGTTATTCCAACCGTTAAGGCTCAGGAATCCATACACTTTGTAGCTGCTAACGATTACAGTTTCAAATTATGGAATAGGCCATTCAAACTTGTAACTGAAGGTTATTATAAAAAAATGAATGATGTTAATCCCTACACCATAGAAAATGTGAGGATACGGTACAGAGCAAGGAATGATGCAGAGGCTTATGCTTACGGACTCGATATGAGACTAAATGGCGAGTTTGTGCCTGGAACTGAAAGCTGGTTTAGTTTCGGTTATTTAAAGACTGAAGAACGCCAGGGCGGTCGCGAATTTATATCAAGGCCTACAGACCAAAGATTAAAGTTTGCCGCCCTATTTCAGGATTATGTACCTAACATTCCTAAACTGAAATTATACCTGAATCTTGTATACAATACAGGTTTGCCTGGAGGCTCTCCTCAATTTGAGGATCCCTACGATTTCCAAAGTAGACTGCCAGATTATCAACGACTTGACGTTGGTTTTTTCTATGCTTTAAAAGAACCAAATGATAATATAAAGAAAGAACACTGGTTGAATATCTTCGAAAATGTGGATATAGGGTTTGAAGTCTTCAATATGTTTGACCGATTGAATTCAATTACAAATACTTTTGTGAGAGATGCATCCTCAAGAAATCAATTTGCAATCCCAAACTTTCTAAGCCCTAGAGTTTTCAATCTAAAGTTTTCGGCTGGCTTTTGATACAGCTAAACTCTTCAAGGTAGATATAACATAGTCCAATTCTTCTTTGGTAGTAAATTTTGAAAACGAAAATCGGATTCCTGGATAGTCTAGCTTTTCACCGTAAACCTCATTTAAGACGAAAGATCCTAGCTGAGCTCCACTTTGACAAGCGCTTCCTTTGGAACATGCAATACCTTTAAGGTCCAATTGAAATAGCATCATATCAGATTCTGAAGACGATAAAGGAATGCTAACATTGACTATTGTATATGTGCTTTTATCTAAATCTCCAGAATGCCCATTGAATCTTAAGCCAGGTATTTCTTTTTTGAGGGAATCAATAAAATAAATTTTTAAGTCTTTAATGTAATCTGAATCTTCTTTCAAATTATGATAAGCCAATTCCATCGCCTTTTGTAAGCCAATAATATTATGCACACTTTCAGTTCCCGCTCGCAATTCACGTTCTTGAGACCCTCCATGGATTAAAGGCTTTAGAAAATTTCTGCTTTTTGCATATAAGAATCCAACACCCTTGGGACCATGAAACTTATGTGCGCTGACAGCAATAAAATCTACGGGTAAATCTGCAAGGTTCATTTCATAATGACCAACCGACTGTACAGTATCACTATGAAATAAAGCGCCATGCTTATGACATAATTCTCCAACCGTCTTTAGGTCAAGCATATTTCCAATTTCATTATTGATATGCATCAAAGAAACAAGGGTTTTGGGGGAATCTTCAGCCAAAAGGATTTCTAAATGACTCAAATCTACAGAACCATCTTCATCCAGATTTACAAACTGCAAATCAATTTTATTTTCAGAATCTAAAAATTCAACACAATTTAAAACTGCATGATGTTCAATCCTCGAAGAAATAATTCGTTTGACCCCAAGATCCCTCACAGCACAGGATATAGCCATATTATCTGCTTCGGTACCACCTGAGGTAAATACGATGTTTGCAGACTGAACATTTAATAGAGAAGCTATCGATTTTCTGGCAGTTTCTACAACAGCTTTAGCTTTACGCCCAAACGCATGGGTTGAAGAAGGATTCCCAAAATTGGAAATCATACTCTCGTGCATAGATGAAATTACTTCCTTATCTATTTGGGTTGTGGCTGCATTATCTAAATAAACTGTTTGCATAAAAAAATTCTTTCACAAAAATAAATCAAATTTAATTGGAATCCCTTAACTGTTTTATATTTGAAGACGAATTTAATATTATGAAAAGAATCTTTTTACTGTTCGCATGCAGTGTTTTTTTGATGGGTTGTGATGATGGAGATATCATAGTAAGCGACTTTAATTTTGATGTGGGTTCTAATTTAAATCTTTGTGAATTTCAAGGCAATCGTAAAGTTCTTCACATTGTAACTGAATCTAATGAAGCGATCTCTTTAACATTTGAGCAAAATATATTGGAAAATATTGAAGGCGTAATACGTCCAGGTACATTTTCAGTTCCAATAAATAATTCCAACCGCATTAATTATAGACGACTGGACGCTACTGTAAACAGCAGTGACTACTTCTGTCAAGAGATTCCACCAAGTAATCCCAATGTTCTTGAGGAGTTTGTGAGCACAAGTGGAGGAAGCGTTGAGTTTGAAATTATTAAAGTGTCCGGTCCGGATGTCGATACCGATGAAGATGGCATTCCTGATGTTGATGAAAGCGGACCTAATAATGACATTTTCAACTATGATACCGATGAAGATGGTATTCCAAATTTTATAGATAAAGATGACGATAATGATAATATTCTTACCATCACGGAAATAGGTGGAAGCAATGCGCTAGATATTGACTTGGATTCAGATGAAAATGGTGTACCAAATTACTTGGATCCAGATGATGATGGTGATGGTGTTATTAGTCGCTACGAAGATCTAAATGCTTTGGATAATGGAGTTCCCCCAACCCAAACAGATTTAAACCCTAGAGACGACGATACTAATGGAAATGGAATACCAAATTATTTAGATCCAACTTCTAGTGAGTCCCTTACCGTCGATTTTTTCAGAAATAATGTTTTATCAAGACGATTCAATATCACTGTGGTGTTTAACAACATAACTTTGGAAAACGTTGATTCTGAAAGAACCATTCGCCTTAATTCACAGGGTTTCGGGATTTTTCAAATTAATACCACCAATGAATCAATTGAATCTGAAAACTAATTTATGATGCTTTACAAATTTGAGTCAACATTCCATTAAAAATAAAATAGTGGAAAGGTAACATTGAATACCAGTATAATCTTCCTTTTAGTCCTTTTGGTCTAAAAGTGGCATTCTGGTGAACCACACCCTTATCGTCTATAAAGAATTCCAGCCAGGCTTCGCCTGGTACCCTCATTTCTGCAAATAATAATAATCTGCGTTCTTCTTTATCAGCCATAAGAACTCTCCAAAAATCAAGTGAATCGCCTGGGAATATCTTGTCTTTATTTGTTCGTCCTCTTCTTAAACCAACGCCTCCAGAAAGCTTATCTATATAACCTCTTATTTTCCAAAGTATATTTGCATAATACCAACCGTTTTTCCCGCCTATGGCCCAAATTTTTTCCAGTGCTTTTTGGGGATCATTTGCTTTCATAGATTGATGATCGTGCAAGCAACCATACTTAGGAACCTTGATGTATTTATTTAAATCTTTCTGTGAGTAACGGCTGCTCACTTTAGAATCTTTCCAACTTGAAATTACTTGATTTTGCTCAATTTTCACAAATGCCATTTCAATAGCTTCTTCGTAGGTGTGAGGCTCAATTCCTAAAATATCCTGTAATCTATGGTCTTTTGCAATCACATTTATTCGCATGCTATCAACCAAATTTGCTGCAAGTTTATAGGAAGTAGATGTCACAAAATATAACCAGTAAGAAGATAACTTAGGAGTCATTATTGGAACATTGATAATGGTGAGATTCAATCCCCTCACTTTGGCGTAACCCTTCATCATATCCTTGTAGGAAAGTACATTTGGTCCACCAATATCAAAAGAGTCATTGTAAGTTTCTTCCTTACCTAATACGCCTGTCAGAAATTTTAATACATCACGAATTCCAATAGGCTGGCATTTAGTATTTACCCATTTTGGAGTGATCATTAAGGGAAGTTTCTCGCATAAATCTCTTATGATTTCAAAAGAAGCACTACCAGAACCTACAATGATTCCAGCTCTTACCACAGTAAGATTATAGTCTCCTTTGTATAAAATACTTTCTACATTTTTTCTAGATTCCAGATGTTCGGAGAGATTGTCTTCATTCACTATACCACTTAAAAAGATAACCTGCTTTACACTGGTTTCTTTCATGTAAGCATTGAAATTCTCTGCTGTCGTTTGCTCCTTTTTGGAAAAATTAGAATTTGAACTCGTCATGGAATGCACCAGATAATAAGCAGCATCAATATCTTTGGGAAAAAGATTTGGCTTTATATCGTCCAATAAGTCAACTTCTATAATCTCAATTTTATTTTTGATTTCCTTGTCAACAGAAAGTCTGTCAGCGCTTCTTACTGCGCAGACAACCTCATGCCCAAGGTCCAGAAGCAGTGGCAAAACTCGCATCCCTATGTAACCATTTGCTCCTGTGAGAAGTATTTTCATAAATTAGTAATTTTCAAAATCGTTGGAGAAATTATCTGATTTGTATTTTAGGATTTTTTTCAAAAATTCATGATTTCTCTTTTCTTTAGCTTCAACTTTTATAAAATAGTTATCCATATAAATTGAATAAACCTTGGATTGCCCTTTGTATAATTTCAACTTATAGTAGGGAATAACAAGCGCGTAAGTTTCTAATAAGGATCTGAAGGTTACAATTATTCCGTTTGGTCTCATTTCTACACCACAAATATTTAAATTATTATCTAAAATTAGAAGATTGTAAATTTGAATACTTGAGGAATTTATATTTAGTTTTCCAGATCCAATACCACCTAGTTTTATTCTTTCCATGAAGGTGAATGGCTTTCCGACTTTATCTATGATTTGTTGTTTTATTTTCGGGCGGTTGTAAGAAACATTTAAAAGCATGTTTTTATTTGAAATATACTGAATTCCAAAGTCACATCTTGGAATGCCCTCTAATTTTTAGATTATCTTTGCAACTGAAACAATATTAGCATGACCCTAGAAGCAAAACTTTCTAAACAACTCACTACTTTTTTACAAGAAACTTATCAAGTTGAAATAGAATCCTTTGAATTTCAACAGACGAGAAAAGAATTTGAAGGAGATCTTACATTAGTAGTTTTTCCCCTCTTAAAATATATTAAAACTAATCCTGTCAAGCTAGGTGAACAAATTGGAGAATATCTTACAAGTTCCTCGGATGAAGTTTCAAAATACAATGTTGTAAAAGGATTTCTGAATTTATCACTGTCTGAAGATTTCTTTACAGAAATGGTAGATAACATTCGAAAGGACAAAAACTTTGGCTTTCGAGAAGTCAACAATAAAAGTGACAAGGTGATGGTAGAATATTCTTCTCCTAATACCAACAAGCCATTACACTTGGGTCACGTCAGAAATAATTTGCTGGGATATTCAGTAGCTGAAATTCAAAAAGCAGCTGGAAAACAAGTTTACAAAACCCAGATTATCAACGATCGGGGAATTCATATCTGTAAAAGCATGGTGGCCTGGCAGAAATTTGGTGATGGAGAAACTCCACAGACTTCTGGAGTTAAAGGTGATCACTTAGTTGGTAAATACTATGTCGAGTTCGATAAAGCCTATAAAGCTGAAATTGAAGAACTCGTGCAAAAGGGTAAAATCCTGGAAGAAGCTAAAAAAGAAGCTCCCATTTTTGTGGAAGCTCAAGAGATGTTGAAAAAATGGGAAGCTGGAGACCCCAAAGTAGTTGAGTTATGGAAAACCATGAACCAATGGGTGTATGATGGTTTTGAAATTACTTACAAGAATTTAGGTGTAGATTTCGATAAGAATTATTACGAAAGTGAAACTTACCTTCTTGGTAAAGATCACATTAAAGCTGGACTTGAAAGTGGTGTGTTTTTCAAAAAGGAAGATGGTAGCGTTTGGATAGATTTGTCTGAAGACGGTCTTGATGAAAAAATCGTTCTGAGATCAGATGGTACTGCGGTTTACATGACGCAGGATATTGGGACTGCCATCCAAAGAGTTGCAGATTATGACATTGATGAGATGGTCTTTACCGTAGGAAATGAACAGGATTATCATTTCAAAGTGCTATTTCTGATTTTGAAAAAGTTAGGCTTTGAGTGGGCAGACCATCTATTTCATTTAAGTTATGGTATGGTAGATTTACCAAGCGGTAAAATGAAAAGCCGTGAAGGCAATGTTGTAGATGCAGATGATTTAATTGATGAAATGATTTCAACAGCTAGAAATATTTCCCAGGATCTTGGTAAACTGGAGGGTTATGATGAAGACGAAAAAAATGAGCTTTACAGAATGATTGGTCTTGGCGCGCTTAAATACTACATATTAAAAGTTGATCCAAAAAAACGCATACTATTTGATCCTAAAGAATCTGTTGATTTTCAAGGAAACACAGGCCCTTTTATACAGTATACCTATGCGAGAATTCAATCTATATTGAGAAAAGCAAATCTGGATTCCTCTTCTTTAGATTTATCAAATTATAAGTTTGATGTCAAAGAGAAAGCGCTTATCAAGATTTTAAATCAGTTTCCAGAAATCATTCAGCAAAGTGCAGAGCAGTATAGTCCAGCACTTGTCGCCAATTATGTCTACGACTTGGTAAAAGAATTCAATTCTTTTTATCAAAACGTTTCAATATTGGGAGCCGATGAACCTCAACAAATTGAATTCCGGGTGGAATTGGCAAGATTGGTTGCAGAAGTCATAAAAAAGAGTTTTTCAGTGCTTGGAATTTCAGTTCCTCAGCGCATGTAAACTTGAAAACTAATAATCAAAAATCTCAGGGTAAGCCGACAGGTACAAATATTTTAATTTAATAAAAATTTCGACCTCGAAGATTGAGTAATCAAAACCTCAATAAAAGATTAAAAAAAAGCCTCATTTCTGAGGCTTTTTAAATTTATAAAGGAATATTTCCGTGTTTTCGTTTTGGTCGCTGTACATCCTTTTTCTCGAGCATTGCAAAAGCTTTTAATAGCTTTCTTCGTGTATTTCTGGGCATTATGACCTCATCGACAAACCCTCTTTGTGCAGCTTTAAAAGGATTAGCGAATGTCTCGGCATATTCTGCTTCTTTTTCAGATAATTTCAATTCAGAATCTTCTGCTTCTAGTATTTCTTTTCTAAAAATAATTTCTGATGCGCCCTTTGCTCCCATTACTGCGATTTCTGCTGTCGGCCATGCAAAGTTAAGGTCGGCTCCAATGTGTTTAGAATTCATAACATCGTAAGCACCACCATAGGCTTTTCTGGTAATCACAGTTACTCTTGGAACAGTTGCTTCGCTTAACGCATAAAGCAATTTGGCACCGTTTAAAATAATTCCGTTCCATTCCTGGTCTGTTCCTGGTAAGAATCCCGGCACATCGACTAGAACTAATAATGGAATATTGAAGGCATCGCAAAATCTTACAAATCTTGCTGCCTTTTTGGAAGCATCAACATCCAAAACTCCAGCCAAACTCATCGGTTGATTGGCCACTACACCTACACTTCTTCCACCAATTCTTGAAAATCCCACAATAATATTGTCTGCATAATTTTTGTGAACTTCAAAAAATGAATCTTCATCGATGATACCTTTAATCACCTCATGCATGTCATAAGGTTTGTTCGGGCTATCCGGAATAAGCGAATCCAGATTTTCTCGAACTTCATCTTTAAGATCAACAGTAAAATGCTCTGGAGTTTCAGTGTTATTCTGTGGTATATAGCTAAGTAAAACTTTGATATGTTCTAAACATTCTACATCATTGACGGAAGTAAAATGTGTCACCCCAGATTTTGTAGAATGTGTACTCGCTCCTCCAAGCTCTTCAGAAGTAACCTCTTCATTGGTAACGGTTTTCACCACATTGGGGCCAGTCACAAACATATAACTTGTGTTTTCTACCATGAAAGTGAAATCGGTCATCGCAGGTGAATAAACAGCACCACCAGCACAAGGCCCCATAATGGCAGAAATTTGTGGAATTACACCAGAAGCCTGTACATTTCTATAAAAAATATCGGCATAACCACCCAAAGAACGAACGCCTTCCTGAATTCTCGCTCCCCCAGAATCGTTTAACCCAATGATAGGTGCACCCACTTTCATAGCGTGATCCATCACTTTGCAAATTTTCTCTGCATGAGTTTCTGATAAAGCGCCACCAAACACGGTAAAATCTTGAGCATAAACATAGACTAATTTGTGGTTTACTGTGCCGTAACCCGTCACAACCCCATCGCCGTAATAGATTTGATCCTGCATGCCAAAATCTGTAGTTCTGTGCGTCACAAGCGCTCCCATTTCTTCAAAAGAACCTTCATCAAGAAGGTATTCCACGCGTTCTCTGGCGGTAAGTTTCTTTTTTTCGTGTTGCTTGTCAATTCTTTTTTGTCCTCCGCCAAGTTTGGCTTGCTCAAGTTTATCTTGAAGTATTTTTATGTTTTTACTCATTGGTTTTAGTTTCTGATGTGACTTCTGGTAAACGCAATTTTCTCTGGTCTTCTTGGTATTGTCTCATAGCCATCAATGCTGCTAAGTAAGCTTCTTCTTTTGCTTCTTCTTCAAGAATCTCTGGTGTGTAAAAATTTTTGACAAAGTGAGTATCAAAATTTCCAGATCTAAAAGCTTCATGATTAAACACAAACTTTCCGAAAGGAAGCGTTGTGGCAACACCTTTTACTTCATAAAGCTTGATAGCTTCAAGCATTATGTGCAAAGCTTCTTCTCTACTGGTTCCATAAGTTACCAACTTAGACAACATTGGGTCATAATAAATTGGAATTTCCATTCCTTCTTCAAACCCATCATCTACTCGTATACCTTTTCCGCTTGGTTTTCTGTAGCGTTCCAAAACTCCGACACTTGGTAAAAAATCATCGGTAGGATCTTCAGCATAAACTCTCAGTTCTAAAGCATGACCATTTATTTTCAAATCTTTTTGCTCAATCTGCAAAACCTCTCCTCTTGCAATGCGTATTTGTTGTTCTACTAAATCTACTCCTGAAATTAATTCGGTTACTGGATGTTCTACTTGAAGACGCGTATTCATTTCTAAGAAGTAAAAGTTCTTCTTCTCATCCATCAAGAATTCCACAGTTCCTGCACCTACATAGTCACAAGACCTTGCAACATTAATAGCCGCTTGACCCATTTTCTCACGCAACTCCGGAGTTAATATAGTAGACGGAGCTTCTTCAACTACTTTTTGATGTCTTCGTTGTACTGAACATTCACGTTCAAACAAATGCAAGACATTACCATGAGTATCTGCAAGAACTTGAATTTCGATATGTCTCGGCGACCCTACGTATTTTTCAATAAAAACAGCTCCATTTCCAAAGGCAGATTCAGCTTCACTTATGGCGCGCTTCATTTGTTCTTCAAGCTTGCCTTCTTCTTCTACGACACGCATACCCTTACCACCTCCTCCAGCAGAAGCTTTTATAAGAATAGGATATCCTATTTCCTTAGCAATAGCTTTTGCTTTTTGGGGATCTGTAATAGCTTCATCTATCCCTGGAACCATTGGTATATCATAAGATTTCACAGTTTCCTTCGCAGAAAGCTTATCACCCATAATTCGGATAGCGTGAGATTTTGGTCCTATAAACGTGAGGCCATTTTTCTCTACTTTTTCTGCAAAATCTGCATTTTCACTTAAAAACCCGTATCCAGGATGAATCCCGTCTACCTGGTGTGTTTTTGCAATTTCAATGATTTTATCTCCTAGTAAATAAGATTGGTTCGACGGTGCCGGACCCACGCAAATCGCTTCATCTGCAAATCTTACGTGTGGTGCGTTTCTATCGGCTTCAGAAAAAACCGCAACGGTTTTGATTCCCATCTTTTTGATGGTTTTCATCACTCTTAATGCTATTTCTCCTCGATTGGCAACTAATATTTTTTTCATATTAATTTTATTATTCCATTTCAATTAAAACTTCGTTTTTACCTACTGTTTTGCCTTTTTCGATATTAATAGATTTTATAATTGCATCGCGAGGTGCCATTATAGTATTTTCCATTTTCATCGCTTCCAAAACCAACAAATTATCACCCTCTTTCACCTCTTGCCCTACTTCAGCCATAACATCCAAAATCATTCCTGGCATTGGAGCTTTAATTTCATTAATGACTTGATTGGCAGACAAAGAAAGCCCCATGTCATTTATAAGGACATCGAGTTCGTTTGAAATCTGAACTTGGTAAATATTGGTATTAATTTTTACAGTGTACGTCCTGTTCAAAAAGTCAGAAGAGACAATTTTTGAGGTTACAGACTTATCGTTTACAAGTAAGTGATGTGATCCAGAAGTAGTTTTCTGAACGTCCAGGTTTTGAATTTGTTCTTGTTCAAATTCAAACTCATGTACATCATTTACTTTAGCTTTTAGCAAATGTTTCATGGTTTTATAAAGTTTGAGGGTAAATATAAAAGATTTTAAAAGCATCTCCTTTATATATTCAATCAATTACTGATATAATAGCCTCTATTTTGGTAGTTTTGTAAAAAATAATTTAAATGCTACGTACTCCACTATTATCAATATTCGCAATGTTTTTTGTTTTTTTAATTTCTTGCAAAGACAATTCTGAAAAAAAAGACATTTCAAAAATCGATGAAAATATTTCGCCTGGATTGATTTTCACCAAGACGGATGATTTGGATAGGGCTTCAAAAGATTTTAAATCCTACGTAGATACCGATAGAACATTACAAGTTTCAACAGAAATAAATCACTCACAAAATGCTGCAGATGTTGATCTAAAATTAGATTTCAATCAAGTCTACTTTATTGACAATGCCAGATACAGCGTACCCTTAATAGAAGAGAATCCTTTGATGGCCCTAGAATTTCCTATTAGAATAGGTTTTTACAGGATAAATGACAATCAATATGTAGTTGCGAGAAGTGAAGATTATTTTATGAACCGCTATAATTTAAAAGGTAGCGCAGCATTAAGAAGTATTGGAACACTTTCAGAAACTTTTTTGAAACAAAGCTCTAAAGCAGCTTTCACTCAAGACTCTCCAATTGACTCTTTGGATACCAATGGAATACGATCGGTTGAAAGTTCAAAACCTTATATTCAAACAGTTGCTTCTATAAAAGAAATGATAGAAAAGAGTGAAGATCTCACTCTTTTCGAATCCAAAGATTTTTCAAAAGACGCTGAAGAAATTGGTGCAGAATTAAAACCTCTCCATTTGTTCATATTTGGGAATCCAAAAATGGGAACAAAACTGATGCAGCAAAATCAAAACTTTTCTATTGACCTTCCTTTAAAGGTGCTTGTGGAAGAAATTGATGATGGCAAAGTTTTAGTTCATTTTCAAGATTTAACTTTTACATCTCAATTACATTTAGAAGAATTTGAGGATAATCTACCTGAAAAAATCACGAAAAAACTAGAAGAAATGCTGCTCGAATCTGTTTCTAGCGAAAGTGAAAGTAAGTAGATTTACAAACAAAACTAATAATATAGGCTATTGCGTATATTTGTCTTTTAAAAGTTCCTAATGCAACAAGAAGATCTTCCAGTAAAACCTTACGCTATAAATTATGGTGTCATATTCGGTGCATATTCGATACTCATGTTAGTATTGCTTTATGCTTTCAATTATGAGACCAATACTGTAATCTCAGTTTTGAATTTTATCATTACAGCAGCCATTGTTTGGTATGCCATCCATGTGTACAAAATTGATAATGGTGGGCAAATAGACCTGACTACAGCCATTAAAATGGGACTCGCTGTTGGAGTCATTGGAGGATTAATTTATGGCTTTTATACTTATATTCATTACGAGCTTGTTGAACCAGAGTACATTACTGAAATGAAAACAGGTATGGAAGCAGAGATGGAAGCTCAGATTGAACAACAACAAATGAGCGCCGAAGAAGCCGAAATGACAAGAAACATGTCTGGAGTTTTCGCTTCGCCTTTTGTTTTGGGAACAATTAGTTTGCTTTCAATTATTTTCAAAACTTTTCTGGTAGGACTTATTGTAGGAATGATCAAACGAAACAATTGATAGATGTATGGATTTATCGATAGTAATTCCCCTTCTCAATGAATCTGAGTCTATAAAAGAACTTCATCGCTGGATTGAAGAAGTGATGAAAAGACATGGATTTGATTATGAAATTATCTTCATAAATGATGGAAGTACCGATGGATCCTGGGAAATTATAAAAACACTTTCTTCTGAATTTGATGGCGTAAAAGGAATTAATTTCAAGACCAACTACGGGAAATCCCAGGCACTTCATGCGGGTTTCCGTGAGACTAAAGGAGATGTTGTCATTACAATGGATGCAGACTTACAGGACAATCCAGAGGAAATTCCGGAATTATACGATCTCATTGTGAAAGAAGATTATGATCTGATTTCCGGATGGAAAAAGAAAAGATACGATTCCGTAATTTTTAAAAATCTTCCTTCTAAACTTTTCAATAAAGCTGCCCGATGGACTTCAGGTTTGAAACTGCACGATTTTAATTGCGGCCTCAAAGCCTACAAAAATGAAGTCGTTAAGCATATAGACGTGAATGGAGAAATGCACCGTTACATCCCTGTTCTTGCCAAACAAGCTGGCTTCACCAAAATTGGTGAAAAGGTAGTCAAACACCAGGCAAGGAAATACGGAAAAACAAAATTTGGAGCAGAGCGTTTTATCAATGGGTTTTTGGACCTGGTAACACTATGGTTTTTTGCAAAATTTGGTAAGCGACCAATGCATTTTTTTGGTGCCGTAGGTGTTTTGATGTTTTTCGTTGGATTTTTATCAGCCTTATGGATAGGAGCTTCCAAACTCTATAAACTTTGGAACGGTCTGCCAAATATTCTTGTAGTTGACAATCCTTGGTTTTACATAGCTTTGTCGGCTATGATAATTGGTGTCCAAATGTTTTTGGCTGGATTCATTGGTGAATTACTTCTTAAAACAAAACATCAACAAAAACGATATTTAATTTCAGAAAAAATATAAAAATTAAAATTATGAGTAATATTTTAGATAAAGCTAAAGCTTGGCTAACTGATACTTTTGATCCAGATACTGTAAATGATGTGCGCAAACTCATTGACACAGACCAGAAAGCCCTTGAAGAAAGCTTCTTTCAAAATCTAGATTTTGGAACTGGAGGAATGCGAGGAATAATGGGTGTTGGCACCAACAGAATCAATAAATATACCTTAGGAAAAAACACGCAAGGAATTTCAAATTATATGAAATCTGTGTTTCCAAACGAAGATTTAAAGGTAGTCATAGCCTACGATTGCAGACGTAATAGCAAAACATTCGCACATCAAGTTGCAAATGTATTTTCAGCAAATGGGATTCAAGTTTATATTTTTCCAGAATTAAGGCCTACCCCACTTCTATCTTATTCGGTAAGGCACCTGGGATGCCAATGTGGTATTATGCTAACTGCTAGTCATAATCCACCGGAATATAATGGTTACAAAGTCTATTGGAAAGATGGGGGACAACTAGTCCCACCAGAGGATAAAGAGATTATTTCAGAAATAAATGCGCTGGAATTTACAGACATTAATTTCAATAAAAATTCAGAGTTAATTAAAGTTTTAGATAATTCTGTAGAAAATACCTACTTAGAAGAAGCCGTAAAAAATGTTGATTTCAATTTGTCTGATGATGTAAAAAAAGCATTGAACATTACGTTTACATCGCTACACGGCACCTCGATTACTACAGTCCCAAAACTACTTGAAAAAGCTGGTTATAAAAATTTACAGCTTGTTGAGGAACAATCAGAACCTGACCCTGACTTTTCTACAGTAAAATCTCCAAATCCAGAAGAGCCTGAAGCGCTTGAAATGGCAATTGAACTTGCCAATAAGCAAAATAGCGATCTAGCTATTGGCACAGATCCAGATGGAGACAGACTAGGTATTGCTGTAAGAAATACGGAAAACGAACTCGTTTTATTAAATGGCAACCAGACTATGGTACTAATGACCTGGTATTTGCTAGATAAAATGAAACAGAATAATAGCTTAACGGATTCACACTTTATTGCTTCTACAATTGTTTCTACACCGCTTATGAGAGTGCTCACTGAAGCTTACGGAGTGAAATACATGGAAAGCCTTACGGGTTTTAAATGGATTGCAAAGTTGATAAAAGATAATCCAGAGCTTGATTACATCGGTGGTGGTGAAGAGAGTTTCGGTTATATGGTTGGCGATTTTGTAAGAGATAAAGATGCTAATACTGCGATTTTGCTAGTTTGTGAAATGGCTGCTGAATTAAAGTCTCAAGGAGCATCTGTGTATGATCAACTGATTAAAATTTATAAAGACCACGGCTTTTTTAAGGAGAATTTAGTGTCTTTAGTAAAACGAGGACTTGAAGGAGCTGAAGAAATCAAAGAAAAAATGATCCAACTCAGAAACAACCCTCCCAAAGAGATCGCAGGAGAACGAGTAGTCCTGATTGAAGATTACTCCAATTCTCAAGCAAAAAATTTGCAATCACACGAAACACACCCTATTGATATACCAAAATCAAATGTGTTGATATATTATACCGAAAATGGAACCAAAGTGGCAGCCAGGCCAAGTGGTACAGAGCCAAAAATCAAATTTTATATAAGTGTCAATTCTAATTTAAAAGACACTTCAGAGTTCAAAACCCTTGATAAAGAATTAGATTCGAAGATTGAAACTATAAAAAAGGAACTAGGGCTTACTGAGTAAAAAAGTTTATGACATATTTCAAGAAAATACTTCGCTTTGCGAAACCTTATAAGCGATATGCGGTTCTCAATATTATAGCCAACGTTTTTTATGCATTATTTAGTGCTCTTTCATTTATAGCGCTCATTCCAATGCTTGATGTACTTTTTAAAGGAAAAGATGCTAAAAAAATTACTGAACCACCTATTTATACTGGTATTGGAGAAGTTGAAAGTTATTTTAAAGATTATTTATCTTTTCAAGTGAATGAAATTGCACAGGATGATGCGTCCATAGCTTTAATTTTGGTCATCAGTTTGGTGATCATTTTATTTTTTCTAAAAAACATTTCGAACTATATCGCCATGTATTTCATCACTTTTTTAAGAAATGGAGTTCTTAAAGATTTGAGAAATGCACTTTATAAAAAAACCATAGAATTACCACTTTCTCACTATTCTGAAAAGCGAAAAGGCGATACAATTGCCAGAATTACCAGTGATGTATTGGAAATACAACATTCGTTCTTATCGATTTTAGAATTGATAGTTAGAGAACCTCTTACCATTTTATTCACCATTGGCGCTATGCTTCTGATAAGTACAGAGTTGACTATTTTTGTCTTTATCTTTATTCCCGTTTCAGGATTTATTATCTCTTTGATAGGAAAATCATTAAAGAAAAAGTCAGATAAGGTTCAGGAAGAACAAGGTCAGTTTTTATCAATTTTGGAAGAAACTTTAGGTGGACTCAAAATCATCAAGGGATTTAATGCTGAATCTATTTTTTACAAAAAATTTAAAGACTCTACTCAAAACTTCTATGATTTTTCCAATAAGCTATTGAATCGTCAAAACCTGGCGTCTCCTGCAAGTGAATTTCTGGGTATTAGCGTTATCGCTGTTTTGCTTTGGTATGGCGGAAGAATGGTATTAATCGATGGAACCTTAGATGGAAGTACCTTTATTGCATATATGGGTTTAGCCTATAATATCTTAACACCGGCTAAAGGTATTTCTAAAGCGTCTTACAGCGTAAAAAAAGGAGATGCTGCTGCCGAACGTATTTTAGAAATTCTGGAAACTGAAAATATCATTCAGGATGATAAAAATGCCATAAGCAAAGAGGAATTTACTTCAGGCTTAACTTTAGAAAATATCTCTTTCAAATATGAAAAAGAATATGTCCTAAAAAACTTTAGCGCAACGGTAAAAAAAGGCAAGACCATCGCTTTGGTTGGACAATCTGGGAGTGGAAAGTCTACCATTGCAAATTTGGTAACTAGATTTTATGATCTTGAAGAAGGTGAAATCAAGATCGACGGTATTAATATCAAAAAAATAAAACAAAAGTCTTTAAGGGGTTTAATGGGGCTTGTCACTCAAGACTCCATTTTATTTAATGATACGATCAAGGAAAATCTAAAGATTGGAAAACCAAATGCTACAGATGAAGAACTGATTGATGCCTTGAAGATTGCTAACGCTTATGAATTTGTAAGTGCATTTCCAAAAGGAATCGACACCAATATTGGTGATAGCGGTGGAAAATTAAGTGGAGGGCAAAAGCAAAGGATTTCTATTGCCAGAGCCGTTTTGAAAAATCCACCTATCATGATACTAGATGAAGCCACTTCGGCTTTGGATACTGAGAGCGAGCAATTAGTTCAAAAAGCTTTGGAAAATATGATGCAAAACAGAACTTCTGTTGTCATAGCTCACCGACTTTCAACAATTAAAAACGCAGACACAATTTTAGTATTGCACCAGGGTGAAATTGTAGAACAGGGTAAACATGATGAATTGATGTCTAGTGATGGTATCTACAAGAAATTAGTAAATATGCAATCCTTCGAATAAGATCCAGTTGAAAGAAGAAGAAATCATAGAAAATTTGCAAAAAGGCATCAATACAGATGAAGCCTTTAAAGCTCTTATTTCTGAACATAAAATCAGACTATACTGGCATATTAGAACCATTGTGAAAATCCATGAAGATGCAGATGATGTTCTTCAAAATACATTTATAAAAGTATTTAAGAATATAAAGTCCTTTAAAGGAGACAGTAAGCTTTTCAGTTGGATGTATAGAATTGCCACCAATGAGTCCATCACTTTTTTGAATAAAAAGTCTAAAAAGCTAAAGCTTTCGGATCAGGAATTAAATGACTATCTTTTAGAAACATTGGAAAGCGATGTATATTTTGAAGGGAGTGAGATTCAACTACAGCTACAAAAGGCCATTGAAGCTTTACCACAGCAACAAAAGATAGTTTTCAACATGCGTTATTTTGAAGAAATACCTTACGAAGAGATGTCGGAAATTTTAGATTCAAGTGTGGGAGCACTGAAATCTAACTACCACCATGCCAGAAAGAAAGTAGAAAAGTTTTTAAAGTCAGATTAAACTTTTAAATTGAAATTGAGTCTTATAAATAATGGTAGACAAACGATACATACAAGATAGAAAATCAGGATTTAAGGTTTCAAAAGACTATTTTGAAACCTTGGAGGATTCTTTATTGAATAAAATCAAATCTGAATCTTACACTGAAAAATCTGGTTTCAAAATTCCAAATGACTATTTCTCAGATTTTGAAGTAAATATTCCTTCAGAAGAAAAACCAACTAAGGTTATTCAACTTAAAGAATTTAGTAAGTGGATGGTAGCTGCATCAATTGTTGCAATTGCAGTCATAGGTGCTTTGTATATCGATAGAATAAGTCCGAACCAGAATATTCAATTTTCTGACCTTGATAACGATATGATTGAAAGGTATCTAGATTATCACCTTGAAACCCCAGATGAATTTATAGACTTTGAAAATACTTCTGTAAAAAAATTAGTCAACCAAAATATTTCAAAACTGGATGATCAGGAAATTATTGAGTATTTGAATGATAAAATTGAAGATCAAGATTTTGACAATGAATAAAAATTATATACTCTTACTAGTTTTCACTTTTATATGTAGTTTCTACGGAAACGCACAAAACAACGAAAGTGAAAAAATTCAGCAATTAAAAATCGCTTTTTTCACTGAGGAGTTAAATCTCACACCAAGTGAAGCCAAGAGATTTTGGCCCGTTTATTCTGAACATAATAAGCGCTACGAAGATTTAAGAAATAATGAATGGTCTGATATCAAATCCAAACTCGATAACATCAAAAATTTAAATCAAGAAGAAGCTAGCCGACTTCTAGATAATTACATGTCTTACAAAAAATCGAGAGTGGAGCTTAGAGAAGATTTTGTTGTCAATCTTAAAGAAGTGATTTCTCCAAAACAGATTATGATGCTTAAGAAAGCAGAATATGATTTCCATAAAAAACTTTTGAAACAATATCAATCTGATAAGTCTTCTAAGAACTAAAACTCTATTTTTGCAGATTAAATTATAATCATGCGCTTACACAGAAACTTAGTTTTCGCCGTTATAGATACTTTACATCTTATTTTTAACGAAGGCAAATACGCCGACAAAGAAATATCGAACACTTTAAAGAGAGATAAACGCTGGGGATCTAGAGACCGAGGCTTTATTGCAGAAACCACTTACGATATAGTTAGGTGGAAAAGGCTTTATTCTGAAATTGCCGACGTCAACGCTCCGTATTCAAGACCGAATTTATTCAGGCTCTTTACAGTTTGGGCTACGTTGAAAGGGATAGAAATTCCAGATTGGAAACAGTTTGAAGATACCCCAACAAGAAGAATCAAAGGAAGGTTTGATGAACTCTCCAAAATAACCAAATACGCTGAATCAATACCAGATTGGCTCGATGAGCTTGGCCGGAAAGAACTAGGAAAACTGTGGGAGGAAGAAATAAAAGCTCTTAACGAGCAGGCTAAAGTTATTTTAAGAACCAATACTTTAAAGACCACACCAAAAAAACTTCAACTTATCTTAGATGAAGAATTCATTCCTACTAAGACAATAAAAGGTTATCCTGAAGCCTTAGAACTTTATGAACGTGCAGATGTTTTCAAAACCGATGCTTTCAAAAAAGGGCTGTTTGAAGTACAAGATGCCTCTTCTCAAAAGGTAGCTCATGCACTTAGATTGGAGCCTGGAATGAGAGTAATAGATGCTTGTGCCGGAGCTGGAGGAAAATCTCTACATATTGCCGCTTTAATGGAAAATAAAGGGCAAATTATTGCCATGGATATTTATGCTAATAAATTGAAAGAACTTAAACGAAGGGCAAAACGAGCAGGAGCTCATAATTTGGAAACACGAGTGATAGATTCTACAAAAGTGGTAAAAAAACTTCATGAGTCTGCAGATCGGGTTCTTATAGATGCTCCTTGTACTGGACTTGGTGTTTTACGACGAAATCCAGATGCAAAATGGAAGTTGACTCCAGAATTTTTGGTAGAGATCAAGAAAAAACAGCAGGATTTGTTACAAGATTATAGTAAAATGGTAAAACCTGGTGGCATATTGGTATATGCAACCTGTTCCATATTACCTTCAGAAAACCAAATGCAAGTTCAAGATTTCCTTAATTCTGAAAATGGAAGCGGATTTCAACTCAATAAGGATGAAAAGATCCTAGCTCATAAATCTGGTTTTGATGGTTTTTATTATGCCATTCTTCAAAAATCTATTTCATAAAATTTTCGTCCTGTATTTATTTTGAGATGAAACAATACATATTTCCTTTTTTCCTTTTTGCCTTTTGTTTCAGTTATGCTCAAGCTCCGACAGGATATTACAATAGTGCAGAAGGTCTTAGTGGCTATCAATTAAAAACAGCTTTAATATCCATTATTGATGATATAGATGATGAAAATGGACAATCACATCATCAAGACCAAGGTTATAACGCATTATTTAGCGCATATGCTTCAGAAAACAGTGGAGATACCGACGATTATTTTGAAAATGATGGCACTGTACTAGACATTTATTCTGAGGTTGCTAATGGAAGTGAAGCTTATAATTATGAGCACGTCTTAAATCAATGTGGAAATTACAACAACGAAGGAGATTGCTATAACCGGGAACATTTGGTACCCCAATCTATATTTAATAGTGCGTCACCAATGAGAAATGATTATTTTCATGTTGTTCCAACTGATGGTGCAGTAAATGGAGCCCGAGGAAATTATCCTTTCGGTGAAGTCAGTAATCCTAATTACATTTCGAGTAATGGTTCAAAACGTGGTGAAAACAAATTCCCAGGATACTCAGGTACTGTATTTGAGCCCATCGATGAATTTAAAGGAGATATTGCAAGATCTGTACTTTACTTTGCAATCAGGTACGAAGATGAATTTAATAACAGTTGGAAAACAAATGAAGTCCTTGCAAATAATCCACAAGACTTTTTTGTAGACTGGTATATTGATTTACTGTTATCATGGCATGTAAGCGATCCCGTAAGTCAAAGAGAGATAGATAGAAACAATAATGGCTTTCAATATCAGGGAAACAGGAATCCGTTGATAGATCATCCGCAGTTTGCTTATGAAATCTGGGGAGATCCAGACAACCTACCTCCTACTGCCCCTCAAAATCTTCAAGCTAGCAATATAAAGGATTCAAGTATTAATATTACTTGGAACCCTTCACAAGATAATGTAGGAATAGAAAAATATATTGTAGAGTTAGACAATATCAATTTAGTTGAAGTGTCATCGCAAACATTGAATTATACTGTTCAAGAACTTTCTCCAGAAAGGCTTTATAATTTTAGAGTTTATGCTGTAGATAAAAGCGGCAATGTCTCCGATCCAAGCGAAAATCTGGAAGTTGTAACTTTATCTGAATCAAATATTTTGTTGAAGGAAGATTTTGAAAATTGCAATACAGTAGCAGGCAATTTAGTGTCTGTAAGTGAAGTAAATGATATCAACTGGAAATGTATTGATAACTATGGCGAAGATAATACCCAAGGCTATCAAATGAATGCTTATCAAAATAATGAGCAAGTCCTAAGCCGTGACTGGTTAATTACATCTGATAAAATAGACTTTGGAAATTATGAAGTAGAGAAAATTAGTTTTTGGGCGTCTGCTAGCTTTGGTAATACTAAACTTCAACTTTTATATTCTTCATCTTATGATGGAAATGGAAACCCATCTAATTTTGATTGGCAAGAAATACCAAATGTGGATATACCTCTACACCCCGATAGCAGTAATAACCTATTTGTCTACAAGGCAAATAAGATTGATATTTCAGAAATAAGTGGTGAAGTTTATATTGCTTTTAAATACGATACTGCGACTGGTGAAAATGCTACCAAATGGACAGTGGACAATTTTCTAATAGAAGGAGAACAACTTTTATCAAATTTTACTTTTAGAGACAAACTTGAAGTTCTTCTGTATCCTAACCCCTCAAAGAATGATAAAATACATTTGGACTTTAATAAAGGTGGAGTTAAAACAATAGAAGTATACGATTTGAATGGAAGGTTACTACTAAAAAGAAGAACCTATTTAAAAAACTATGCTGAAAACCTTAGTCAGTTTCAAAGTGGAAATTACTTAATGAAAATAAAGCATGAAGGAGTTTCTCAAATAAAGCGACTGGTGTTAAAATAAAAAAGGCTAGAATTCTAATTCTAGCCTTTTGAAGATAGTTGAAGAAAAATTAGTTTTTCTTCATTGGATTTTTTCCGGTTTGCTGCTTCATCATCATGGCTTGCATTTTTTGTTGCAGTTCTGGGCTTTCCTGAATTTGCGCACCAATTTTTTGAAATTGCTGCATAGTCAACCCTTTTTCTTTTACTTTGTTTTCCATTTCTTTTTGTGAAGCAGTTTGGATTTCTTGGATAACAACCATCGCTGCATCTTGTTTAGCCATCTCATCTTCAGACGCATCACTTTCCTTCTCAGGATCCATTTTTGCCTCATAGATTTCGTTGAATCGCTGTGGTGTTAAACCTTCATCTTCGATAGCAACAACCATTTTTTGTTGAATCTCCATGTTAGATTTTTGAACACTTTGGTAAGCTTCTGCGAATTTTTGCAATTCAGCATCAGTTACGGTTGTTTCAGTTTGCGCTGTAGCGGCAAAAACTGTAAAAAGGAATATGCCGGCCGTTAAAAATACTTTTTTCATTGTTTTAAATTTAATATTTGTCAATTATAAGAATTTAAATCTGACCCCAAAAAAAACCCGTCAAATTATAGATAGCTTTAACTTAATCGGTTTGATTCTTATCAAAATTTATAGTTTTAGCTTCCTCCCAGAATTTGTCCATTTCTTCCAGTGACATTTTAGATATATCTAGGTCATTTTCTTTGGCCTTCTGTTCTAAATACTGAAACCTGAAAATGAATTTTTTATTGGTACGCTCCAATGCTGTTTCTGGATCGATTTTCAAAAACCTCGCGTAATTAATCATTGAAAATAAAACATCCCCAAATTCATCTTCTATCTTATTCTGCTCATTTTTATTGACTTCTTCTTGTAGTTCTGCAAGTTCTTCCTTTACCTTTTCAAAGACCTGCTTCGGCTCTTCCCAATCAAAGCCTACACCAGCAACTTTATCTTGAATCCTACTGGCTTTAATAAGTGCTGGAAGAGATCTTGGGACACCACCAAGTACGCTTTTATTCCCTTCTTTGAGTTTAAGCTTTTCCCAGTTTTCTTTCACCTGCTTTTCATCATTGGCAACGACATCACCGTAGATATGAGGGTGTCGGTTTATAAGCTTTTCACAAAGGGAATTAATAACGTCTGCAACATCAAAATCGTTGGTTTCACTTCCAATTTTAGAGTAAAAAACGATATGTAACAATACATCTCCTAGCTCTTTTTTGATTTCATTTGAATCTTTTTCTAGGATAGCATCGCCTAATTCATAAACTTCTTCAACGGTGAGGTTTCTAAGAGAATCCATAGTTTGCTTACGATCCCACGGACATTTTTCTCTCAAATCATCCATTATATCCAGAAGTCTTTCAAAAGCTTCGAGTTGTTTCTGTCTTGTATACATCTTTTTTATTTAAAAATAAGTATTATAACTAAAAAACCCCCTAAAATTAATTAGAGGGTTTAAGTAAAGGTGATTAGCTTAATTTTCTTTTTCTTCTTCTTTTGTATCCTTTTCAGCTTTCGGATCAGAAAAATCAATGATGTTTTTTGAAATCAGTAAATTATACCATTGAATTACTTTTTTGATGTCAGATGGGTAAACCCTATCTTCATCGTAGTCAGGTAATATTTCACTGAAATAATCAGTCAACTCGTTTTTGGAAGACTTATGGTCTATTGATGGTTTTCCGTCTTCTTTATCAAATATTTTTTGAAAAACTTCTCTTAGAGGGATTTCTTCGGTATATGTATAAATAGCGATTTCACTAAGAATACTTACATTGTTTCTCATACTAACAGGAATTTTCTTACCATCGATGAACGACTCCGCAAGAAAACCACCTCTGGTTTGAGCTTTTAATTCATAAAGTCCTGGTTTCCCTGATATGGATAATACTTTATCTAATTTCATGTATTTATTTTTTTGGATGGCAAATATGCAATTTGTTCTTGTTTTGAAAAGATCTTAGCGATTTTTTTTAGCCAAGGGGTATTTCATTTTATAACCTATATCTACTTTACCTTTAGTAATATTTGTTAATCGACTTTTGATTAATCTCTTTTTTAAACTAGAAATCCTATCAGTAAATAGAATCCCCTCAATATGGTCATATTCGTGCTGAACAACTCTAGCAGGTAACCCATTTAAAGTTTCGGTTTGCCGATTTAAATCTCTATCTAGATATTCAATTTTGATTTCTGGCTTTCTGAAAATGTCTTCATGAACATCTGGAATACTTAAGCAACCTTCATTAAAATCCCATTCTATTCCGTTTTCTTCAATCAATTTCGGATTGATGAAAACTCTTTTAAAAGATTCTAACTCTTTGACCTCTTCTTCACTCAAAGATTCATCTTGAGCAAAAGGTTTTGCATCGATGACAAACAAGCGAATTGATAACCCAACTTGAGGAGCTGCGAGCCCGACTCCATTTGCATTATACATAGTTTCAAACATATTCTCAATAAGCTCATCTAGCTTAGGATAATCTTTTGAAATATCTGAAGCTTTCTTTTTTAAAACTGGAGAACCATAAGCTACAATTGGTAATATCATAATCTCAATTTTAAGTGAGAGGGATAGACCCTTTTAATTGAAGATGCAAAAATACGGGTTTTATTTCTTTTGAAATTAACAAATGCTAACTTTAAAAATCCAAATTTATTTCAAATAATTCTGAAGTAAAATTGTAGCGCTTATTTCATCCACCAAGCCTTTGTTTTGCCTTTTTTTCTTCTTAAGACCAGAGTCAATCATAGTTTGGAAAGCCATTTTTGAAGTAAAACGCTCATCCATTCTTACAATAATAATATCTGGAAATAATTTCTGAATATCTTCAATAAGAAACAAAATGTTTTTTTCCAATTGCATCGGTTTTCCATCCGTAAACTTTGGCTCTCCCACTACAAGTGTATCGATAGCCTCTGAAGGGATTATGGATTTCAGTTCATCCATTAAAACTCGAGAATCTACTGTTTTTAAACCGGATGCTATCATTTTCATCTCATCAGAAATAGCTAAACCTGTTCGTTTTATTCCAAAATCTAAAGCCAGTACTTTCGTTTTCATAAACTTAATTCTCTAGCAAATATAAGGTACTAAGAGGTATTTTGGATTTAACCATAAACCTTATCTTCGCTAAAAAAAATTTAAATGGAAGAATTAAAACAAAAAATTTTAAAAGCCTGGGATAACCGAGACTTATTAAAAGAACAAGAAACAATTGAAGCCATAAGAGCTGTAGTATCAAAACTGGACAGCGGTGAATTACGTTGCGCAGAACCTACAAAAGAGGGTTGGCAAGTGAACGAATGGGTAAAAAAAGGAGTGGTTCTCTATTTTCCAATTCAAAAGATGGAAACTATGGAAGCTAGTATTTTTGAATATCACGATAAGATGCCACTCAAAAGAGGATACAAAGAAAAAGGAATCCGGGTGGTTCCCAATGCAGTGGCCAGACACGGTGCTTATATCTCGAGTGGTGTCATTATGATGCCGAGTTACGTTAATATTGGCGCATACGTTGACGAAGGAACAATGGTAGATACCTGGGCAACAGTTGGAAGTTGTGCTCAAATTGGTAAGAATGTTCACCTTTCTGGTGGAGTTGGTATTGGTGGAGTTTTAGAACCATTGCAGGCAGCACCAGTAATTATTGAAGACAACGCCTTTTTAGGATCAAGAAGCATTGTAGTGGAAGGAGTTCGTGTTGAAAAAGAAGCGGTTCTTGGCGCTAACGTGGTTTTGACAGCTTCTACCAAAATCATCGATGTTACAGGAGATGAACCCGTTGAGATGAAAGGTATTGTCCCTGCTCGTTCCGTGGTAATCCCTGGAAGCTATACCAAGAAATTTCCAGCAGGAGAATTCAATGTGCCTTGCGCCTTAATCATTGGAAAACGAAAAGAAAGCACCAACAAGAAAACATCCTTGAATGACGCACTTCGAACTTATGATGTAGCGGTGTAGTTAAATAAAATATTTAATTGATCCGAGTTTAATGAAGATACTAGTTATCCAACAAAAAATGATTGGAGACGTTCTCGTCTCCAGTCTTATTTGCGAGAATTTGAAACTGAATTACCCTGAGGCAGAGATTCACTATCTCGTCAATCGGTTTACTATTCCAGTGATTGAAAACAATCCATACATCGATAAAATCGTAATTTTTGAAGATGAATACAGGTCAAGCAAACTTGAATTTTATAGATTTTTAAAACAGATCAAAAAGACAAAATATGATGTGGTTATCGACGCGTATGGTAAGTTAGAAAGTAACTTAATCACTCTATTTTCAAAGGCTAAGACAAAAATAGGCTGGAACAAACCATTAACTAATCTTATTTATTCTTCTACAGTTAAAATTTCAAATCAGTCGGAAATCGGTTTAGGCTCAGCCATAGAAAATAGACTAAATCTAATGAGCGCATTGAAGGGTACAAAAATACTTACCCAACAACCTAAAATTCATTTAAAGCCTATTGAGCTTGATACTGCTAAAAATAAAATTCAAAAATTTCAAAAGGCTAAGCCTGTACCTTTCATTATGATTAGTGCTTTAGGAAGTAGTGAAGCGAAAACATACCCTTTGCGTTTCATGGCTGATGTTTTAGACTTTATTGCTTTGAATTCTAATGCTTTACTAATCATGAATTACATACCCTCACAATTTGAAGATATTAAAGAACTTTATTTCCTTTGTGATAAGAGTACACAAGGAAAGATTTTATTAAATTTCAAAATCGAAAGTTTAAGAGAATTTATGTCAGTTTCAAAATTTTGCAAGGCCTTAATCGGCAATGAGGGTGGAGCCATCAATATGGCTAAAGCTTTGGATGTTCCTACATTCTCAATATTTTCTCCACAAATCAATAAAGAAGGGTGGAATGGCTTTGAGGATGAAAACCTTAAACATGTATCCGTTCATGTGAAAGATTATAAACCTGATCTTTTTTTAGAAAAATCTCAAACAGATAATATGGAAATGTATGAAGAGTTTAATCCAGCTCTTTTTTTAGAAATTTTAAAAACATTTCTGATTAAGCATGCAAATTAATTCCATAAGAGGTTTTTACTTTTTTTTCTTTTCTAGTTTGCTCTCTTATTTCGTTATTAATCTTCCAGGCTTCGTCGTTTACGTAACCCCGTTCATGTTCCAGATGAACAATAATGGCTAAATAGCGAACTTTCAAAGGTTGTATTCCATTATTAACGAGTCTTTCTCCAAATTCTCTGTCTTCTCCTCCGTATTTCATTCGCTCATCAAAGCCATTTATAGCAAGAATATCTTTTTTCCAGGCTGATGCATTTCCACCGTTCCAAGTTGGTCTAGTAGGAGTTATGAAATTCATGAACAATGCAACTGATTTGCTTTTTGCCAGTTTTGTGTTTTTAAAACTTGCCTTTAAGCCTTTATTTTTAAGCCATTTTAAATCAAAACACTCCTGACTTAAAATATTATTTTTTGAAATCAATTTGGACAAGTTCTTAGACAATGGGAAATGTCCTCCAGATAAAAAATAATTTTTTGATCTAAATTTTAAATGAGTTTCTACGAAATCTTTACGAGGAATACAGTCACCATCCGTAAAAATACAATAATCAGTATTTGATGCTAAAATAGCTTTATTAAGAATTCTTGTTTTTTGAAAACCCTCGTCTTTATGCCAAACATGGATGATTGAAAGTTGAGTTTTTGCTTTTATTGAAGTTAAAATTTGATTAGTTTCTTTTGTAGATCCGTCATCTGCAATGACAATTTCAAAATCATCTTCTGTCTGCACACTATACCCCCACAAGACTTTTTCCAACCAGTCTGGAGAATTATAGGTACTTATGATAACAGATGCTTTCATAGAAATAGACTATTGTACAAAAATAATTTTTTTTAAAACTTCAAAAATCAATTTACAAATTATTATATCTAAACTGAACATTATTTTACATTTGCGAATCTAACCACTATTAAAGACGCGAATCTGGCAT
>Ga0136590_1000019_pt1 | contig 70272 bp, 73 predicted proteins | sample AntRauMFilla3765_FD_104934 | JGI IMG/M metagenome (GOLD analysis project Ga0136590, IMG submission 104934) | Saline lake microbial communities from Rauer Islands, Antarctica - Metagenome Filla 3 #765 | ecosystem: Environmental > Aquatic > Non-marine Saline and Alkaline > Saline | place... | reverse complement strand
ATTGGCCTTACCGTCGGAGGTCGATGTGGCCCCCGTTGTTGTATAGTTGGTCGAACCATTGTTCCAAGTAAAAGTACCTTGATCGGCCGCTGTCGTATAAAGCCTGTTGCCGTTAAACTCGCCCGCATAAATAACATCTGCGTCTGGGCATTTCTCTCCAAGCGCCAGAGCTGCTAAATCGCAGCTATTTGCCTCAAGATAGGCCCCGCATGGCGTTGCATCGCCGCCCGCGGCACGAAAGACATGACAACTTTCATCAGCAGGCGCGGATGCATTGGCATTGGTGCCATCGGCAAGCTCATAGCTGACTTCGCTTGTAGAACAGCCATTGAATGTCTTGACCTTTTTCACGGCATATTGTACCGAAGTCTTGCATTGATCGGAGGCCCCTTGATCAACCATTTGTTTTTCGCGATCAATGTCAGCACTGCCGCGGCCCGATTGCGTGACGGCATAGGACAGCGCCCCGAATAATGCCACACCGATTAAAATTAGAAACAAGACGTTACCGCGTTGATTGATCATGTGTTTGCTCATTTATCTGCCCGAACATATATTATACTCCTAAGTATAGCATACCATGTGATGAATAATATATTCTTTATCAAAGGCCATTGATTATAGCCCGTCATAAGATTTTCATGTCCTTCATTGCTTTAGCCCTATAATTAAAGCCCCTTGGCCATGCGGTTTTCGAGATTTTCGATCAGCTTGTCCATAAAGGCTTCAGTGGTCAGCCATTTCTGGTCCTGACCGATCAGCAGGGCAAGATCTTTGGTCATATGGCCGGATTCTACAGTTTCGATACAAACCTGTTCCAGCGCTTCGGCAAATTTAACCACATCGGGTGTGTTATCAAACTGGCCGCGATACCGCAGAGCCTGTGTCCAGGCAAAGATCGAGGCAATCGGATTGGTTGAGGTCGGGTTGCCTTTTTGATGTTCACGGTAATGGCGGGTAACGGTGCCGTGCGCCGCTTCAGCCTCAACTGTTTTTCCATCTGGCGTCAATAGAACCGATGTCATCAGGCCCAGAGATCCAAATCCCTGCGCCACGGTATCGGATTGAACATCGCCGTCATAATTTTTACAGGCCCAGACAAAACCGCCATTCCATTTCATGGCAGCAGCGACCATATCGTCGATCAGGCGGTGTTCATAAGTGATATTGGCAGCCTCGAACTTGGCTTTGAATTCAGCGTCAAAGATTTCCTGAAACAGGTCTTTAAAACGGCCGTCATAGGTTTTCAAAATCGTATTCTTGGTCGACAGATAAACAGGATAATTGCGTTGCAGACCATAGTTAAAGCAAGCGCGCGCAAAACCGCGAATGGAGTCATCCAGATTATACATGCCCATGGCAATACCGGCAGAAGGCGCATCAAAGACTTCGTATTCCTGCGTTTCGCCGTTTTCCGGTTCAAAAACCATTTTCAGTTTGCCAGGCCCGTCAAATTTAAAATCGGTTGCCCGGTATTGATCGCCAAAGGCATGACGGCCAATAATGATCGGCTGGGTCCAGCCAGGGACATAACGGGGGACGTTTTCACAGATAATCGGCTCCCGAAAGACGGTGCCACCCAGAATGTTGCGGATTGTGCCGTTAGGTGATTTCCACATTTTCTTTAATGAAAATTCTTCAACCCGGGCTTCATCCGGTGTGATGGTGGCGCATTTAACACCAACGCCGTAATCCTTGATCGCATTGGCAGCATCAATCGTGACCTGATCATCAGTCTTGTCGCGGTTTTCAAGGCCCAGATCAAAATATTTCAGATCAAGATCAAGATAAGGCAGGATTAAACGGGTTTTGATAACGTCCCAGATAATCCGGGTCATTTCATCGCCGTCCAGTTCAACAATCGGATTGGTGACTTTAATTTTGCTCATCGGTAAGGTCCTTTTCTGCTTCTGCTTTAGTTTCTGTTTCCGGGTTTTGTAATTTTTCAGAGGCGGCGTCTGGCGCGGCTTGCTCGGCTTTAAGCTCTGCATCCAGATCAACGGGTGCCGCCGGTTTTGACTTTTTGCCAAGCGGGTTAAGCGGATGTTCGAGTTTCAAAGGCTTAAGCCGGGTCACTTTCCACTGTTTTACAGCGCTTCTGGCGGCTTTTTTGTCTGCCGCGCTCATTTCCTGTTCAAGCTCTTTACGGGCTTTGGTTGCCCAGTCACGGGTCTCGCCCCATTTGAGCCGTTCATTGGCAAGGGTGTACCATTTCCAGGCACTGACATAATTTTTATCTTCCTTGGCCAAGGCAGCAAGGCGGATGAAAGCTTCGTAATGACCAAGTTTGGCGCTGTGTTCGAAGAGGATTTTTGACAGCGCCACATTTTTGGGAATGCCGCCTTTGCCCTTGCTGTACAGGTCACCCAGAATGAACTGGGCGCGGGCATCACTCGCCTCGGCCAATTCAAACAAGCCTTGCAAGGGATGTGAATCTCCGCCATCAATGGGTTCAAACAGCGGGTCGGAAATATAGTCAATAGATGATCCGGCAGAGGCCGGTGCCGCGCTGCTCATGTAAAAGGCGAAAGCCGCCAGAATTAAAATAGGATATTTCATTTTTTCTTTTTACCTTCTTTAAAAACCTGCAGTGCTTCAAGCAGACTCTTGCTTTCTTTTAGCACGCGTTCGCCATCAGAGACAGTAAATTTAGACGAACGGTTACCCTTGGTAACGATTTTCACAATGCTGTAGACCGGCTGTTCATGGCTGTGCCGGAAAATCGAGAAGACAGCCATATCCGGCAGACAGTCTAACGCATAATCCCGCCATTCGTTCTTGGAAACTTTTTCCCCGTAAATTGACATCAGCATACCGATTTCATGCCGTGTAAACGTTGTCATGCCTTTTTTGCGCCAGTGTGGCGGCAGACTGAGAAGTTTTGCCATGTAAGCGGCTTCCTTATTTATCCGTAGACGTGTTTTACTTACCCGTTATTTTAAACATGCTTATACCAGTGGCCAAAGTCAAGCTTTTGGCCAAAGTGGTTTTCACCATTGCACCTTGACCGCCGCGCCGTTTTACGCCATCTTTCAAGGAATGATTCAAACAGATACAAGGACAGACTGATGGTCGATATTTTTGATGAGGTCAATGATGAAATCCGCGAGGAAAAACTGGCCAACTTTTGGAAAGAAAACGGCACCTTTATTATCATTTGTGTAATTACGGTGATTGTCGCTGTTGGCGGGAAATCCTGGTGGGTGAACTATAAGGCCGAACAAAATATAAACCGGACAGGGCAGTTAAGCGCGGCATTAAATCAGGAAAATCCGGCCGTTCTGGCAGAGTTTGGCGAAAAGACCAAAGGTCACCATCAAATGCTTGCCCGCTTGTTAAGCGCCGGCCTGCTGCAAGAGAATGCAGAAACGGCAGAAGACCGCGCCACTGCGGTTGAAATATGGCGCAAAGTTGCTGAAAACCGTGATAATCCAAGGGTTTACCGTGATCTGGCCGGTTTACTGGCAACCGCGCAGGCCGCTGATCTTGGCGCGGCTGATCTGGATGCCCTATTGACTGATCTGGAGCCGTTAACGGCAGAAAACCGCCCGCTTCGTGCTTCGGCACTAGAATTAATGGCTCATCTTGAAGCCTCACGCGGGGCCTATGATAAGGCGACAGCGCATATTGATACATTGCTTGAAAGCACAGGTAACATACCGCCGTCTTTACGGGAGCGGGCCGAAGCCTTGAAAGAATATTATGCCTTCCGCACCGGTGGTGAAAAAGCAGTTGATAAAAATGAAGGATAATAGCGTGCAGATCAGAAAAACATTGACCAAAATCTGCTGTCTGGCGGCTATTGTTATGACATTGCAGGGCTGCGGTATAACTGAAAAAGTTTTCAGCGATCCGCCGGAACCAAAGCTGGAGGGGGAACGCCTGACCGTTTTGGAATTGCAGGCACAGCTGGAACCCGATCCGGTTTTGCAGACCAGCCAGATCACTTTGCCGCAGTCGCGGCGTAATCAGTTCTGGCCACAATATGCAGGTTATCCGCATCATGCCATGAGCCATGTCGGATTGAATGCAGATCTGAAACGGGCCTGGCGTTCGGATATTGGCGCGGGCGGTAATAAACGTAATCCGGTCTTTATGCCGCCGGTTGTTGCAGACGGGGTCGTCTATACAATAGATGCCAATATGCAGATTTCGGCGTTTGACGCGGATCAGGGCAAACAGATCTGGGAAACGGTTTTACCGGTTGAAAAACATGCCCGCGAAGGCGCGTTGGGCGGTGGTCTTGCGTATGCTGCAGGGCGGCTTTATGTGACGGCAGGCTTGAATCAGGCTTTTGTTCTGCTGGCGACAGATGGCAAAGTTGTAAAAACCATTGATTTGCCTGCACCGGCGCGGGCTGCGCCAAGTGTGCTTGATGGCCAGCTTTATATTCAGACCCTCGATAACCGTCTGGGTGTTTACGAGACGCAAAATTATACATCTTTGTGGAGCTACGAAGGGTTAAGCGAGACGACAAGTCTTTTGGGCTCCGCTGGTCCTGCGGTTGATAAGGATATCGTTGCCGCCGCCTTTTCAACAGGCGAAGTTGTCGCGCTGCGTAATTTGAATGGCCAGACCTTGTGGATTGACAATTTATCTTCGTTACGTGCGGCGCGCGGGTTATCAACCATCTCGGATATCCGCGGCGCGGTTGTTCTTGATAAAGGTATTGCCTATGTCATCAGCTATAGCGGACGGATGGCGGCAATTGATATTCTTACCGGTAACCGTGTCTGGCAAAAACAAATCGGCGGTACCCAGACGCCATGGGCGGCGGGGAATGTTGTTTATGTTGTGACCTCTGATCAGCAAATGGTCGCTCTTAGCCGTCTTGATGGCCGGATCTATTGGGTAGAACCATTGCCGAAGGCTGAGAAGAAAGATACAACCCTGCTGTGGCAGGGGCCGGTACTGGCCGGTGGACGGTTGATTACCGTCAGCAACCATGGCCGCGTTCTGGAGCTGAATCCGGTAACAGGTAAGGTTCAAAAGGATTGGGAAACAGGTGGTAAAGTTGCCACTGCGCCCGTTGTTGCAGATAATACACTGTATGTCGTGACGACCGGCGGTGATTTAATGGCGTATCGTTAAGCGCAGGATCGGAAAACCACAATGAGTTTTAAACTTGCTATTATTGGCCGGCCTAATGTCGGTAAATCGACGTTATTCAACCGGTTGACCGGAAAAAAGATGTCGATTGTCAATGACCGCCCCGGCGTGACCCGCGACTGGCAGGTTGCCGATGCGCGTTTATTTGATCTTAAGTTTCAGATCATCGACACGGCCGGGTTGGAAGAATCCTTTAACGATTCCATCGAAGGCCGGATGCGCCGTCAGACCGAGGCCGCGCTGGAAAATGCCGATATGGCCCTGATGATGATAGATGCCAGAGCCGGCTTAACACCCTTGGATCACCACTTTGCCGCCTGGATCCGTCAGCGTAATATTCCTGTTCTGCTGGTTGGTAATAAATGCGATACCAACGCCGGTAAAAAAGGCATTTATGAAGCTTATGAACTGGGCCTTGGTACACCGATCGAAATGTCGGCTGAACATGGTCTGGGTATGGATGAATTGCATGAATTATTAGAACCGTATGTTAAGGCGGTGATGCCCGAGATTATCGAAGACGACGAAGAAGAAGCCGAAGCCGCCGCGCTTGCCGCCTATGATGAAGGCACCGGCATTGGCTTTGGTGACGAAGAATTACCGGAAGAAGAATTCGTAAAACCGATCAAGATGGCTATTGTCGGGCGTCCCAATGTCGGCAAGTCAACGTTGGTCAATGCGTTGTTAAAAGAAGAACGGATGATGACCGGCCCCGAAGCCGGGATCACACGCGATGCGGTGTCTATTGACTGGACATATGGTGGACGTGATCTGACTTTAGTTGATACGGCCGGAATGCGCAAAAGAACCCGTATTGTTGATCTGGTTGAAAAAGATGCCGTTGGTGATGCCTTGCGGGCGATCCGCTTGGCACAGACCGTCGTTCTGGTGCTGGATGCCAATCTGATTCTGGAACGTCAGGATATGACCATTGCTGATCATGTTATCCGCGAAGGCCGGGCGTTGATTATCGCGGTCAATAAATGGGATGAAGTTGAGAACCGCGCTGAATTGCTTAAAGAATTCCGCTACCGTTTAAACAAATCCTTGCCGCAGGTTAAAGATATTCCGATTGTGACGATCTCGGCCTTGAATGGCCGCCGCCTTGATAAGCTGATGGATGCGGTCTTCGAGACCTATGATTTATGGAACAGCCGCGTTGCAACGGCGAAGCTGAACCGCTGGCTGTCCATGATGGTCTCTCATCACCCCGCACCCTTGTCACAGGGCAGACCCAATAAAATGCGCTATATGACACAGATCAAAGCCCGCCCGCCCAGTTTTGCAATCTGGGTTTCACGGCCCAAAGATGTGCCTGACAGCTATGAACGTTATCTGGTTAACGGGTTACGCGATGATTTTGATCTGCCGGGCGTGCCTATTCGTCTGTTCCTGCGCACCAGTAAGAATCCTTATTCAGATAAACACTGATTCCTATGACGGCTTATTGCCGGATTTCGGTTTCGGTTTTGCAGATGTTTCCGGCGGTTGATTGTCGTTAGGGGCATCATCCGGTTTCGGTTGTTTGAAAAACCGGTCTTTTACCCGTCCAAAAGCGCCTTTGACGGCATCCCGTTTGCCGGTGTTTCCCACAGGTTCGGTTTGTGGTGAGACGATTTCAGCAGATGTATCCGCTTTTGCATCCGCCTTGGCCTGAGCGTCTTTCTTGCGCTGGTTGAACTTTTGTCTCATATTCTTGGCAAAGGCATTGCTGAATTTTCCTGTCAGCTGGATACCGCGATAGGTCGCATAGCTGGCTTTGGTTTTACGGCTGAAATCGGGCAGGGTTTTTGTTTTAAAATTATGCCAGGCGGTTTTAAAATCGGCGCGCTGTTTTTCGCCAAGGGCGATACAGGCGCTACCACCGGCCACAGCCCACAGCCCGATCACAGGCATTCCAGCGGCAAGGCATAGACCACCGATGAGCAGGGTGGCGGGGCCCGGAGAAACCTTCAGCGTTGCCCGGACGATATCCTGAACGCCATTTCGAAAAGTGTTGTCATTACGATAGGCGTTTTTCAGATGATCGACGATCCAACGGTCACTGGGCAACATGGCAATCTGATCATCTTTTAAATTCAATGACGGGCTAAAGCGAAATATCCGGTTCAGCAGACGAATGGATTTTAAAATCCGGCGGTTTTCCGATTCTGATGTTGCTTTTTTAGTTTCCATATCCTAACCCTTTGTTTTTGCGCGCGAAAAGAAAGTATGCATTTGTATCTATCGCGGACATAATATTATAAATTTTCGTTAGTATGTAAAATTTTACGTAAATTGTCATTAAAAAAAAATCATTAGAAGCCTTTACATATACTTTTCGTTAACCAAATTACCATAAAGTGATTGGTAGTTCAGTCCATGAGTAATAACGTTTTATAAGGAAGGTAAGGCATGGCACACGAAAGAATCTTAGAACAAAAAAGGCCAGGCGGGGCGTTTAATGCCGCAGTACAGCCGTATCAGCCACGGGGACGGTTTTATGAGTTACCACTCGATAAGGGAGCTAAGGCTGTCTTCACCCGGTCTGATAATCACACTAACAAGTCTACAAAAGGGATGTGGCAGGACGTACAAATCCAAACGCAAAACGGAACAGCGCAATTTGAAAATTTGGAAGCGTTGAAGAAACGGACCGAGGATCTGTCAAATGCTGGACATGACTATGCGCCGTTGTTTGAAAAAGTGGTGAAAAAGTATGAATCTTTAAATCAGCCTCAGCAACATCAGGCTCGACCAAGCGTGAAAAATGGTTTTGCAACCAGACGCTAAGACGTTCTTTAAAAAAACGCCTGCAGGCCTTACCTTGCAGGCGTTTTTTGTTGCGTCGCATTCGGGCTTTGTTAAGCTGAAGAAAAGCAGTAAACAAGGATAGATTCTATGACATATGATCCCGATAATATTTTTGCCAAAATCCTGCGCGGTGAAATACCCAATAAAACCGTATATGAAGATGATCAGGTGCTGGCCTTCGAAGATATCGGGCCGGATATGCCGGTTCATGTCCTGATTGTGCCCAAAGCTGCCTATACAGATATGAATGATTTTTCCAAAAATGCCGCTGATTCGGAGATTATCGCCCTGTTTCGTGCCGTTCATAAAGTCACGGATAAGCTGGGTATTGCTGGAAACGGTTATCGGCTGGTATCAAATTGTGGCAGTGATGGCGGACAGGAAGTGCCGCATCTGCATTTGCACATTTTAGGCGGTGGCGCTGTCGGGCCGATGGTCTCACAGAAATAATATTGGGTAATCGCCCCACAACGGCCTTAAGTTATGTTATAATGAGTTTAGAGGATTTTAGGTGAATTAATGGGTCAGAAACAGAAACTGATTTTTATTTTTGCTGCCGTAGGACTGATCTTTTCCGGATCGGTTCTACAGGGTGTTCCGGTAATGGCACAAAGCTATCCCGGGCTCTCAACAGCACCAAAAGATAGCAAAGCGACATCACGCAACAGCCGGACACAGGACGACCGCCCAGGATATCGTGGCCTTGTCACCGGACAAACGCCGGAACGGCGCACGGCAACGCCGCGTGCGGCTGTTCGTCCTGAACGGCCTATGACACGGGCGCCGACCAAACCAAAGGCTCATAATCCCGAGAAATATTATGGCCAAAGCCACGTCCAAATTCCGAAAGAGCCCAAGATTAAACAATCTTTTCCCGCTAATCGCAGCCCTAAAAAGCCGGTTGCAACAGAGGAAGATTTAAGGCTGGCCTCGGCATTCGCCAAGGCTCATCCCGAGAATATGACGCTTGGTGATATTAAAATCAGCGAAAAAACGCGCAAGGCTTTGAACCAACCGCGTAAGATTGAAAATGGTATGTATCCCAAGGAAATCAGCATGATGAATTATATCAACACAACCATGCGGAAAATTAATGATTTACCACGGGAAGAACAGGAAGCCAAAGTAGCAGAATTACGTGATCGTATTGGTGTCTTGATGGATGCAAATTACTCCAGACAATCTTTGCCGGATAGAATTCTGGGAGAGATGGGCATGACGCCCGAGGCGATTGCCGAAACCAGAAAAGAGGATAAAGCTGTAAATGTCCGTCTGGGACAGGTTCTGGAACAATTAAAATAATCATAGAGGGCAGGAAAATATGGCAGCTACTAAGAATAAAAAAATGAAAAGCGCGATTTTTATTGCCGCAGCAGCCTTGTTTTTGTTGACCGGGTTTAATGCGCAGGCACAACAGGAAGCAAAGCCGTCTTATCCCGGATTATCCATTCAGCCCAGCAATAACACAACATCGGGTGTGGCAAACAGATCAAGAAGCCGCAATGTACAGCCCGCTGAAAATGCCCAGGGCTATAGCGGTGTTATGGCAGCGCCGCGGGCGCATACCAACCGGCGGTCGCTGCGGCGTTTTAACCAACAACAAAAGTCCGAAAGCCAAAGCCCTTATCTCTATAGCAGGGGGGCTGTCGGTACATCGGGACAGGCAACAGAACGCCAGAATATAACCAATACGCCGCCAGAGCAGGAGGAAGCGGCTGTCATTCCGCCAAAGCCGATTGAGGCCAGATTTGCGGCCAGCGAACATAAAATCAATTTGATCAAAGCGCTTCGCGAAAGACGTAAGGAAGAAACACAGGAACGCCGCAAAGAAGTCGAAGCAAGGGCCAAAGAAGCAGAGCGCCGTCAGATGTATCGGAAAAGCGGTTCGATTGCCCTGCCATGATTTTAAAGCCTTATGAAACCATCGAAAAGATTGGGTCATAATCAAAACTATGGTATAAACGAGACCATCGTTTGACCAGCCGGAGTTTTGATGTCCGACAGCAAAAATAAAAGCGTCCTGATTGGCCTTAGTGCCGTTATTGTCGCGGTGCATGATGCCCGTCCCAAGGTTTTTATTGTCCGCGGCGCTGATCACGGTATTTTTGATACGGCCGAGGGTATTGGCCTGTCACAAAACGCCCTGCCCTTTGGGGCTTTTGATCCCGAAAGACATGAAACGCTGGAAATAGGCCTGCGCAAATGGGTCGAAAGCCAGACACCGCTTGAACCCGGTTATGTCGAACAATTATACACTTTTGGTAACCGTGGCCGTTATATGGGTCAGGAAGAAAACGGCCCGCGGGTGGTATCGGTCGGTTATCTGGCGCTCAGCCGGTATCTTGATCGTCAGGATATCAACGACAATGAAAATCTGTTCTGGTCCGATTGGTATGATTATTTTCCATGGGAAGACTGGCGTGATGGACGCCCTGCAATACTGGAGAAATTTATCCTGCCAGCATTGGAAGACTGGGCTGTTAGCGCCAAAACAGAAGACGAAACGCTTGACCGGCAGGCCCGCATCCGGCTGTGTTTTGGCGGTGGCCGGTTGGGCTGGGACGATGAAAAAGTTCTTGAACGTTATGAGCTGTTATATTCAGCGCGTCTGGTTTATGAAGCCTGCCGTGATAAAAAGATCAAAGCCGATCCGTCAACTTATGTTGAAAGCCAGCCGATGCAGTTTGACCACCGCCGGATTCTGGCAACCTCGATTGGTCGATTGCGCGGTAAGCTCAAATACCGGCCGATTGTTTTTGAAATGATGCCGGAAAGCTTCACCTTGCTTGAATTGCAGCGCACGGTCGAGGCGATTGCCGGTCATAACCTGCATAAACAGAATTTCCGCCGGTTGGTTGAAAATTCAGGCATGGTTGAAGAAACCGGTAAAACCACCAAGCGCGGTGGCGGTCGTCCGGCCAATCTGTTCCGTTTCCGTGAGGAAGTCATGCTTGAACGGTTGGCGCCGGGCGTTAAACTCTCTCCCGCCGGTGTCTAATCAGGCCGTTTTTTCCTTAAAGGCGCAAAGATCGTAAACAATACATTTGGCGCATTCAGGCCGCCGGGCTTTGCAGGTATAGCGACCATGCAGGATCAGCCAGTGATGGGCGTGGCGTTTGAACTCTTCTGGTACGACTTTATTCAGTTTGGTTTCAACCTGATCAACATTTTTACCACGGGCGAGACCTGTGCGGTTGGAGACCCTGAAAATATGGGTATCAACGGCGATGGTCGGATGGGCAAAGGCAATATTCAGTACGACATTGGCCGTCTTGCGGCCCACGCCTGGTAGGGTAACCAATGATTCCAGTGTTTCAGGCACGGTGCTGTTATAATCAGCGACCAGAATTTCTGATAATTTGATGACGTTTTTAGCCTTGCTGTTAAACAGGCCAATCGTTCGGATATGGGTTTTTAAACCCTCTTCCCCCAGAGCGATCATTTTTTCGGGTGTTGTGACCTGTTCAAACAGTTTTTGTGTTGCCTTGTTGACGCCGATATCTGTTGCCTGCGCCGATAACACGACGGCAATCAACAGGGTATAGGTGTTGACGTAGTTCAATTCCCCTTCAGGTGCGGGGTTGTCTTTTTCCAGCCGGCTGAAAAATGCCTTGATATCATCCTTTTTCATAGGCAAAGTCCTAGCATATTTAAAATATAAACACAGCAGGAAGTTTGCTTTATGACGCTACAAGGTCTTATAAAACCAAAATCGATTCGTGGCGCAGGTCTTGAAATCCGCTATGGTCAGGTTGAATATGATGGCTTGCCATTATTGGTGGGTATCACCGATGGTAAAATTTGTTATGCGGGATTTACCGATCAGGCGGCAGAAATCCGTTATCATTACCCGCAAAGCCGAATGGTTCGTGATCAGACCGGTATTGCGGCATTCATGCCGCCAGTGCTACACAGCTGGAAAACCAAAGCTGCATTGGACCGTAATATTGAATTTTATGCTGAAGCTACGGCGTTCGGGCTTGATGTCTGGCGGTATCTATTAACTATAGAGCCGGGTCAGACTGTCAGTTATAAAGAAATTGCCACCGCGCTTGGTCGTCCCAAAGCCTTTCGCGCCGTGGGAAATGCGGTTGGTGTCAATCCCGTGACCTTGTTTATTCCCTGCCATCGGGTGCTACACAGCAGCGGCGGTAAAACCGGTTATGCCTGGGGGGCAGACATCAAAACCCGTTTACTGGCCGCAGAAGAAAAATTCCACAAAAAAAAGGCAGCCTGAACGCTGCCTTTTTTATTTCTATAGCAAAGACAATCAGGCCGTTTCAGTTTTAGCGGCTGTTTTGTCCTGACCGTTCTTTTTATTGTTTTCTGCACCATTTTGCGCTTCGGCAGCACGACGCTGGACATCCTGGGCATAGATCGCTTCAAAGCTGATCGGTTGCATATACAGCGGCGGAAAGCCTGCTTTGACGGTGGCGTCTGCAATGACTTCGCGGGCAAACGGGAAAATCAGTTTTGGTACTTCGATCATCAGGACCGGTGAAACATTATCTTCCTGCACATTTTTCAGCTGTACGGTTGCGGCATAGGCAAGTTCGATAATAAAGGCGACTTTGTTTTCCTGTTTAGGCACACGGGCCTCAATACGGAACATCAGGGTCGCTTCATGCATATCATCTTTTAATTGCTGGGTGCGGATATTGATCTGAACATTGGTTTCAGGTGCGCCCCATCCGCCGACAATGCTGGCCGGACTGTTCGGGTTTTCAAGTGACATATCCTTGATATATTGCGCAACAACCTGAATAGACGGGCCTTGGGCCTCGGGGGTTGCGGTATCAGTCTGGGTGTTTTGATCTTCGGTTGCCATGTTTTTAACCTTTCAGTTTGTCGGATTTCTTTTGGAATAGCACCTTCCCCGGCTTTATTCAAGTCCGGTCAAGTCTTGTTCCGGTCAGGATTTTGACGAATCATCCTTGTCGGTAAGCTCGGTATATTCGCCTTCAATGATTTTTGGATTTGTAGGGCGCTGCCGCCGGTTTTCATGTTCCTGATGTTCACGGAACATATCAGCGCTGTTAAAGTCGCTTTGATAGAAAAAGGCGTTAGGCATGTTTTTGAACTGATGGCGCAGTAATGCCCGGAACGGTGGCAGGAATAAAAGGAAGCCAAAAGTATCGGTTACAAAACCCGGTGTTAACAGCAGTATACCGGCCGCAAATAGGCATAGGGCATCAAATATCTCGCTACCTGGTGTCTGGTTGGTATCGATTTTTTGCCGGGCCCGTACCCAGGTTTGCCAGCCTTGCAGGCGCAGCAAAAAGACGCCGATCACGGCGGTCAGAACCGTCAGTAGCAAGGTATCGGCAACACCAATCTGCTGACCGACCTTGATAAAAACGGCGATCTCCAGAATGGGGAGCATCAAAAATAAGACCAGATAAATCATAATAGCGTTAATCTTTCAGTTTCTTTAATGTTTCTCTATGATAATCTATATCATGTATGTTTGTATTGGTAGAGTGTCGACTTACTTTAATATATAGTAAGGTAATTGTAAAAACGAAGAGGGTGCCCCCGTGTCATTGGATATTCTGTTATTTGCCGTCATCGCCGCTGTAATCGTTGCGCGGTTACGTTCCATTCTTGGAACCCGTCATGGGGATGAACGTCAGCGCGGCAATCCTTTTGATAAGTCCCGTCAGGCCCATGATGATAAAGCCGATGTTGTCACGCCGCTACATAACCGGCCTATGGAGGGCAGTGCCGCCCATACCGTCATTATTGATGATGCTCTGTTAAAAAGCGATAATCCGGAAGAAACCCGCCAGAGCCTGCAGCATATCATTGAATCGGATCACAGTTTTGATCTGCAGATGTTCATGCAAGGGGCGCGCGGAGCCTTTAAGATGATTACCGATGCTTTTGCCAAAGGTGACCGCGAAACGCTTGAACCCTTGCTGAGCGAGGAATTGTACAACAGTTTCGAGCACGCCATCAGCCAGCGTGAAGAAAATGACTACGAAGCCGAGTTTGAATTGCACCGGATCAAGGATGCCAGGATTGCCGATGCCCGTCTGGGCGGGGTGATGGCCTATATCACCGTTGATTTTGATGTCGAGCAAACCAGCATTCTAAAGGACAAGAACGGAAAAACCGTCGAAGGTGATAATGACCGGATTACCGAGACCCATGATGTCTGGACATTTTCCCGCGATATCCGTTCCGAAGATCCAAACTGGGAACTGGTTGCCACACGTATCGGTGACGGTTAAACCTCACTTTCTATTTTAATCTATATTTTTAGGATTGTTATGAAGACAACGCCGCTATTTGCCTTGGTTTTGCTGTTATGTGCGTTTTTATCCGGCTGTGCCTTGGGGTTGGGCGGTAAGAAAGACAGCGCCGAAAAAAACGATAGTGAGGCTAAATTGCGTTTGCAACCGGTGCCGATCAACAGCCTGACCGGCTATCAGCCCAGCCCACATCAGGGGTTTATGGAGGCTTTTGAAAAATCATGCACCGCCATTCTGGCCAAGCCCGCTTCGGCCTCTTACGGGCCAAATGATTTGGGAGGCACGGTTGCTGATTGGCAGCCAGCCTGTCAGGCGGTCAGGCTTTCGAAAGGTGCTATGGCGCCTACAAATTTATTATCCAATTATTTTCAAGCCTATCGGGTTTATGAAGATACTGATCCCGAAGGCCTGTTTACCGGCTATTACGAGCCATTGTTACAAGGCTCATGGGAGAAAAGCGAACGCTATGCAACACCGCTATATCTGAAACCGGAAACATTAATCAGCGCTGATCTTGGTGCCTTTAGTGAGGATCTGAAGGGGAAGATTGTCTATGGCAAGGTTAAAGATGACAGATTGATCCCCTTTGACAGTCGCGCTGATATCGAAGCCGGTAGCCTTGCAGACCAAGCGACAGAATTGATCTGGGTTGATAATCCGGTTGAGGCTTTTTTCCTTCATATCCAGGGATCGGGCAGTGTTGATTTACCCGATGGCCAGCGTATCAGGGTCGGTTATGCCAGCCAGAATGGCCGCGCATATTATGCCATTGGCCGTGAATTGATCAAACGGGAGATCCTGACCAAGGAAAATGTGTCCCTGCAGACCATTCGCGCTTGGTTGGAAGCCAATCCGGAGCAAGCAGTAGAGGTCATGCAGCTTAACCCGTCTTATATTTTCTTTCATAAAGTCGAAGGGGATGGCCCGCTGGGCGCGCAAGGGGTGGCTTTGACACCTGAAACCAGCCTTGCCGTTGACCGGCGGCTTATTCCTTATGGCACGCCGGTCTGGCTTGATGCCGAAGATCCGTTACAGCCAGATGCGCGTTTCCGTAAATTGATGGTTGCGCAGGATACGGGCGGCGCTATTCGCGGTGCGGTGCGGGGTGATGTTTTCTGGGGATCGGGTGATATGGCCGCTGAAAAAGCGGGCCGGATGAAAAGCAAGGGCGGCTATTGGATATTCCTGCCCCAGACAATAGAAATCCCCGAGAAATACCGCTATGAACAGAAATTCTGGACCAAGATAAAAGACAAGCTGATTTTCTGGTAAGGGCCAGTGTTTTTTATACCGGCTTTAGACTATCTGGATATTAATCTTTGATGATATGTTTCAAAGAGTTGATATTTGCAGAAGAGACATGATCCATGGCGCCCTGATCAACAGCGTCTTTCAACGCATCATAGGTACCAAAGAACAGGAACTGCTTGCTCCGGTCAGCGACATTGTAATCCATAATGACCGTATCACCTTTTTTCAGCGGGAAAATCAACAGGCCTTGAAAACCGTTCTCTCTGATTTTGTCCGAAGCAATACCAGTGACTTCAATATTATTCTTGCGCAGGCCAAGTACACATTCCTGTACCGGTAGGCCTTCAGCCTCGCAGCGTTTTAAAAGCTCTACTGCATCAATATCGCTTTCCAGCAGATTTAAAGTCTCTGCATTTTCAGCGTAGAAAGGTTTGTCGGGATTAAGCCCCTGCTCTTCCGAGATTTGGGAGGGCGCAATCAGGAAGAACCCAAGGGCAGCAATAATCAGAACAACGGTAATAATAATAAAATGTTTCATACTTATTGACATAGCGCGTTTTGATAAAAGAGTAAAGGGGGACAATATTGACATAAGCCACGGCTCTGTTACTCTTAAAAAGAAAATCATTCAAAATACGAGCCGCTAAGATGTCATTTAAAAATCCGAAGGATAAGAACAATTCCTCATCGGCCGCAAAGCCGGTAAAGCACCCACAACAAAACCGTCAGCGGTTAAAGCCTAAAGCCGAAGAGGTGGGCATCCTTACCAAAAACCCCAAAGCCAAAAACCTCAAGGGACGCGGACAAGATCATCAGGTTAATAACCGTCCGCAATTAACCCCTGATTTTAATGCCGTGCCGCAAAACAGAATGCAGAAATTCATGCGCGTGCGGGCCATTGGTTCGGAAAAACCGGTCAGATCCCAATCGCGGCGGGCGGGGCCGACCGCGCAAGACCGGGTGATTGATATTGATTATCATGCGCCGGATTTATCGCTGGCAACATTGCGCTGTGTCTCCAGACATTCGGGTCAATATGGCCTGATTGATATGGTAACAGCCGGAAAGTTTTCAGGCGTTGTTCAGATTGCGCTCAATAGTTCGGGCGATACGCTTAAGACCGAAGATTTCACTCTTTCCTCCGATCAGGGCTTTACCGTGCTTGATTATCTGGCAAACCGGGGGGAGCTTGAACTGGCCTTTAATCCGCAGTTATGGGCGGGCCGGCTGAAGGAAATGAAAGCATTGTGGAAAAACTGCGTTAGCCAGACGGCAAAACGCGAAAGCGGGCTTGATTTTAATAATCTGGCCGAACAAGCCCAGTTGCTGACTGCACAAAAACATCTGCCGACCCGAAACCGGCTTCGTCGCCGCCCACCGTCGCAAAAATAATTTTAGACTTTCTGCGGTGGGGCAAGATCGGCCAGTTTTTCTGTCACATCTTCTAAAAAGGGAACAGATTTCTGCGCGCCTTGTGCCTGACAGGCCAGACTGCCGGCAACAGCGGCGTGATGAAGAGATTCGGTAAAGTTATACCCCTGATCCATTAAGCCCAGAAGATAGCCCAGAAAACAATCACCGGCGCCATTGGCATCAATAACCTCGACCGGCAGAGCCCCGATTGTCCAGCCTTGACGACCAACCAGCGCATAACTGCCGCGTGAACCCAGCGTGGTTACGCAGTCCAGCGTATAGTTTTCACAAAACAGGCGGGTTAAATCGCGTATGGGCAGATCGGCATCCAGTTTCAGGGTGCTGGCCATGGTTTTAAGCTCGGTTTCATTAACAAACAGCATGTCGGTTAATTTCAGGATTTCGGCGGTGACATATTGCGGCGGCGCGGCATTCAGAACCGTACGGGTGCCGCGTTCCTTTGCCCTGCGGAAGAGATCCAGTGTTTCCCGATAAGGCACCAGAAGCTGGGCGACGACAGTGTTTTTAGAATCCAGTATTTCATTGGGAATCTGGTCTGACCGGGTTTCAAGATTAGCAGCAGGCGAGGAAATCATCGTTTTATCCTCACCAGAGCCCGGTAGGATAACAGCGCAGCCTGTCGGACGTTCGCCCGTACCGATTCCCGATCCCAGAATACCTTCGCGGCGTAAATTCTGTGTCGACCGCCGGCCAAAGGCATCATCACCAATGCAGCCGATAATAGCCGTTTTGGCGCCCGCGCGTTTTGCGGCAAAGCCCTGATTCGCGCCCTTACCACCGGGATAACTGGTGTAATCGCCGCTTAGAACCTGACTGCCGGCTGTTGGCATTTCATCAAGCGGTATATAAAGATCAATTAATAAACTTCCAAAAACGATAATCATGATAAAATCCCTTAATAACAGACTTTAGTATAAAGCAGCTTTCTTGTCGCTAAAAGTCTTTTTATAAAAGGGTAAAGCGCTTGCCCCGACACGGAAATGGGATTATATTTGCCTGAAATTTGCATCTTAAGGAGTCGTGTTATGGATCATTATTATGATCGTTTCTTTGAAAACCGGATCGAAGACCTTCATAAAGAAGGCCGTTATCGGGTTTTTGCCGATCTGGAGCGCCGTGTCGGGGCTTTTCCGGTTGCCACCTGGCATAATGATCAAGGATCACAGGACGTTACCATCTGGTGCAGTAATGATTATCTGGGCATGGGCCATCATCCCGATGTTATCAAGGCCATGTGTGATGCCACCGAAAATGCGGGCGCTGGCGCTGGTGGTACGCGTAATATTTCAGGCACGACTCATTATCATATCGAACTTGAAGACGAACTGGCCGATTTGCATGGTAAGGAATCGGCATTGTTGTTTTCTTCCGGTTATATCTCTAATGAAGCGGCCTTGAGTACACTGGCAAAATTATTGCCTGATTGTGCGGTTTTTTCTGATGAAATGAATCACGCGTCAATGATTCAAGGGATCCGTAACAGTAAATGCGAGAAATTTATTTTCCGCCATAATGATGTCGAACATCTGGAACATCTGTTAAAGTCGGTTGACCAGTGCCGGCCGAAAATTATTGCTTTTGAATCGGTGTATTCGATGGATGGTGATATGGCGCCGATCGAGGAAATTTGTGATCTGGCCGAAAAATATGCGGCGCTGACCTATATTGATGAAGTCCATGCGGTTGGTATGTATGGCCCGCGCGGGGCCGGTGTTTGTGAAAAACGCGGCCTTATGGATCGGATCGATATCATCGAAGGTACGCTTGGTAAGGCCTATGGCGTCATGGGCGGTTATATCGCATCGAAAAAGACGGTGATTGATGTTGTCCGTTCCTATGCGTCGAGCTTTATTTTCACGACGTCACTGCCACCGGCAATTCTGGCAGGCGCGCGGGCGAGCATCCGTCACTTGAAAACCTCGCAAATTGAACGGGCCCGCCATCAGGAACGGGCGCAAAAGCTTAAATCAATGCTGTCTGCGGCCGGTATTCCGATTATTCACTCGGTCAGCCATATTGTGCCGGTTATGGTCGGCGATCCACGCCGCTGCAAAGAAGCGTCGGATATGTTGCTCGATAAATATGCGATTTATGTACAGCCGATTAATTATCCGACAGTACCGCGGGGCACGGAACGTCTGCGTCTGACCCCATCGCCACATCATACAGATGAGATGATGGAACATTTAACCGCGTCTCTGGTCGCCATATGGGAAGAACTGGGTCTGGCCTTTGTCGATCCAGTGGAAAGTGATGTCAGCAATGTCGTTTCAATGCAAGCACAGTCATCGGTCTGATTTCTGAAAAAATGCAGATATTTGAAAACAGCGCCCATTTACCCGAAGCGTATCAGGATGCCGTGATCGTCATCGGTAATTTTGATGGTCTGCATAAAGGCCATCAGGAATTGATCGCAACGGCAAGATCAATCGCCATAGACCAGAACCGCCCCTTAGGCGTGCTGAGCTTTTGCCCGCATCCGCGGCGCTTTTTTAAACCTGATACAACGCCATTCCAACTGGCTTCATGGTCTCAGAAACAGCGTTTGTTTGCCGATCAGGGTGTTGATTTTATTATCAAAGATAATTTTGATGAAACTTATAGCCAGCAAAGCGCACGGGATTTTGTCAGTGAAGTTCTGGTTAACAGATGCCATGCCCGCCATGTACTGGTTGGTTATAATTTTCATTTTGGCAAAAACCGGTCTGGAACACCGGGCGATCTGAAGGATTTCGGGGCACAATTTGGTTTTAATGTAACCGTGATTGATAAGGTCGAGCCAAAAACAGGAGCGGGACATTATTCATCAACCGGTATTCGGGAAATGATTAGTGACGGAAAATTGCCACAGGCGGCAGAAGCGCTCGGCTGGTGGTGGGAAATTGACGGGCCGGTTCTGCATGGCGATCAGCGCGGACGGGAACTTGGCTATCCGACAGCCAATCAGGCGCTGGGTGATTATATTCGTCCGCCTTACGGTATCTATGCGGTACGCGCCTCGTTGGAAAATAATGTACTTGTGCCCGATCAGTGGCTGCACGGCGTTGCCAATCTGGGCATTCGGCCCATGTTTGAAGTCAAAGCTCCTTTGCTGGAAACCTTTATTTTTGATTTTGATCAGGACATATATGGTCAGTCACTCCGCGTTCAACTGATTGAACGAATTCGCGGCGAAGAAAAATTTGACAGTCTTGATGCATTGATTACCCAGATGGATGCAGATAAGATAAAAGCACAAGAAATTCTCACCAGCCGTTTTGGCGCTTTCACTAAAGAATAATCAAGGAGAATAAAGAGAATGACAGATAAGCCCAAGTCCGGAATAACCATTCTTAAAGTCTCTCTTTATAGCCTTGCTTTGTGCATATTGGTCTTTTTTGATCAGGTCACCAAATGGTTCGTCTTTGAAAAAATGCTGCGCATAAAAGAAGCATCGCCTGATTTCATCACCTGGCTGCAAACCCAGACAAGCATGGAAGAAACGCTAAGCTCGCTGGCCAATTTTCAAATGATCGAGGTGACGCCCTTTTTGCATTTGGTCGCAATCTGGAACAGTGGGGTCAGTTTCGGGCTGTTGAATAATAACAGTATGATAATGTCGCTTATTTTGACCGGTTTTGCGCTGTTAATGTCTTTGGTTATGATTGTTTGGGGGATGCGGTCTCCGAAACGTATTGAACAAATGGCGACATTATTGATTGCAGCCGGTGCGCTTAGTAATGCTTTTGACCGTTTTCGGTTTAAGGCCGTTGCTGATTTCGTCTATTTCAATTATAACGGTTATTATTGGCCGGCGTTTAATGCTGCGGATGCGTATATTACGCTGGGGGCGGGAATACTGATCGTCTATATTCTGTTTACCGATGCCTATAAGGAATAAAAATGCGAAAAATAGTCCTATCTCTGTTGCTGGTTGCCGGTCTTGGTTTGTCCGGCTGTTCCAAAATGCGTGATGAACTGGGTCTTTCCCGTCATTCACCAGATGAATTTACGGTGGTGAAACGTGCGCCGCTGACCTTGCCACCCGATTATAACCTGCGTCCACCTGCTGATGGCAGTGCCATAGGCGCTGGCCGCAAAAGCGCCAGTGCGGATGCCCGTACCGCAATTTTTGGCGGGGATGAGCGTAATACACAGGACCAGAATTCAGGTAATGAAGTTTTCCTTTCCAAAATCGGTGCCCAAGAATCGGATTCGTCGATCCGTACTGTTCTTGATCGCGAAAATGGATATGTCGCGCTAGATAACCGCTCAACCATTGAAAAGATTCTGCGTCGTGAGCCTGATAGCTCGAATTCAGTTGTTGATGCCAAGGCGGAAGCTGCGCGGCTACAGAAAAATGCCGCAACTGATCGCCCCTTGACCGAAGGCGAAACACCAGTCGCTGATTAATCTTGCTGATTTGTTTTTTTTATCCCTCCGGTGACCCCCGCCGGCGAACACGTGCGTTCCAGCGGTAGCACCGCTTACATCCCCTTTTTTTATTATGTTAACCGTGTTTTAACCGTGAATGCGCCATACTTTAAGGGCAGTTAATGACGCAAAACGGGGGACGTCGTGACGGTTTATGATCAGGGGACAACGGTGAATAATAACAGGTATTTTATCACCAATTTTGATGGTGATATTCTAACCGGTATTGATGAGGATTATAATCTTCAATGGACCAGTACAGCATTATTGCAGGAATATGGCCGTAAGGCTGTTACCTTTCGTAATCCATATCAGATTCCGGCCCGGATCGGCCAACAGCTATTGCCCGATCATCAGATTTTCAAGGTCAAGACACCGGTTGCGGATGACACGGTATTTCTGGAAGAGGTTTTAGGCGCTGAATATATAGGGGCCTATAAAAAATACAATTCGGCTATGCCGGTGGCGGCTTTTATTTCGGGTCGCGGATATCATCCACGTTAAAAATAATGGGCATCAGCCTTTCAGAATAACCATTTTTTCGTCCATCAGGCTTTGTTGATATACCGATTCCATTTCGGTTTTGTCGATGGACAGGGCGCGGTTGTTAAAATCTTTAAGCAGTTTGCGATAAACATCTTCAAGCCCGGGTTCGGAAAAATCGGCCGCGACCACGGTTTCGGCATAACTTATGGCATCATCCCCTGTCAGGCCAAGCTTCTCCGCTGCCCAGAAACCAAGACCGCGTACGGCACGGGTATGAACCTTAAACAGGGTTTCCTGATCGTTCCTGTATTTATCTTCGAAGGCTTGTTCACGCTCGTTCACAGTTATCATACTGAGCATCCCTTTTATTTTTTATATTAGCTATATTTATAACAAAAAATCCTTTTTGAAATACTAATAAATCTATTGGTAAGGTTTAATTTTGTTATGTTTTTACAGAGGCTTTGATGTCATTCAGGATAGTATGGATTTGTCTGCGGGTATCATCAAGCCCTTTATCGGTCATAATGATGTAATCTGCCCGTTCACGTTTCTCGGCATCAGGAATTTGTTTGGCAAGGATCCGTTTGAATTTGTCTTCGGTCATGCCTGGACGGCTCAGAACGCGCTGGCGCTGGATATTTTCCGGTGCAGATACGCAAAAGGTTACATCAACGCGTTTTTCTGCGCCGGTTTCAAATAACAGCGGAATATCCAATACGGCAAAGTCACGCCCCTGTTTGCGGCATTGTTCGACAAACTGACGGCTGGAGGCACGGGCCAGAGGATGCAAAATGTCTTCTAGCTGCTTCATTTTAAGGGTATCGTTAAAAACCTCGCGTCCCAAAGCCTGCCGATTGACGAAAACACGGTTATGCTCGTCGTAATCAATGGCCTCGGGAAACAGGTCCAGAACGGGTTTAACCGCGGCGCCATCGGGGCCAAGCGATTTATGAACGGCAGCATCTGCATCATGGAACGGGATATCCATTTCATCGGCCATCAGCCTTGCGGTTGTTGATTTTCCCATACCAATGGATCCGGTCAGGCCAATAAGAATCATGTGTTCACATCTTTGGTTATAAAATCTTTTAATGCGCTCGTTACGACCGGCCGCTGACCGAACCAGTATTCAAAGCTTGGCACAGCTTGATATAATAACATATCAATGCCTTCGGCAATCGTCAGCCCTTGCGTTTGTGCTTGTTTTAACAGCGGTGTCAGGCGCGGTACATAGACAATATCGCTGACAGTAGCGGTCTTTGGCAGATTGGACAGGTTGATATGCAGTTCCGGTTTTCCGGTCATGCCCAGAACGCTGATATTGACCACCAGATCATAAGCGGGCCCTGGAGTTGTCAGGTCAGACAACGGGATGATTGTTAGCTGTGTATCCGGTGTTGCAAAATCATGCGCCAGCGCCCCGGCCTTATCCTGACTGCGGTTGGCAATGGTAATGTGCTTTACACCGGATTTAATTAAACCATATAGAATGGCACGTGCAGCGCCGCCGGCACCAATGATCAGCGCCTGTGAGGTTCGCTCTTCCCAGCCCGGGCTCTGATTGTTCAGGCTTTCGAGAAATCCGTAAATATCGGTATTGTCACCAAACAGCTTACCATCCTGACCGACAACGACTGTGTTGACAGCTTGAACGGTCTGTGCTGCCGGACTTAACTGGTCGACCAGCGTTACGGCCTTTTCTTTATGTGGCAGGGTCAGATTGCAGCCGGCATAGCCATTGACCAGCAGGCTTTGCAGGGCGTTTTCCAGATTTTCAGGCTCGACCGGTAATAGATCATAACCGGCTGACAGCCCGTATTGTTCTATCCAATAGCCGTGCAGTTTGGGTGATAAAGAATGATGAACAGGCCAGCCCATAACACCGGCACGCTTTTCAACAAGACGCTGCATTAGTCTGCTGACCCTGTTGAGGCTGAATCATGGGTGACATTTTCAGTGTCAGGGTGGTTATTTTCCTGTTTAGCGGCATTGGCATTTTCGCGTTTGCGATTTAATAGAGAGATGATTTCAGCAGCTGTTTCCTCGATCGAGCGGCGGGTGACATCAATCACCGGCCAACCCATCTGGGTATAATATTTGCGCGCTGTCTGGACTTCTTCCTTGACCCTTTCGAAATCCAGATAATCCATACCATCATGCTGCCCCAGATATTTGACCCGATTGCGGCGGATTTCGACCAGACGTTCCGGTGATTCTGTCAAGCCAATAAACAGCGTGTTTTTCACTGTTTTCACCGCCTCCGGCAAAGGAATGCCCGGTACATAGGGGATGTTGGCAGATTTGATGCCGCGGTTGGCCAGATAAATACAAGTCGGTGTTTTCGAGGTGCGTGACACACCGACCAATATGACATCAGCCTCTTCAAGGCTGCGGCCGGTTTTTTGCCCATCATCGTGATGAAGGGCATAATCAACTGCATCCATGCGGGCAAAATAGGCTTCGTTTAGAATATGTTGCAGACCCGGTTCCGACCGGCTTTCTTTTTCAAAATACGTGCTGAACATATCAAGTACCGGCTGTAACAAGGCAATACAGGGAAGATTCATGGCTTCACAGATTTTAATCAATTGCTGTGACAGACTGTCATCAACCAGCGTGTAAATAACCGGACCCGGATTTTGGCGGACCCCGTCAATGACCCTTTTTAGCTGGCGGTCATTACGGACCAGATTCCAGACATGTTCGTTTGTTTTGACTTCTTCAAATTGGGGAAGACAGGCACGGACAACCCCATTTAGGGTGCCGCCGGTAGAATCTGAAATCAAATGGATATGATGCTGTTCGGTCATGGGGTTACTTTATCACTCCCATGGGTGAGCGCAAATAAATTTATACTTTTTAGGAAACCGCCGCTGGGTGCTGGGCGGCACAAAAGAAAACCGCCCGGTTAAGGGCGGCTTTCGGTATTCATTGCAACGGGAAAAAGATTAGCAGTTATCTTTTTTCTCAGAAGACGGGTTTTGTTTAGCCTGTGGCTTCTTCGGCTGTTGCGGGTTTTGTTTTTGTTGATTTTGTTGATTTGGTTTTTGTTGGTTAGTCATGATAAGTCTCCATATCAGTTAGGGGCTTTTGCATCCGTCATGGATGCTGCTATACAAATCAAATAGGGGTATAAAGGTTCCGCACTTTATGGCTTTTAAGCTTGATTTTACGGTAAAGATTTATATGCTCGCAGTCATGACAGAAACAATTAAAACAGACGTAACTATCATCGGTGCGGGGCCAGTCGGTCTGTTCGCTGTGTTTGAACTGGGTCTTTTGGACATGAAATGCCATCTGGTTGATATTCTGGACAAGCCGGGCGGACAATGCGCCGAACTTTATCCTGAAAAACCGATTTACGATATTCCTGCCCTGCCCGTTGTGACAGGACAGGAACTGACCGATCAGTTGTTGGAACAGATAAAGCCTTTTGATCCGCAATTTCATTTTGGCGAAATGGCAGAACAGCTTGAAAAGCTCGACGATGACAGCTGGCGGCTGACCACTGACCGCGGTACGGTGCTGGAAGCACGGGTAATTGTGATCGCTGCGGGTGGCGGCAGCTTTATGCCGAAAAAGCCGCCGATCCCGGGCCTTGACGAGTATGAAGGCCAGTCGGTTTTCTATGCCGTACGTAAAATGGAAGATTTCCGTGATAAATCGATCCTTATTGCCGGCGGCGGGGATTCGGCGCTTGATTGGGTGCTTAATCTGCAACCCTTGGCAAAATCCCTAAGTCTGGTGCATCGTCGTGATGATTTCAGGGCCGCGCCTGACAGTGTAAATAAAATGCGCAAACTGATTGATCAGAATAAAATTGGCCTGCATATTGCCCAGCCTGTGGCTTTGCATGGCCATAATGGCAAACTTGAATCCGTCACGCTAAAATCCAAGACCGAAGGCGAATATGATGTTGCTTGTGACCGGTTGCTGGCTTTTTATGGCCTGACCATGAAATTGGGACCAGTGGCCGATTTTGGCCTGAATCTCCATGAAAATCTAATTCCGGTGGATACCGAGAAATTTGAAACCTCGGCAGCGGGAATTTTTGCTATTGGTGATATCAACTGGTATCCGGGTAAGCTGAAATTGATCCTGTCCGGCTTTCATGAAGCCGCCTTGATGTCGCAGCAGGCATTCCGTTATATTTATCCTGATAAAAAGCTGCGTTTTCAATACACGACATCAAGTTCGAATCTGCATGAAAAACTCGGCGTTGCATGATACAGTAACGCTAACTGTAACAAGGCTGCGAATTTTCATTTAAAATGACACTAGATCCTCAAAAACCGCGTCCGCCGCAAATGCCTGTCCCGCCACCGGATATCCGGGTTATGGAGGCGATTGCCGATGGTTATACCTTTATCAAAGATAACTTTAATTTCCTTCTTAAGGCCTCTTTATTGCCGATCGGTGTCCATTTTCTGTTGGCGATTTTATTTATGCGGGGGACAACACCGGATTCGCAGCCGGAATCTTTGTATATGAGCTTCCTTCTGACACTGCCAAGTGTTGTCTTGTTCGGTTGGTATATTTTTGTGCAGACCCGCCTTCAGATTATGGGGGAGCGTTATACAAATCTGCCGGCAGAAAAAGAATACCGGCTAGCCCGCCGCAGTGACCTGACAGTGTGTCTGTGTTGTTATGTGCTTTTCAAGATGGCCTTTATGCTATTGCTCCAGTTTATGGCTCTGGGTATTATGGGGGCCGAAGGCGCCGCCGCTGGCGGGCCTAGGCCCGGTCAGACCTTTATTGTTATACTTGGCCTTGCTGTGATGGTCTGGGGCACAAAATTTTCTGTTATTCATCTGGTTGCCGCAGCCGGTGCCGATCTGCGCGGTTATGTCCGGCGTGTGAAAGGATTGTGGTTTTCTTTCATTCTGATCGGGCTTGGCTTTATCGCTATGTTGCCAGTGCTTTTGGTTTTTGTTTTTCTGGCGGGCTTCCTGTTTCAGGATCCGGAAGAAATGTCGGTCATAGCAACCGTGATGCTGCATTTTCTGGCGGCTGGCTTTTCCTGGTCGATCCTTATGGTTCTGAATGCTGTTGCGATTGAAGCCTTAAAGCAGCTTTATCAACAAAAACGGGTATCAGCTAAATGACGGACAAGGATTTATCCATCAATGTTATTGATCAGCAGGGGCAGAAACATACGATTCCGGCATTAAGCGGCTGGCGGATCATGGAAATTATCCGTGACAATGATTTGCCGATCAAGGCTGAATGCGGCGGGTGCTGCGCCTGCGCGACCTGTCATGTCTATGTCGATGAGGCGTGGCAGGATAAACTGGTAGCGGAAAATGACGAAGAACAGGATATGCTGGATGAAGCTTTTGATGTCGAAGATAATTCGCGCCTGTCCTGTCAGATTCTGATGCGGGATGATCTGGATGGTTTGACCGTCACGCTTGCCCCGGGCACAGAGCCTTAATGGCTTTAGGACTTGGTTTCACGCCGGTTTTCGGCTAAGTTACAAAGGTAATTTTAAGGGTAATGGAGTTTTCAATGTCGAATATTGATGCGCTGCGCACGGAAATTGTCGAACAGGTTCGTGTGGCAAATGATATGAACAGCCTTGAAGAGGTACGGGTACAGGCGCTTGGTAAAAAAGGCCGGGTGACCGATCTGATGAAAACGCTGGGTCAGATGGATCCCGAGCAACGCAAGGAAATGGGGCAGGCGCTTAATCGCTTGAAAACCGAAATCTCCGGCGAAATCGAAACCAAGGCCGAAGAACTGAACCGCAAAGCGCTGCAAGCACGGCTGGCGACCGAACAGATTGATGTCACGCTTGATCCGCGGCCCGAGGCCAAGGGCACCGTGCATCCGCTTAGCCAGGCGACAGAAGACATCATGACCATTTTTGCCGATATGGGGTTTTCCGTTGCCGAAGGCCCTGATATCGAAGATGAGTTTCATAATTTTGATGCGCTTAATTTCCCGCCGAACCATCCGGCGCGCCAGTTGCATGATACCTTTTATCTGCCTGATAATCCCGAACAGGATGGCGATGCGGCGCGGCGTTTGTTGCGGACACATACATCGACAGTACAGATCCATGTCATGAATGAAAAAAAACCACCAATCAAATCCATTATGCTGGGTAAAGTCTATCGTTCGGATTATGATGCCACCCATACGCCGATGTTCCATCAGATCGAGGGTCTGGTGATTGATAAACACACCCATATGGGGCACCTCAAAGGCTGTCTGATTGATTTCTGCAAGGCATTCTTTGGCCTTGATGATTTTCCGGTTCGTTTCCGGCCACATTACTTTCCATTTACCGAGCCTTCGGCGGAAATGGATATCGGCTGTGATCGTTCCGGCGGCAAGCTTGCCATGGGTGAGGGGAATGACTGGCTGGAGATTCTGGGCTGCGGCATGGTTCATCCCAATGTTTTGAAAAACTGCGGCATTGATCCTGATGAATATCAGGGCTTTGCCTTTGGCGCCGGTCTTGACCGTTTGACGATGCTTAAATACGGCATTCCGGATCTGCGTACCTTCTTTGAACCGGATCTGCGCTGGTTGAAACATTACAGTTTCGGTCCTTATGATCAGCCGAATAAAACCTTTAAATAAGACAAAGATTGCCTGTTAAGGCCGCATAGAGATAAACGGAGATACACATGAAATTTACCCTGTCCTGGTTAAAAGAATATCTTGAAACCGATGCCAGTCTGACGGAAATCACGGACCGCCTGACAGCGCTTGGTATTGAGGTCGAGAAAATTACCGACCGTGGAGAGGATCTAAAAGCTTATGTCGTCGGTCATGTGGAAAGCTGTGAACAGCACCCAGATGCTGACCGCCTGAACGTAACGATGGTTGATACCGGCACTGAAAAACTGCAGGTCGTATGCGGCGCGCCCAATTGCCGGCAAGGCTTAAAAGGCGTTTTTGCACCATCCGGAGCCTATGTACCGGGGCTGGATGTAACATTGAAGAAAACCAAAATCCGCGGCGTTGAATCAAACGGCATGCTGTGTTCTGAAAGTGAATTATGCCTGTCCGAGGAACATGACGGTATTATCGAATTACCGGAAGACGCTGAAATTGGCGCCTCTGCGGCAAAAATTCTGGGTCTGGATGACCCGATTGTTGAAATCGAAGTCACGCCGAACCGGCCCGATACGACAGGTATTTACGGTATTGCCCGTGACCTTGCGGCCAGTGGTTTTGGCACGTTAAAACCCCTCGATCAAAGTCCGGTCAAAGCCGCATTTGACAGCCCTGTCAAAGTCACGATTGAGGCTGAAGCTGTGCCATCCTGCCCGCTGTTTCTGGGCCGGACAATTAAAGGCGTTAAAAACGGCCCCAGCCCTAAATGGCTGCGTGATCAATTAACGGCTATTGGTTTGCGGCCTATTTCAGCGCTGGTCGATATCACCAATTATATGACCATTGGCTACGCCCGTCCCTTGCATGTGTATGATCAGGCCAAATTGAAAGGCGATATCCATGTTGCTTTGACCGAAGGCGGTGAGACGCTTGAGGCGTTAAATGACAAAACCTATACCCTGACCGAAGGCATGACAGCGATCTGTGATGACAGCGGTGTTCTTGGTCTTGGGGGTATTATCGGCGGTGAAAGTTCTGCCGTTGATGAAGATACACAGGATATTTATCTGGAATGTGCCTGGTTTAATCCGGCCGCGATTGCCAGAACCGGCCGCGCCTTGATGCTCGATTCCGATGCCCGTTATCGTTTTGAACGCGGGGTAGATCCGAAATTCACCATCGAAGGTATGGAAATTGCCACCCGGATGATTTTGGATATTTGTGGTGGTAGCGCCGGTGATGTCGTTGCTGCCGGTACCATGCCCGAAGACCGCGCGCCGGTTATATATGATCCGGCGCAGGTTAAAAAACTGGGTGGTGTTGATGTCGATCTATCGCAGCAAGCAGATATTCTAACGGCGCTCGGCTTTAAGCTCGATCAGAAATCAGATCAGGAATGGCATGTCAGCGCGCCCAGCTGGCGGCCTGATATTGCTGCCGATGGCAGGGCCGATCTGGTCGAAGAAATCCTCCGTGTTTATGGCTATGATAAAATTGAAACGGTATCTCTGCCGCGTCCCCCCGTAACGTCGGTCACGCCATTGACAGTAGCGCAGCAGCGGGTGGCAAAACTCCGCCGTTTGATGGCCGGACGCGGATTGCTTGAAACGGTCACCTGGTCCTTCATGGATCATGACAAGGCAATGTTGTTTGGCGCTAATGATCAGGCGGCAGAACAATTGCGCCTGACCAACCCGATCAGTAGCGAGCTTGACCAGATGCGCCCGTCTGTATTGCCCAACTTACTGGAAGCCGCGCAGAAGAACGCTGATAAGGCGCTGGCCAATGCCGCGTTTTTTGAATTGGGTCATATTTATCAAAGCGCCGAGGCCAAAGGACAAAAATTGCTGGCGACTGGTCTTCGCACGGGTCATGCCGTGCCGCGCCATTGGGCGACCGCGTCCCGTGCCGTTGATTTTTATGATGTAAAGGCCGATGTCTTTGCCGTCTGTGAGGCTTTTGGTCTGGATCCGGCAAAACTGCCCGTTTCAACCGAGGTGCCCGATTGGTATCACCCGGGTCGCGCGGCTAGCCTGCGTCTGGGACGGACCGTATTGGCCCATTTTGGTGAACTGCACCCTGAAACACTGCAAAAGCTTGGTATTAAAACACCAGCTGTCGGCTTTGAGATATTTGTCGAGGCTATTCCGGTGCCCAAGAATAAATCAACAGCTTTCAAAGCCATCGAATTATTGCCGTTGCAGCCTTTATCCCGTGATTTTGCCTTTATGGTTGATCAAGCGGTGACAGGAGATCAATTGATCCGCGCTGCGGGAAATGCCGATAAAAACCTGATTACCGGCGTTGAAGTCTTTGATATTTATGTCAGAAAGGGCGTTGAAGAGGGTAAAAAATCAGTGGCCTTAAGTGTCACATTGCAGCCACGCGATGAAACACTGACGGATAAAGATATTGAACGTATCAGCCGCCAGATCGTTGATACTGTGTCGGATAAAACCGGCGCTGTGCTGCGCGGGTAATTCCGAAGGTCATAAAATAAGAATAAGAAAGATACTCTATGCCACATGGTCTGGCTATTTATGATGCAATATCGCTCCTGAGACAGTCAAATGAACGGGCTCCGGCCCGGCAATTGGTTTCGCTGATGCAATGGGCGGAAGAAGATGTACCGGATATTTTTGATGATATCTATATTCTGGATGCCAAAAACCTGACCTTGTTTGATCTGAATGGCGGGGATGCTGAAAAACGGCTTCTGGATATTTTGAATCTGACCCCGATTTACCGGATGACATTGGAATTACTGATTGACGAGGCGCTTTGTATCAGGCTGTCCGCCGGTGAAAATGATCCGGTCAGCCGGGCTATTGAATATGCGTTCAAGGATATGCCGCTTCCCGAAGAAGGCGTAGCGCCATCTTGCGAGGACCCGAAGATCGGGCTTGTCCACCGTGCTCTTGAGCATGTCAAAGATGATGAACTGGCCGGAATTTACATCCGTTTTCTTCGTAAGCTTGAAGCGCCGCAGCTATATCCGACCCTGTTTTTTAATGAGCTGATCAAGCTGGATCGGCAGAAATTCTTTGAAAAATATGACGGGCTTAAACGCGATGATCATTGCTGGGTACGGTTTGATTTATTTCTCGAGCAGGCTGCACCATTCTGTGATCGACAGTTAAGTGCAAAATCACCCGAGTCCTTAAAAAAGCGGGCGCGGAATTCTTATCAGCCGGCGATTGAAAGTCAGGCGGCGCTTATTACTGATTTTCTGAAACTTGAACGCCAGCAATTGTTACGTGGCGAAGGTTTGCTCTGGGTTCATGAGACCCTTGATCCTGTTAAAATTGACTGGCTTGATCATGAGCTGGCCAAGCTGATGATCCTTGAATACCAGAAAACCGAATGCGCTTCTGCTCTCGACATGCTTGATACGCCACATAGCACAGCGCTTGATTCCAGCATTCGGTCAGCGGTCGAATCCTATCAAAAAGGCGTTAAATCGGATTTTGCCCGAGCCGTGTTTGATAATAAACCACAGCGCTTCTGGCCGGTGCTCAAAGATTTCCTTGATCAGGTCAAACGCCGTCAGCACTATGCGGAAAAGCTCGGCTAGCTAGGCAGCAGGCCTCTGTCAGGCGCGTTTGATGCCTTCTTCTTCTAGTAAATCTTTTCTTGAAAGCTTGCCAACCGGTGTTTTTGGCAAAGCTTCGGTGCGAATAATGACTTTGCGGGGCAATTCAATCGGTGACAGGGATGGTTTCAGATACTCTTTTAATTCATCTTCGGTCAGGGTTTTGCCCTTTTCCAGCGTAACCCAGGCCCAGACGGTTTCACCGCGTTCTTCATCTGGTACACCGGCAACGATGCATTCTTCGATAGCGGGGTGTTGATAAATGGCCTCCTCAATCTGGCTTGGATAGACATTATAACCACGCACCAGAATCAGATCCTTGATCCGGTCAACCAGCGTGACATAACCTTCATCATCAATATACCCGATATCCCCCGTATGCAGCCGACCATTGCGAAAGACGTTGTCGGTTTCTTCGGGTTGATTGTAATAGCCTTTCATGACCTGCGGGCCGGTGATACAGACTTCGCCTTTTTCACCAGTGGGCAGAACGGTTTCGCCATCTTCCTGATCGATAATTTCGATTATTGTATCCGGCAGTGGCAGACCGATGGTACCGGTTTTCACATTGCCGCGGACGGGATTGCAATTGGTTACCGGTGACGCTTCGGTCAGTCCGTAACCCTCGGCAAGATTGGGGCATTTGGTGACAGTTTCAAAACGTTGTTTGATTTCAGCCGGTAAGGCCGCGCCCCCGGAAATGCAGAATTTCACAGATGAAAAATCATAGCAGTCAATTTTGGGATATTTGGCAATGGCATTGTAAATGGCAGGCACACCGGCAAAAAGATCCGGTTTTTCACGATCGACCAGTTTTAAGACCTTTTTCAATTCGAAATTCGGCTGTAATAAAATTCGCATACCGTGATACAGCGACATATTCATAACCGCGGTCATAGCAAAAACATGGAAAAACGGCAAAACGCCAACCATCGAAAGCTGCCGGTCATCTTCAAGCAATGGCGACATCCACAGACCGACCTGCGCCGCATTGGCATAGATGTTCTGATGGGTCAGCATAGCGCCTTTTGGTGTGCCCGTTGTGCCGCCGGTATATTGCAAAACGGCTGTATCTTCGGTGGGATCATTAAGGACAGCAGTATAATGGCCATTGCTTTTCTTGATCAGTTTATCAAATGGAACATGACTGTCATCTGCCTGAATACGGGCAATATCGCGGAATTTAACAATGGGAAAAATCCATTTTACCGGCAGGGGCAGAATATCCGCAAAGGGACAGACAATTATTTTCTGCAATCGGGAGCGTTCCAGAACCTGATCCAGTTTGTCTGTCAATTGGTTCAGATTAACCGTGACCATAAAATCAGTTTCGCTGTCTTCAACCTGATGGATCAGTTCTTTGGCCGTATAGAGAGGATTATAATTTACAACCGTTCCACCAGCTTTAAGAATGCCATAGTAAAACCAGACCGAATACGGTGTATTGGGTAGAAATAAACCGACTTTGCTGCCTTTTTGGACGCCCATTTTTTGAAGCCCGTCGGCAATTTTGTCGGTAATATCCCGGCTTTGGGCATAAGTCCATTCCTTGCCAAGGAAGTTTAAAAAAACCCGGCTGCCGTAACGATCTGTCTGTGCATCAAAAAAATCAGGCAGGGTTTTGACCGGCAGATCAACACGCCATGACAGGCCTTCGGGGTAGAAATTTTCCCAGTTATAATTTTGTGTATCGGCCATGTGATTTTCCTTTTTTGACTTACTATAAAGTGTAGCCCTAATCGTTATAAAAAAAAAGACCGGTTGCAGGGGGTGAACCTGACAACCGGCCATTTGGGTAGGTTAGGTGGGTGGTAATGGGTAATGTTTAGAACGGGAAGACGATATCAAAGAATTCCTGTCCGTAGCGCGGCTTCTGGACCTCGCTGATATGGCCGCGTCCGCCGTAGGCAATTCGTGCCTCGGCAATTTTTTCATGGGAAATTGTGTTATCGCTCTGGATGTCTTCGGGGCGGATGACACCGGCGATTTTAATTTCGCGCAGTTCGTAATTGACCCGGACTTCCTGACGGCCATAGATGACCATGTTGCCGTTGGGCAGGACTTCTGTAATCATGGCAGCCAGCTTCAGGGTGATTTCTTCCTCGCGCTCGATAGATCCACTGCCAGCGCTGTTGCTGGTAGAGCCAAGGTTCACCAGTTCTTCGGGGCTAAGGGCCTCCGGTAGAACCTTGGTTAACTGACTTTCTATACCCATCAGATTCGGCAGATTGACATCTTCAGAGCCGCTGCGTGACCGTTCTGATGCGTTGTCTAGTGCGGCTTCGTCCTTGATATCAATCACAACGGTTAGAATATCGCCAATATTTGAAGCACGTTGATCTTTGAAAAAGGTCTGGCGGTCGGCCTGCCATAATGAATTGGATTGATTGGGCTCGGTATTAACGGCAGGCATTGGCAGACTGACAGGTCTGTAGTCCGGCGCGTGCTGCGGGTTTTCAATACGCGACATTTCTGGTTCCTTGCCGATATTGGCAATCCGGTCGGCGGTACCACAGGCGCTGAGCATCAGCGCCAAGGCGGCAAGTGAGGCCAGTTTGAAGCCGTGTTGTGTTGTTCTGTTTGATCGGATTTTCATTTTGCTCTCCTTACATATTATATTCTGACCTGTGCGCAAAAAACCAGCTTAATTGGTTGCGACCATCACGTGTTGCGAGCTGTTGATTTTGGCCTCGATGGTCCGGCGTGATGTTGTATTCATGACGCGGATGACATCACCTTTAGCACCAGCATCCAGGGCTTTGCCTTTAACGGTCAGGCTCAAAGCCCCGTTTTTTAGAATCATGGTGATCATGTCGCCTTTGTTGATCAGGCGGGGTTTTTCAAGATCATTGATCCGTATCGGTCGATCGGAAATAATTGACCGCCGTGGCGTCATGCCGATTGCAGTTGCGCTGTCCAGAACATAGGTCTGGGCAAGTTCTACCGCCCGTATTGTGCTGTATTCGATATGATGTTTGCGAATAATATCACCTTGACGCAGATTTTCATTTAAAACCGGAACTTCGATTAACCGGTGGATCCGGCCTTTTACGGCAATGGATTCTGCCGGACCGTTTGTACCATTGATATTGACGGTGATGCGGAAGCTTTCATCAGCGGGATTAAATTTTACCGCATCCGCGCTGAGCACCGGTTTTTCAAGGCCATTAACAGTCAGGCGTGGTAATACGGTTTCAAGATCGATTTCAATATTTTCCATGCCGGTTTCGTTTTTTAAGGCTTCTTCAATCAGCAGGGCAATTTCCGATTTTTCAACTTCACTGACGGCCCGTTGCAGGACGACTTTCTGGTGGCGGTTGGCTGGTATCCATTCAAGATCAAAAGCCTGTGCAATGCGTTGTAGATCATAAATTCCCAAAACCATGCTTTCACCAATGGCAGGCGCTGGTGCCAGAACGTGGTTGGTATGTGTACCTGCGTTTTTAAAAACATCTCCGACTGTTATGACGTTATCACTAAGATAGGTCTCGGTCTGGATGCTGACAGGGATACCGGCTCTGGCCTCGGCCGTATCAATAATAAGCAACATAAAGCTGACACCCATGCATATAATCGCCAATGCAATCGTATAGCCAATGCCTGTCAGGCTTGTTGCGGGTTTTTGTATGTTTTCTAACATTTTTAATCTCCTACGTTTTATTTTAAATCGAACCTATGCATATCGATTTTATAATTAACGGAGCTGGGTTGTCGTGCTCATCATTTCATCGCCGGTTTTAATAACCTTTGAATTCATTTCATAAGCCCGCTGGGCGGCAATCATACTGGTGATTTCCTGCACAACATCAACATTCGATGATTCAAGCGCTGCCTGTTGTATAGATCCGTATCCTTCTGATGCCGGTGATCCTACAGTGGCGGTACCTGATGCCGTTGTTTCCAGAAAGACGTTATCACCAACAGCGTCAAGGCCGGCAACATTGGCAAACAGGGCAAGCTGGATCTGGCCGACATTCGAAAGATCCGTCTGACCGTCAATCTTGACCAGCACTTCACCCGAAGAGTTGATGGTTGTATCAATAGCATCTTCAGGAATGACAATGCCCGGATCCAGAAGATAACCTTCTGATGTTACCATCTCGCCATTTTCATTCATCTGGAAAGACCCGTCACGTGTATAGCCGGTTTCCCCGCTTGGCATGGTGATCTGGAAATACCCTTCACCGATAATAGCAAGATCCATTGAATTGCCTGTCATCTGCATTGAGCCTTGTTCATTGACCCGGTATACAGACCCTGCTTTAACACCCAGACCCTGCTGAATACCTGCTGGCACCGTGTTGCCTTCTTCTGAGGAGGAAGACCCGGGGCGCAGTTTTGTCTGATACAACAGATCCTGAAATTCTGCCCGCTGGCGTTTATAGCCGGTGGTGGTCATGTTGGCGATGTTGTTGGCGATGACATCAACATTAAGCTGTTGAGCCAGCATGCCGGTAGCGCCGATATCCAAAGTTAAAGACATGTTTTTCTCCTTTTACTTACGTAACAATTATTGTGTTTCTGCTAATTTACGGATGGTTGACCGTATCCGGTCATGATCCGTTTGCACCATTTTCTGTACGGACTGGTAGGTCCGTAGGATTTCCAGCATTTTGGTCATTTCCAAAACCGGCTGGACGTTTGATCCTTCGATCGCGCCTTGAATGACTTTTGCGTCCGGCGCTGCGATTTCATTCATATCTTCAGCGATATACAGACCATCGCCGATCTGCTTCAAAGCCTGAGGGTTGTTAAAATCAACCATCTTTAATTTAGCGATTTCCCCGTTTTCGGTTGAAATATTACCTTTTCCGGTAACGGTAATCTGATTTTCGCCGGCGGGGATTTGAATGGCCGCCCCGCCTTCATCCTGAACCTGATGGCCTTGCGGGGTCACAATAAAACCTTCGTTATTCAGTGCGAAATTACCGGCCCTAGTATAACGTGTGCCTTCGGGGGTATCGACGGCAAAATAACCGTCACCTGAAATGGCCATATCCAATGGATTATGGGTCTGTTTTAAAGGCCCTTGATCCATGCGGCGGAACCCTTTGCTGTCAACAACCTGCGACAGATTATCTTTAGCGGTTTCGCCTTTAACCATATATTCCTGAAATAATGTATCCTGGCCTTTATAGCCGGGGGTCGACATATTGGCGACATTGTTCGCTGACAAGGTCATTTGCTGACGTAATGCCATCTGATGGGATAAACTGACGTAACCTACATTTTCCATTTGAACTACCCTAACCTTTATTTTTACCTTTTGGCGCCGAAGCACCTTTCACCCGCTGTTATGATATGCATTAGCTGTGCCAGTTTATAAAAATCTTTTAATATCAGTATTTTATGCGGAATATTTTTTGTAATCGACGCCCTTTATTATCCTGTTTTGATCTTAAAACCCGCTTGAATTCAGGTCAAAAAATCAGTTTTGGCCAGTTTTCATCGAATTGAGATAAAAAAAGCAGGCAAAGCATTAGAATTTCTGATAAAATATCCAACAGGGGTTCCATGGCACGTTCTGTGCATTACATAATTACTATTAACGAATATTCGAGTAGCAAGGGGCTGTAGCGTAATGGCTGAAGAAGAAATTGCAGAAAACGAAGAAACCACTGATGATGCTTCCGAAGAAGGGGAAGAAGAAGATAGTGGTGGTTTCGGGCTTAAAAAAATTATTATCTTTATAATTTTACCATTGCTGATTATTGGCGGTGGTGTTGGAACAGCGTATTTCATGGGCTATCTCGATTCTGTTTTGGGAATCGAGATAAATTGTGAAGACGTTAAAGGCGAAGACGATCCCCATTACGAAGAATGTAAGGAAGAGATCGAAGCTGCCGCAGGTAAAGAAGGCCTGTCACCGGGGGCTTATTATGATATGCCTGATATCCGGGTTAATCTGAATACAGAAGGCAGCCGACAGAAATTCCTTTTTCTGGTGGTCAAACTGGAAGTGTCCGATCAGGAAAATCTGACCAAAATTGAACAATATGTGCCGCGGATTACCGATCATTTCCAGACCTATTTACGCGAACTGCGTTTAGAAGACCTCCAAGGTTCGGCCGGGATTTACCGGTTGCGGCTTGAATTATTAGAACGGGTAAATGCAGCGGCCCCGGAAGTCGAAGTCCGCGATGTTCTGTTTCAGGAAATGCTGGTGCAGTAGTTTTTTAAGGGTATTACGATAAACTTGTAGTTAATATGGCAGATAACGAAACAAAAGAAGATATATCCGACGACGAAGCAAAAATGCTTTCTGAATGGGATGATATGTCCGGAGAGGATCAAAAAGCCGAAGGCGAAGCCGGCGGCGATGAAGAAGGCCGAATCCTTGATCAGGATGAAATCGACAGCTTGCTTGGCTTTGGCGACGATGACGCCGAAGGCGAAGCCAGCGGCATGATGGAGTTGATTAACTCTGCGCTTGTCAATTATGAGCGCCTGCCGATGCTGGATATTGTCTTTGACCGTTTGGTGCGGTTAATGTCAACCAGCCTGCGGAACCTGACCTCTGACAATGTTGAAATCAGTCTTGATCATATTTCGAGTGTCCGTTTCGGCGATTATCTGAATTCCATACCGCTACCGGCGATGCTGGGCGTTTTCAAGGCCGATGAATGGGATGATTATGGCCTGATGGTCATAGACAGCGCGCTGATTTATGCTGTGGTTGATGTTCTGCTGGGCGGTCGGCGCGGCACGTCAGCAATGCGGGTAGAAGGACGGCCTTATACAACGATCGAAACCAAACTGATCGAACGCATGGTTCATGTGGTGCTGAATGACTTGTCTTCGGCCTTTGATCCTTTATCACCGGTCAGCTTCCGGTTGGAGCGGATTGAAACCAATCCGCGCTTTGCCACCATCACCCAAAGCAATAATGCCGGTGTTCTTGTCCGGCTTCGTATTGATATGGGTGACCGTAGTGGCCGGATTGAAATTATGCTGCCTTATGCGACCCTGGAACCGGTACGGGAATTACTGCTGCAAATGTTTATGGGCGAGAAATTCGGCCGTGATTCTATTTGGGAAAATCACTTGACCAAGGAATTATTCCAGACGGAAGTTCAGTTGCAGGCCGTCTTGGGTGAAGCCACCGTTTCGCTGGACGATATGCTGAATTGGGAGCCCGGATCACAGGTATTATTTAATACCAGACCCGAAGACCTTGTTGAACTGCGGGTCGGGCATCATCCGATGTTTATGGCCAGTATGGGCCAACGGCAGGGTCAGCTGGCGGTTAATGTTCAGGATTATATCGAGCCTACTGAAGTCGATGAAGAAGATTAACGGAGAAATGAAGTCATGAGTCCGGCGCTTATTATAGATGGCATCCTGCTGATTTTACTGGGCGTGACCCTGTTTATCGGTATCCGTTTGTCACGGCAGTTTGCTGAAATACGCAGTGACCAGAACCGGATGATTGAACTGGTCGGTAATTTGAATGTGGCCTCGGCCAGGGCTGAGAAAGCTGTTGCGTCGATGAAACAGGCCGCGGTTAATACAGGCGAAAACCTGCAAGGCCAAATCGGACAAGGGCAGGCATTGTGCGAAGAACTGGAAATTATGATTGAGGCAGGCGACAGTCTGGCGGAACGTTTACAGGTTATTGCTGAAAGCAGCCGCAAAGCGGTGGGACAGTCCCCGCAGGGTCAGAAAAAACATGATCAGAAAAAACCGGCACCGGCAAAAGGTGCTGGCGCCACCAAGGACGCTGCTGGTGAGGATGAACCGCGTAGCCGCGCTGAACGTGAACTGGTCGAGGCATTGAAATCCCGGAATGACAAGGGGTAACCGTCCGGACGTAAAACGGACGAGGAATGAAAAAATGAAACAGATATTTAAAAAAATCAATATTTTTACCATTCTGGTGGTGGTTGTGACCCTGTCTCTTGGTATGCGCTTAAGCAGCTTTGTTGATAGCGTCCAGAATGATACGCCCTTGCCGATGGTCTCGGTTGCCTCGGCGGTTGAAAATGTTGTCGGTGAAACACCACCGCCGGTGATGCCTGATGCGGAAAAGGCGTTATCGAGTGAAAGTCGCATTCAACAGGACCGCGGTCTGCCGGAATTTCCGGTGACGACTTTTTCTGAAAGTGAAATCGAAGTTCTGCAGTCTCTGGCCGTCCGCCGTCAGGATCTGGAAACCCGTGAAAAGCGGTTAAGCCAGCGTGAAGCATTGCTGAATGCGGCGGAACAGGAAGTTGACCGTAAAATTAATGAGCTGGGCGCGCTTAGGGATGAGTTGACAACGCTGCTTGATCAGCAGGACAAAGTCCAGGAAAGCCGCCTGAATCGTATGGTTAAAATTTATGAAACGATGAAGCCCAAAGATGCGGCAGTGATTTTCAATACATTGGATATGGATGTTCTGCTTGCTGTCATTGGCCGGATGAGCGAACGTAAATCCGCGCCGATTTTTGCCAATATGAATCCGGAACGGTCACGCGAAGTTACCATCAAACTTGTTGAACAGGGCCGTTTGCCAGCTTTACCGAAAGAGTAATCGCGATATGCACAGTTCCAGACGCAGTAGGCCCTTGTCGCGCGCACCCCGTGAACAACGTTCTCCGCCGACACAGTTTTTGATCCTGTCGTTGTTTTTGCTTTTGCTGGCTTTCTTTATTGCGCTCACAGCCGGCGCGGAATTTGATGATAATAAAACCGATCCGATATTAAATAGTCTGGAAGACAGTTTCCCTGTTAACAGATTGCGCGGTCAGGGCGTTCCAAGTGTTATAGAGCAGCCGGATATTGGCCGTGATGCCGGTCAGGCGCTTGATCAGATTGAAGGGATCTTTAAATCCCCTTTATTCCCGTTTGAATCGCGGACCAAACGCGAAAAAGGCGCCGTCATTGTGACAATGTCCGTTAAAGAGGTCGAAGAATTACTGGATATAGCCCCCTTAAGTATTACCACACCGATTAAAAGACAAAGTTTTCTGGCCTCTTTATCCGGATTAATTCAGCCGCAGAATGCGGACCACAATTTAATGATGAGTATTATTGTCTATAGCGGTCGTCATCCTTCACGGCTTGCGGTTATCGATAGGGCTGTTTTAACGGCCAGAATTTTACAGGCTGAAACTTATGTTTTGGCATTTGAACAGCAGGGTTTGAACCCGGCATATATGATGATTGGTATCCAGCGCGGTGATGCAGGGCAGGTTAGTTTTATTTTCTCTCCGGCAGGACAGGAGGATTTGAAATGACACAGGATAAAACTGAAACCATAGAGCCCCTGCCGCCGGAAAAACCGTATCCGCCGCCTTATGACCGCCGGGCTTTGATATCATCGCCTTCCTCATCAACCTGGTTGATTTCCTTTACAGATGTCATAGCTTTGCTGCTGACTTTTTTCGTGATGATTTTCTCGATGATAAATCCGGAGCGCAGCATCATGGGGCAGATCGACTTTAGCCTGCATGAAAAAGAAAGCTATGTCGGGGATGACAGCGCGGGTATGCGAAATGATACGGCTGTCCAACGGCGTGCGGCCATGGCAGGGAAAGACCTGTTTTATCTGGCGGCGGTTTTAAAACGTAATTTGCAAAATTATCCGGCATTGGCAGCAGCAGAAATTACCGAAAATGGCAGTTTTCTGACGATAGAACTGCCACATTCCTTATTGTTTAATGCTGGTGATTTTACAATCCGGCAAAATGTGAAAACACCGCTGGATGAAGTATTTAGCCTTTTGAGCAGCTTGCGTAATCGTATCGAGATTTATGGCTATACTGATCCAACGCCGGTTCGTGGAACCCATGAGGGGTTTTTAACCAATTGGGGTTTATCCCAACAGCGCGCCGCATCGGTGGCGGCAATGGTTTATGAAAGCGGGTATCGTAAATCTGTTGCCTTGTATGGTCTTGGCGTAGATAAAACAGCTTTGCAGACGCCGGAGATGACAGCAGCACAGATGGCACCGCTGCGCCGGGTGGAAATCCGCATTCATGAAAACCGTTCGGGTTTGTTTTAACGCTGAACACAATAAAAACCCTGATCTTTCGGTGTTTTTTGTGTAAACTGAAAATTAGGACAGATCACTGTAGTTAAGTCGAAAATGAACAGCATTATAATACGAAAATTTATAACTAATCTGTGGGGATGGGCGCTGGCCTTTCTTCTGCTGATGGCTGTTCCGGCGGCGGCCAAGACAGCTAATCTTGAAATACGGGTTGGCGAACATGGCAATTATAGCCGTATCGTTTTTGACTGGAATAAAATGGTCGGCTACAAGACCGATCGGCAGGGTGATAAATTAATCATGACATTCGAAGCCGGTGCAACGCAGCCCTTCCGCGTGCCGTCCGCCCATAGGCAGCGACAGATTGATGATGTGCGTATTGTTTCGCAATCCGATAACCGCACTGTTATCGAAGTTGATCTTGCCGCTTATGCCAAAGTTAAAGATTATCGTCTGGTGCGCCGCGTCATCGTTGATGTCAGCAAAGGCAGCGCCCCGCCTACACCAGCGCCCGCCAAAACCAAGACAGTGCCAAAGCCGACACCAAAGGCAATAAAAGAAGTAGAGCCGGAAACAGAAGAAAAACCCCAAAAAACCGCCACCGGAAAGCCGGCCCCAGTCGTGGAGGAAAAGCCGGCAGAAGCAGAAACCAAAGCCACCGCGGAAACAGAGCCGGAAAGCAGTACAGAAATTGACGAAGCTGAAATCATCCGGGCAATTGAAAAAGCCGCTGCCGGATTGGAAGCGCAAGAGACTGAAACACGTGAAGTAGATGCAGCGCCCGAACAGGTAGAACCGGAAGAAACCGTACCTGAAATATCAGTTGTGAAAGCTGCCCCTGACACGACAGCGCCGCCGTCGCCAGCGCCGCGTCAGGAAGGCGCACGCCTGCCAACAATTATTACCATTGCAACGATTGAGCCGACCGGCATTGCCGTTTTTGACCGTTTCGGGTATTTATGGATTGTTCTGGAATCGCGGCAAGGCACCATTGTGCCAGAGCGTTTTGGCCCGCTTTCAAGAATGCTTGGCGCACCGGAAGTCTTGAAACTTGAAGGTGGTATTGCTTACAGGTTCCGCTTTCCGCGCGGACAGCATGTTGCCGTTCGTAAAGAACAGCTGGCCTGGCAGGTTATCCTGACGGAAATAGATCAGGCAAATTTCAGCAATGCATATGTTGAACCGGAGATAGACCCGGAAGCAGATCAGGATCATTACACGCTGGTGGGACATTTCGAACAGATCAACAAGCTTTTCACGGTAACAGATCCGGTCATTGGCGATGTTCTGTATATCGCGCCGACCCGTTCTGTCACGCAAGGTTTAAAAGACCAGATCGTGACCCCGGATCTGGAGATTCTGGATACTTATCTTGGTTTTGCAGCCTTAAAAAAACGTGATGATGTCAGTTTTGCCATTGAACGGGATTCAATTAAGATCGGTGCCGAAGGTGGTTTGAATATCTCTCCTCCGGCAACACGGATGATGCAGATTGATCCATTTGAAGATAACAAGGCGGCAACACCCGATACGCAAGAGTCTCGTCTGTTTAATCTCCAATCCTGGCGGCAGGGCGGGCTGCGCAGTTTTTCCGATAACCGCTATACCCTGATTAAACAGCTGTCCCATTTACCCGAGGGACGTGACCGGACCGCAGCCCTGTTCCAGATGGGCTTGCTTTATCTTGCCAATGGCTTTGGTGTAGAATCTTTGGGGATTTTGGATCTGGTGGCGGAAACCGATGAGGATATTACCAAAAAATCCAGCTATCTTGCCGTGCGCGGTGCGGCCAAGGCGATTGCGGGCCGTTATAAACAGGCGATCGATGATCTGGGCGCGCCAGCACTGCAAACCCATCCCGAAGCTAAATTATGGCGTGGATATGCCGCGGCTGCTGCTGGCCAATGGCGGATGGCGGAACGGCTGTTTCCAAAAGATCTTAAATTGCTTGAAGGGTATCCCGAAAAACTGTCCATACCTTTGACCTTGTATATGGCAGAATCAGCATTAAGAAGTGCCGATGCCGCGCGCGCCGCAGAATTGCTTGAGGCGTTGGATATGATGGGTGAGGATCTACCGGTAAGATATCAGGCGGCGCGGCATTACCTGCGCGGTGAAATGTTTCGTCAGAATAACCAGCCTGAAAAGGCGCTTGCCGAATGGGCGGAAGCCATGGAATATCGGGACCGTCTTTACCGGACCAAGTCCCGTCTGGCCGAAACCCTGCTGAGATGGCAATCTGATATGATCACAGCAGAAGAGGCATTGGAAGCGTTAGAGCATATGCGTTTTGCATGGCGTAATGATGGGCTAGAAGTACAGATCTTGCATAGTATTGGCTTGTTGCAGGTGGTAAATGACCGTTACCATGACGGGTTGGTTCAGTTACAGAAAGCAATCCGCCTTGCTAAAGGCAATCGGGAAGATACCGAACCGATTACCAATGATATGCTACGATTTTTTCGGGAGTTATTTGTCAAAGGTGAAGTCAAAAACCTGCCGAATCTGGAAGCGATCACAATTTTTAATGAATTTCAGGAATTAATGCCTTCTGGCGAAGATGGTGTGACGGCTGTTTTGAATGTTACAGATTCTCTGGTTGATATGGACCTGTTGGAGCGCGCTGCAGAGGGTCTGGAAGATCTTCTGGATAAACGGGCTGTACAGGGGGAAGCGGCCAGCAGAGTGGGCGCCAGACTGGCTGCAGTCTATTTGCTTGATGATGAACCGAACAAAGCCATTTCTGCCTTGCAGCGTACCGGACGTGCATCACTGCCATCCAGTCTGGATGAAGAACGGCAGCTATTACGGGCCAGAGCCCTGTCACAACTGGATATGACGCCGGAAGCTATCGAGGTCTTGTCAGATTTGCGTTCCCGTAATGCACAGCGGTTGCGGGCTGATATTTACTGGCGCGCCAATGATTGGGAAGAGGCCGCAGCAGCCTTCTCGCGGTTATTACCGCGTGCCAGTGTTGATAGTGTATCAGCGGAAGAGGCCGAATATATTCTCAACACCGCTGTGGCGCTAAAACTTGCCGGTGAGGAACGCCGCCTGCAGGCGTTTAAGGCGGAGTATGAGGATTTGATGAATAATACAAATCTGGCACCGTCCTTTACCGTTGTCACCCGCGAAGCCGGACGGATAACATTGAGCGATCGGGAAACGATGCTGAATATTGCCGAAGAAACAGATATTTTCCGTGGATTTCTGGATAGTTACCGCGCAGGCAGCACGAAGGCTCAAGACCAGTAGTAATAAGTAATTAAATACGCATCACGTCAGGCGCGGCAGGTTATTTGTCGGTGGTTTATGCGGTGGTGGTTTTGGATTCGGTGTCTTGTGTGGCCGGTCTTCAGGCTCATCATTTTTTGAATCGTCTTTGGGATCACCGTTATCATCAGGGCTATCATCATTCTGATTTTTGTTATCAGGTTTCTTATCATAGCCTAATTTTTTCATATTCGGCTGATGGCCGGTCAGCTCATCAAAATCCCTGGATAAGTGACGGCGTATATCCTGTAGACGTTCATTTTCAGGATCTTCCCACAGTTCAACAAAATCTGCAGGTGTCCAACCGTTGACGTCACGGCGTTCGGGGTCGGCCTTGGCATCAATGAGCATTTTGATGACGGCGCGGCGCCCTTCAAGGCCGGCGTTTAGTGACGCGCTGTGCAGGGGGGTCCAACCTTGACCGTTATCAATATTAGCATCTGCCCCGGCTTCAAGCAGCGCTTTGACAATTTTTGTTTCGCCCCAATAGGCAGCAATATGCAAGGGCCCTAAACCGCAGCCTGTCAGGCGATTAGGATCTGCGCCTTTTTTCAACAGGTTCCGTACGGCTTCAAGATCGCCGTGGCGGGCGGCACGGTAGAGTTTTGTCAAACCATGTTCATCCTGTCTATCGATACCGGATGACAGAATTGAGAAAAAGTTTTTGTTGGACATTAGGTGCCACCTATCTCTTTTTTTACTTATTATACAAAAACTTTACTTAATCTGCAAATCAATATACATAAAAAGCAGCATGTCATAGTCATCATACGGGTCGCTTGTAACTGTTATCCGGGATAATTTAATACAAAATAACGGCGCTGCGGCTAAGGCGGCAGCGTTTAAAACATGTTTGACCCTTGTTTCTGCCGTATCGCTTTGTATTTATATACCATCATACAATAAGACCTTATTTACGCCGTGGTGGATATTTGGGTCGTGGCACCGGACTCGGGTAAATATTATCATTATTCGGATCGCGCGGTTTTGTAACTTTAGATATTTTGTTCGGTTCTTTCGGCGCTACATCGGATCTTGGAACAGGCCGGTATTCATGTTTATGCTCGTTTGCGGGCAATTGTTTTTTATATTGGCCGCCACCGGAGATCAGGCGTTGCACTATGGGTGATACGCGATCACCTGTTTTGGCAAGATTGTCCAGCAGGGTCCAGCCCCGGTCATCTTCGATGTTGGGATTGGCACCATAATCAAGCAACAGATCAACCAAATCGATATTGTTCATTTCTATAGCTTTCAACAACGCATATGATCCATGGGTGTCTTGCAAGTCAATATCGGCTTTATTACGGTGTAAAAGTGTTACAAGCTCTGTATTAAGGCTATCTACGGCGTAATGGATTAAACCCTGTCCGGTGTCATCCAGAGTATCGGGGTTGCCGCCTTTTTCAAATATACCCTGTATAATAGAAAACGTGTCTTCTTCACGGGCATAACGGTAACAATTTTCATTGACCAGTGTATCCATGACCGTCTGACCGTTGTTATTCTTTTGTAGGGGCAGCATTTCATACAGATCCAGCACCGGTTTTATTACATTATAATTAAACGTCCGTAAGGCATCATGCAGTATGGTATCGCCGCTATTGCGGGCTTGGTAATAATTTCTGGTTTTACGCATGCCGGTCAGCATGGCAGAGATATCCTCATATTCTACTGCCTTGTGGAGGAACGTCCGGCCCGTTTGATCGGTGACATTACCTTCTGCGCCAGCTTGTAATAGCTGTCTGGCAAAGCTCCAGTATGTTGTATTCCGGTCTTTTGTATTGTCCAGAGCTTTTTTGAGCAAAGGTTCCGCCTTGTCCGGCAATATATTAGGATCAGCTTTGTGAATCAGGAATGACATGGCCAGATCAAGGTTCTGATTGGTAGCAGCTTTGTACAGTGGTGTGCAGCCCTCAGAATCTGTGGCATTAATATCAGCGCCCCTTCGTAATAATAAGCTCACGGTATTATCGAAACTACCGGATTGAATGCCGAAAAAGGCTGTTTCCTTAGTCCAGAGATTGCGTGCAGTGGCATCCGCACCATGCCGGAGCAAGGTTTCCGCACCTATTGCCGATTTTTGCTGCAGCGCCATACAAAGATAAGATATGCCTTCAATATGACCATCAGGTTTGCCGCCAAATTTTAATAACATGCGCAGAATAGTGATGTTTTTTTGTTGAAGGGCGATCGCAACGGGCTTGGTATTGGGCCCGAGAAGGCCGCTAAAATTCGGATCAGCGCCGTTTTTAAGCAGGATATGCACTTTCTTTGCTTTGCCTTGGAGGACCGCTTTTTGCAAAACACTCAGACCGGCAACGCTTAAACACATGCGGTTTGGATCTGTAAAACGACTGAATAGACCTTTATTGTCTGCCATGGGAAATAATATTCCTCTAAATAGTATTATTTTGAAACGATAAACCCTAACACAGTCCAATCGCGTCATCAATAACTATTACTGTTTTATGGATATTTGGAAAAAAATCAGCGCGGGTACAGTGTATGGTAATATACAAATATACTATCGTTGGGATCACGGACACATTGATGGGCCCGTCCATCACAGAGGCCACTACAGGTTGTTCCCTCATCAAGGGTTACAGCGGTTGAGCCATCCTTCAAAGCGTTAATGGCTGCCAGTGTAAGCATAGGGATTGCTGGATCGCCATACAGTTTGTTGTTTATGGCACCACATAGTGTTTGATTAACGCTGCCGACGGCCATAATTTCGGCGGTGCTACTGGGGCCGACATCGGTAACAGCAGCGTTTTTATGGATCAGAATGGTTGTCCAGCCCTTATAATCTTCATGATACTGGATGCCGCCACCATAGGGGTGATATAATTTGGGCCGGTGGTCGCCAGCCTGATAATTCACAGCATCCGAAGGATCAACATCATCTATATTTCCGGCGGCAATGCCCTCATCAACGATTTTTGTTGCCGCATTACGCATATTCATTGCCCGCGAAATAATCTGATGGGTTTGAATTTTTTTATTGGTACTGCTGGCTATTGCGGCGGTGTCTGAATTGCGTTCGACCATAATTTTGGCCAGCATGCCCAGCAAAAAAATGGCAATCATGATTAGAAAAATAGCATTGCCGTGCTCAGACTTAAAAAATGCTTTTATATGTCCGTTTAAAGCGCTCATGCACTTATAATAACCTAAAAAAGTGTATATTGCCTGAATTTTATAAATTTTTTATATGATTATGATGATTTACTTAGGCCCGGTTTTGCCTGATGGCTTGGATTTTTTATCATCGCCTTTATGATTTTTGTTTTTTCGGCCAAGATCAATGACCTTTTTAAAGGACTCCAACGCCGAAGCGGGTTTTTTATCGTTTAGATCTTTTGATCCTGTTTTTTGGGCCGAATCTTTGGTTTTGGCAATCGATTTGACTTTATCATCAAGATATTTAGGAAGCTTTTCATCTATTTTGTCATCGGTCAGAATGCGGGCGAGATTGATCGTATCCTCGATCGACAGGCTTTTATGCTTTTGTTTCAATAGCTTTTGTAGATCTTCGGGGGAGCTTGACTGCAGCACTTTTTGCAGATTCTTAAATGTTGCCGGAGATCTTAAATCTTTCAGATTGGTTTTTAGGAACTGCAGGGCTTCTTCACGGGTCTTGCCCTTAAATTGTGCCCGAATCTGTTCGGTAGCTTCAATACCGGCATCTGCGGCCTGCATTATGGCTTTGAGGTTTCTGAAAAGCGACATTTTAGAATCTTCCTATCTGGCAGTTTGATGGTAGTTTATGCAAAATAAAGCTTTTGTCAAGTAGGTGCCTCAGGCACTGACATCCCATGGTCGTTTCGGTGGGCGTCGAAGCGTGACGGGAAGCGCGGGGATCGGGGTGTTGGTTAGGTCGGACAGTGTCTTAATCCGGTCTTTGATGGGCGGATGGGTGGCGAAGATGCCCATGAAATTATGCGAATTTTCAATGCACATCTGCTGGACTTCCTCTGGCATGTCTTTGATCATGTCCTGTCCTGAAATTCGCATCAAAGCCCGCATCATAGCATCCGGATTTTTTGTCAGTTCAACAGCGCCCGCATCAGCCAGATATTCACGGCGGCGGGACAGCGCAAAACGAATTAAAATCGCAAATAAATAACCGATCACCAGAATTGCAAGTCCGATCACCATAATCAGACCAGTTCCACCATTGCGGTTGTTTGAACGTTGACGCCGATACCGGTTACCACCATGCATACCAAAAATCATCGTTCTAAATAACATTTCAGCCATAAAACTGATGATGCCGACAAATATGATACTGACAATCAATAAACGGACATCACGATTCATGATATGGCTGAGTTCATGGGCAATGACAGCTTCAAGCTCATCATCTTCCAACGCGTCAATGATTCCCCGGGTCAAGGTGATGGTAAATGTTTTTTCATTAATACCGCTGGCAAAAGCATTTAACGCCGGACTGTCTATAATCTGGAATTCCGGCATGGTGATGCCACGTGAAATACACAGATTTTCCAGCATATTATATATTTTAGGGTATTGTTTGCGGGTCACGGGTTTGGCACCGGTCGCCATACGGATCATCCGGCTGTGGAAAAAGAATGCGATAACAAACCAGATCGCGACTCCACCGAAAACAAAGGGCGCTGACCCCAACATATTATACCAGGCTGCGCTAAAAATTTCCGAACCGCTGGCGCCTTGGGGTAAACTGGTCATATGCGGTAAATAATAGCCTGTTGCATACAGGCTGGCGTAAAAGGCCAGGATCATACCAAAAAGCAATAAGGGAAATCCGGCCAGTAGCAGACCGGATTTTAGATTATTGTTAAAAATATGTGTTGTCAGGCCAACTGTTGTAATCGCCATGGCAGGGTAAAAGCCTCTTTAGAAATCCATTTTGGGCGGTGTTTCGACAGCATTCTTTTCTTCAGCAGAGAGTTCGAAAAAGGGCTCTTCCTCAAACTTAAACATTCTTGCGACAAAAACCGCAGGGAATTGTTGTATTGCGGTATTAAATTCATTGGTGGCATTGTTAAAAAACCGTCGTGAGGCAGCAATTTTATTTTCGATATCTGCAAGTTCACTTTGTAACTGGCGGAAGTTTTGATCGGCTTTCAGATCAGGATAGTTTTCTGCCACGGCCAGCAGTTGCATCATCGCCGCGCCTAGCTGTGCTTCGGATTTGACCTTGCCATCTACAGTTTCCTCGCGCATGGCACTGGCCCGCGCATCTGTGACCCGTTCTAGCAGTTCTTTTTCATGTGACGCATAGCCCTTGACGGTATCGACCAGATTGGGGATCAGGTCGTGGCGTAATTTTAGCTGCACATTAATATCGGAAAAAGCGTTATTGCGCTTTTGTTTCAGGGCGATAATCCGGTTATAGATAAGCACCAGAAAACCGATAATCGCGGCTAGAATGAGTAAGATCAGCCAAAGTTCCATATTACGCTCCTGTGTATATACGCTATTCAATATACATTGTAGAATGGAGGCTGATCAGTGCAAGATAAAAAAATGGCCGGACTTAAAAGCCGGCCATTTTACCCCGTTTGTTGCACCCCCAACATGCAGGGCTGTCCAAAAACACAGGACAAGATTTATGCGTGGCCCACCTAACCAATTAAAACCACTTCATCTATATTACCATAACTATAGTTAATTATAGATGAAGCTGGATATAGTCTCTGCTTAGAAAAATGGATATAAATTTAGTTGGATTGAGCCGCTTTCCATCTGGTAACCGCAGATCGGGCCTTGTTCAATTCTTTAGTATCCAACCTGTTCGAAACTTCGACACGGGCAATAATCGCCTCTTCACGCACTTCATCGCCGGGTTCAAGATTATCAACAGCAAGCGCGAACCATTTAAAAGCATCAATAAGATCAACATCAGTCCCGATGCCACGATAATGCATATTGGCGACTTCAAACATGGCAAGGCCGTTGCCTTTTTCGGCAGCCTCCAGATACCAGCGCATTGCCAGTTGCGGATCTTTTTTCAGGCCGCCTTGTCCGGTCTGGTAAAAACGAGCAAGTTCGATTTTCGCAGGGATATAATCTTTTTCAACAGCGCGTTGTAGCCATTGGACGGCGCTTTCCAGGTTTTGTGGTACGCCGCGGCCGCGTCTGTAGAAATCTGCTAGATAAAAAGCAGCTTCTTCATCGCCTTGTTTAGCGGCGTGATAGTACCATATAGCCGCCAACGAGAAGTAGGAATCCCGCTTTTGTGGCTCTAGACCGGGCTTTTTGCCAGCTTGTTCGTATAAGCGAGCCAGATGGAATTGAGCGACACCGAGTTTTTGTTCGGCCGCTCTGCGATACCATTCAATGGCTTTTTCTTTGTCTTGAGTTATGCCATAGCCTTCTTTGTACATAAAGGCCATAGCATTCTGGGCATACATGTTACCTTGCAGCGCAGCCAAAAGGTACCAGCGGGCGGCTTCAGCCATATTTCTCTTAATACCTTTGCCTTTGCGGTACATATTGGCCAGATTGTATTGAGCATTAGCATTCCCCTGTAGTGCAGAAGACATAAACCAGCGGCCAGCAGCAAATCTTTTTTTCGAATCTTCACTTTCCAGCAGGAGAGAGCCGAGGTTGTTTTGGGCAATGTCATCGCCTTTTTCGGCCGCTCTGCGATACCATTCAATGGCTTCTTCCCGGTCTTCGGGAACGCCATGTCCTGTGGCAAAGATATAACCGGCATAGACTTCGGCCGGTAAATAACCTTGTTCTGCAGATCGTATATACCAACGGGCGGCTTCATGTATATCCTGTCCCGTGCCTTGGCCGACATCAAACATATAGGCTAGAAAATACTGTGCCTGTGGATCGCCTTTATGTGACAAGGTCAGGAAGTGCCGTAAGGCCAGTTTATTGTCGCCGGCAAAAAACGCCCGCGCAGCATCTTCAAAGCTGATGTTTGAACGATTGGTCTGGGCCCGAGATATATCGGGTAGACTAATAAGCAAGCCCGCAGTAAAAGCGAGAATAAGAGCTAAACGAAAAGAATACATCATAGGAGTTACCTGACATCTGTTCTGTAACAGGATAGTAAAACAATGGCTTGATTGAAAGGAAAAGCAACCAAAAGCCTTAAAATATTTTTATCCCAAGTCGTAAAATTTATTCGGCCATCCCGATTGCTGACATATACAAGTCAAGCAGTTCAGTTTCTTCGCGTCTTTTTTGCAGCTCTATTTTACGGAACGATACAATCTTGCGAATGATTTTAGGCTCGAATCCGGTTGTTTTCGCCTCGGCATAGACTTCTTTAATATCTTCGCCGATAACCTTCTTTTCAGTTTCGAGCCGTTCAATCCGTTCGATAAAAGATTTAAGACGTTCTCCGGCAACTCCGCCTGTATCAGCTGTTTCAGCCATTTCAGCCATATTTCTTACCCCTTTGTGGTCTTCTTTTTCGATAGCGCCATAGCATAACGTTTTACCCGATAAGGTCAAGGGACTTGCGTTCTCTGCTGGCCGTTTTCTTGGCTTTAACCGTTATGCAGCTCCTACGGTTCAATACCTTCTATAAAAGATATGGACCCTATGGCGGCGGAAAAAAGATCTGAAACAAAAAAACAGCAAAAGGACCTGCATAAAAAAATTTTTGATTCTGAAAGATTTTGCTTTTGCGAAGCTTAAATAACAAGAATTGGTAGAATTAAGGTCTTATGGTCTGCGCTTTTATAGCTGGCGGCTTTAAATTCAAACTTTGGCATCATCATTTGACTTTACTTTTGTGGCCCGGTTTCTTAAACCTTCTTCTATGTATGAAATAGATTATAAAAAAACCCGTCCGGTCGCGATATGGCTCTATATCTGTGCCGCTGCAGTTTTCCTGATGGCTTTGATCGGGGCTGTGACCCGATTGACGGAATCGGGGCTGTCTATTGTTGAGTGGCGACCGATTATGGGTACGCTTCCTCCTTTGAATGAGGCTGAATGGTTGCGGGTTTTCGAGCTCTATAAACAGTTGCCCGAATATCAGTCTGTGCATCACTGGATGGCTTTGGAAGATTTTAAAAATATTTTCTTCTGGGAATGGCTGCATCGTTTCTGGGGGCGAATGATTGGTCTGATCTATGCGATCCCGTTCTTTTATTTCCTTATCCGCCGCCGGATTCCAAAAATTTATAGATTATCGTTCTGGGGGTTTTTGATTTTGGGCGCAGGGCAGGCGGTGATGGGCTGGTATATGGTCCGAAGCGGTCTTGTCGAGTTGACCGATGTCAGTCATTACCGGTTGGCGGCTCATCTGGGGCTGGCCTTTGTTATTTTTTGCCTGCTATTTGATATGGCTTTGAAATTGTCTGTGCCGAAAACAGAATCAGCAATTACGCTGGCACCATTGCGGCGCTGGACAGTGCTGAGTTTTTGCATTGTCTTTACGACGATGATCTGGGGGGCGTTTGTCGCGGGGCTAAATGCCGGATTGGTTTATAACAGCTTTCCCTTAATGGGCACCTATCCATGGCCGGCCGAAGGGCTTGATATGTCACCGTTGTGGAGCAATATATTTGAAAATCATGCCATGGTGCAGTTTACCCACAGGGTGCTGGCGATGATTTCGATGCTTGCGGTTCTGACACTGGTCTGGAAAGGTCGGTTTTGTCATATGGAACCGCGTCTTGAAAAATTGTTCGGCGCATTGGCGGTTATGGTCGTTGTGCAGGCCGGACTGGGCATCGCAACTTTATTGACCGGAGTCGTCCTGCCCTTGGCAGTTGCGCATCAGGCCGGGGCCATGCTATTGATAGCGCTGTTGGTCTGGGCGCATCATGAAACCCTGCCGCATAGTTATTCTTATGATGGAAAGTGATAATATCAGCAATGTTTGAAACCCTGACCACAGCTGAATCCCTGATGGGCTATCAAGTCTTTGCCGTATTGGTTCTGGTACCGCTGATGATGATGTTTAAACGGGCCGGATTTCCGGCGGTATTGGGCTTGCTGGTGTTTACACCCTATGCCGGCTTATTTATCTGCCTTGGTTATCTGGGGCTAAAACGCTGGCCGAATGAGCCATCACCTGCCAACAGTAAAACAGGAAAGTCATGAATATGGATCAAGCCGCAATGAATTTCGGACCGTCATGGCAGGAAATGTTGATCATGTCGATTGCCGGCGCCCTGATTGTTTTGTTTAGTGGCATGATCGCCACCCGGGCCGGGCGCGCGCCGTTCTGGGGGCTATTGCTGTTGGTGCCCGTTGTCCAGATTCTATGTTTTTGGATTTTTGCCTTTATTGGCTGGCCGCGTATTGATCGTGATGATCAGCCTGATTAATTATCAAAATATGTCAGACGGTTATCTATCCGATCCCGGTTCTGCGACGGCCCTGGTGCATAGGGCTGTGGTATTTTTTTAAGCTCTGCTTCTTTTTCTTCGAGCGCGGCCTTTAACCTGTCGATTTCAGCCTCCAGCTTTGGCTGGTTACGTGAGGCGCGCCAGTATTTAATCCGGTAACCGTATAAATTGAGCCAGACCAGCAGGCAGCCGGCCAGAAAGCCAAGCGCCATCAGACCCAGAATAATCGCATAAGCGGGCAAGGTAAAATCCTGACCGATGAACATCAGGGAAATCGTAATATCATGGGTGTTTGAAACAGCAAACCACAGTACAAAAAGACTGATCGGTATGGTGATTAGAAAAGTTATAAGCCTTAACATGGACTGCATCCTTTAACTTTACAGATGGTGCCGTTGTCAGGCCATATCCTCATTCAGGCGTTCGTGCAGTTTTTTACCGGTTTTGAAAAACGGAACATATTTTTCTTCGACCTGAACGGATTCACCTGTACGTGGATTGCGACCCTGACGGGCATCTCTGTGCTTGACAGAGAAAGCACCAAAACCACGCAGTTCGACCCGGTCACCATTGGCCAATGCCTCGGTGATGGCATCAAAGATCGCATTAACGACCAGTTCCGCGTCCCGCTGGTATAGATGCGGGTTTAGTTCGGCGATTTTCAAGATAAGCTCTGATTTCGTCATGGCAAAGCGAATCCCCTTGATTGTTGACTTGTTAGGTAAAGTGCCAAATCCTGCACCATCTGGCAAGAGGGCAATATGATATTTCTCTGCTTTTTCATTGATTTTTTTAGAAAAATTGCCGTTTTTGTTAAATACTGGAATTCAAACGCACAATAAGCTAGATTAGTTTCATGCGTGAAATTGTTCTTGATACGGAAACGACAGGCTTTGATCCACAGGACGGCCACCGGATTGTTGAAATCGGCTGCATTGAATTATTCAATCAGATTCCGACCGGCAAGACCTATCATCAATATATTAATCCGCAGCGGGATATGCCGGTCGAGGCCTTTGATGTTCATGGTCTCGGCACCGAATTTCTCTCGACCCAACCAATTTTTACAGAGATCGTTGGTGATTTTACCGATTTTATGGGTGATTCCCGTCTGATCATTCATAACGCTGAATTTGACATGCGTTTTATCAATGCAGAACTGGAACTGGCGGGGTTTAAGCCCCTTCCGATGAGCCAGTCACTTGATACGCTCGCTGTTGCCCGGCAGAGGTTCCCGGGCTCTCCTGCCTCTCTGGATGCCTTGTGCCGACGGTTCGAGATTGATAACTCAAACCGGACACTTCATGGCGCTTTGCTCGATTCCGAGCTTCTGGCCGAAGTGTACCTGCATTTGCTCGGCGGACGTCAGCACGGTTTGACGCTGGATGACAGTATGGGTAGCGGCCCGCGCGAAAGTGCGGTTAAGGTTGAAATCAAAGCCCAAAAGCGCGCCTATCGCTGTTTTGATATCCCCGATTCTGAAATCATGGCCCATAAAAACATGCTGGATGACCTGACGGATCCGATCTGGGCCGAACTTCAAGAGAAACAGGCCAAAGCGGATTAATCTGCTCTGTTATTACAGAATGAATTTAGACAGATCTTCATCCTTGGTCAGATCGGATAGACGGTCATGAACCATATCAGCATCAATTTCGATGGTCTCGCCGCTTTGGTCCGAGGCGCTGAAGCTGATTTCTTCAAGTAATCGTTCCAGAACCGTATGCAGGCGCCGGGCGCCGATATTCTCGACATTGGCGTTGATTTCAACCGTTAAATGGGCCAGCGCATCAATGGCCTCATCCGTAAAGTTCAATGTTACATTTTCTGTGGCCAGCAATGCCTTGTATTGCTTAATCAGGCTGCATTCCGGTTCGGTAAGGATCCGGCGGAAGTCATCTTCGGCCAGGGCCATTAATTCAACACGGATCGGCAACCGGCCCTGTAATTCAGGCAGCATATCTGACGGCTTTGAGAAATGAAAAGCGCCGGAGGCAATAAAAAGGATATGATCGGTTTTGACCAGACCGTATTTTGTTGAAACGGCGGTGCCTTCGATCAAAGGCAGCAAGTCGCGCTGGACGCCTTCACGGCTGACATCACCGCTGCGGTTATCAGACCGATGGGCGATCTTGTCAATTTCATCAAGAAAAACGATAGCGTTATTTTCTACCGCTTCCTTGGCAGTGGCAATGACTTTGTCTTCGTCAAGCAGCTTATCGCCTTCTTCTTCAATCAGAATATTATAGGATTCGCGGACTTTCATTTTCTTGGTTTTTGTCTTTGGTCCCATAGAACCGCCCAGCATTTCGCCGATATTGATCATGCCCATCTGGGCACCTGGCATGCCCGGTACATCGAAAGTCGGCATACCGCTACCGGCTTTTTCGTTGATCGCAATTTCGATTTCTTTGTCGTCAAGCTCACCGGCGCGTAATTTCTTGCGGAAAGAATCGCGGGTGGTTTCACTGGCACCGGGACCGACCAGGGCATCCAGCACCCGGTTTTCGGCTTCCTGCTCGGCGCGGGCGACGACCTCTTCGCGCATGGATTCGCGGGTCATGTTGATGGCAACATCAAATAGATCGCGGATAATGGATTCAACATCACGGCCAACATAGCCAACCTCGGTGAATTTGGTTGCTTCGACTTTGATGAACGGCGCTTGTGAAAGCTTGGCCAGACGGCGGGATATTTCAGTCTTACCAACCCCTGTCGGGCCAATCATCAGAATGTTTTTTGGCAGGATTTCATCACGCATAACTTCATCAAGCTGCTGGCGGCGCCACCGGTTCCGTAACGCGACGGCAACAGCACGCTTGGCGTCTGTCTGGCCGATAATATAGCGGTCAAGCTCGGCAACAATTTCTTTAGGGCTGAAGGCTGATGGGTCAATCTTATCGACAGCTGCAGCTTTAGCACTGGTTTTCGGTGTCGTTTTCGATTCTTTTTTTGTTGTTACAGGGTTAACGGACATGTTTATCCCTCTTTCTTGAGTGTTTCGATCGTCAAGTTGTCATTGGTGAAGACACAGATATCGGCGGCAATTTTCATCGCCTTGCGGGCAATGTCTTCTGCGCTCATCTCCTCGATATCAACAAGGGCACGTGCCGCTGATAGTGCATAAAGCCCGCCGGAGCCAATGCCGATCAAGCCATTTTCAGGTTCGACAACATCACCATTGCCGCTAAGAATAAGGGAGGTATCCGCATCACAGACGGCCATCAGGGCTTCCAGACGGCGCAGATATTTATCGGTGCGCCATTCCTTGGCAAGCTCTACACAGGAGCGAACCAGCTGTCCTGGATGTTGTTCGATTTTTTCTTCCAGACGTTCAAACAGGGTAAAGGCATCAGCCGTCGCGCCGGCAAAACCGACGATGACATCGCCATGTCCCAGCCTGCGCACCTTACGGGCGTTGGATTTCATTACTGTATCACCAAAAGAGACCTGACCATCACCGGCGACAACGACTTCATCGCCCTTGCGGACGGAAATAATGGTGGTCCCGGCCCAATTACCATAGGGTGACTGTCCTGCGCGCTCATGCATTTTTACTACCTCATAGACTAAATGTACTACAAGATATGTCGTTTATAAGCCTGAACGTCAAGGTTTAACGGCGAATTTATATTTTATTAGAGATGCTCAGCAGTTGGAGCGCATGAGCTGTGGTGCAGCCGGTGCAAGCCTGATGCCGCCTGGACGCGAGCTTTGCGCAGGTCGACGGGTTTGCCGGGCAACAAATTGGTGGCTTAGCTTGGTTTGTGAGTTTCTGCGACGTGTTTTCATTATTCTCCCCTTGTCAAAAATCAATCATCTCCTTTTCTTATTCTACGGGAAAATATTGAATTTTTGGTAAACGCAGCGGAGATAAAACAGCAGAATAAATATAGAATGCTGGCCTCAAGTCTTGATTTTGTCCTACATTCTATAAGTGATTAAAAAAGCATCATTTACAGATCGTCAAGTTTCACTTGAGTTGATTCGATCATTTCGCTGACAATTTTTTCGATCACAGCCCCAACAGAAGCTTCTTCTGTTTTGCTGGCTTCGGCCAGTTCCTGAACGCGCCTGCGGATCTCTGAACGGGCAGAACCACCAGGGAAGTTAGCCGCCAGTAGTCGCCGGGCTTGTGATGCCCCTAAACGGGAATACAAACGGTTACGGATCGCAACATCCTCGGACGAAGTCGAGAAGGCCCAAAGCTCGATAGGGCCCAGCGTATTAATCAAATGCTGTTCATAGCGGCCATCGGTTGTCCCGAGAATGAGCATGCAGGGACCACCACTTGAACGCGGACCGGTCAGACGGTTACGCATAATCCAGCGGGCTGTATCACTTAAACCAAAGCGTTCCCGGGCATTATCAACCGAACGATCCGAGACAGCGGCACCCAGAATCCAGACACCGGTTGCAAGATCGACCATGTCATCATCAAAATCGTCAAGCAGCTGCGACGCCAGTACGATCTGAATACCACGTTTCCGGCCTTCACGCACATCGCGGATCAGCTGGGAACGGACAGCTTTTGAACCACTGGTTCTATGGAATTCATCAAAACACAGACGCTTGGGGGTCTCGGCAATATCGCGCAGCACTTCTTCGTGATACGGACGATATTTTTCCGGCATCATCGCCAAAGCTTCCTGGTTAAGCCACCATTTGGTAATCAGCGCATGTCGCGCCAACATATACATGATTGATGTCTGGCGGTCAGCTGTGTCATCACCCTGCGGGCAAACATCGGCAAGATCGAGCGCCGTAATACGGTTTTCTGCCAGTGAGAATTTTGTCACAGAGGACAGAATCGGAAATTCCCGAACCGCTGACGTTACCATACGTTCAAAAGCATGAATAACACCCTCGGAACTACCACCGATCTGGGTTTCTTCCAACAGGTTACGGATTTGCGGTCGACGGGCAGCGGCGATTGAATCCCCCAATGTCGGCACAGCATTACGCTGGGCAAGGGTTGCTTCATAGGTCCGGCCTTTATCGAATAAAAGATCGACGACATCCCACCAATAGGCTTCTTCATCAACGCGAATGCCACATTCTTCCAAAGCGGCATCAACTTCTGGATCGATCCGTTTCAGATATTTGCGTGGCTCCGCATTGGCCGTGTTATCATCACGCCAGCGGAAAATTTCATCAATAACCATACCGGCAAGCTGGGCAATCCCGTCATAGGGTTCAGATTTGCCGGGCGGTGTACAGAGCAGGGTCAAAAGCTCAATCAGGTAGCTTCTTTCATCGGCAAGCGGTCGGCGCAAGCCAAGCTTGGTATCAAAGGGATTAATCGCGTATTGCTGGGTCATCTGCAAACGATAAGCCACAGCTTCATGCTGGCGGCTTGGTGGCAGGGCATCTTTAATCAAAGAAATCAGACCGGCTGATGATGGCCCGATATCAATTACCGCAATATAGGGCAGGCGTGGCACACCGGCGGTTAAGCAGGTCCCCAGATTAAGAGTATTCATCAAAACAGATTTACCACCCCCGGGCTGCGCAAATACAAGATCAAACCAGGTGGTTGTCAGGTTTGTACCAGTCTGGTAAGGCCAAACACGTCCATCAGGCGTTCTGAGCAGAATAGAACCTGAAGAAAAAGGACTGGAAGCCCGCTGCCAGGGCAGCAATTTAAGAACTTCTTCCAAGGGGGCGATGGCCGAGGGCGCTGTTGAGGCGCAGGCAATACCCATTGCCGAGGACATGACACAGTCAAGCGGATCACCTGACAGCTGCGAAACCTGGCAATAGCCCCAACTTTCTGCTGATTGCATCAAGGCGGCTGTACGTTCCTCTAGTAGCTTTGTGTCCCCTTTGGGTGCCCAGGTGGCAAAAGAAATACGAAGTTTAACAACAGGCTCACTGCGCGAAAGCACTTCAAGCGATTCAAGTGCATCTTTAATCTGGTGGTTTTCTGTGTTGGTAACAGCAAGAAGAGAAGCAATAAAGCTTCGGGTCATGCCGCCTTGGATGCCGCCGCCCTCAATAAGAAAAGAGACGCGGAACGGAATTTTTGCCTCGGCAAGGCGGCTTAGAAGTTTTGGGAAGGGTGCGGGCTCCATCGGTGCCAGAACCATATCCATGCCACTCCAGATATACTGGCCGAATTCAACGATCCGGTCATTAATAACCCGGGCCGATGTTGTTGATATTTGCTGTCGTAATGGCGGCCAGAGGATTTCGGACATATCCGTTGAGCTTTCTGGCGCCCGCGGTGGAAGAGGATCGCCCGGAAGGCAGGCGCGCCAACGGCTGTTAACACCGGTTTGCAACAGATTGGTCCGAACAGCAAAAAGCGCATCATGTGCTTCCATGATTTTACTCTGTATACCTAGTTCCAGAAACGCAGCGTTAATACCGGTTGTAAAACTATCATGACGGTTTCGTAAGGCTTCAAAAGCCGCCAGCGGATTTTGTGCGTTTGGCGCTGTGACCCATTTTTTCTTTCGGGACACTTCCGCTTCGCGCTTTAATTCGGTTTTACTCAGAACTGCGGGACGTGTCCAGAGAACAACATAAATTTCTTCCCAGGATATATAATTTGTCAGGTGGCGGGCGCGTTCTTCAAAAATATCGTCAATTTCAAGGCCGATATTTTTGGCAGAAAGCTGTGCCGGGCGGATCATTGAACGCAGCTCTTCTTCGATACGGTCCGGGTTACGTGTAAAATACACCTGCATCGCCTGACCGGGGCGGTCAAAACGCGAACCAATCTTGATCACAGATTGACTAATAATCTGGCGGTATTCTTCTTCACCGATAATCTGGCGGGAGCCATCAATTTTCAGGTAAGAGATCAGTGAACCATCTTCGGAAACAAGCGTGGTTTTGTTATCCGCAGTTTCAAGACGAATAAAGGATTCGACCGGCTGGCGCAGCGCCATGACCATTGGTTTAAAAAGTTTTTCAAGAATACCCATTTAACGCAAACCCACTCTGACTGTTCATCTCTCAAGCATAAATTTAAAATAGGCCAAACACAAGCGACTTTGAGGAATAAGCCCGAGACTATCCATATTTTTATAGGTCGTTATTCTTGTGGTGTGGCCCGTAACGTATCTTTAAGGTTATAAAACATCTCTGCCCAGTTGCGTGGTGGAATGGCGCCATACGGGCCTTCTGTTGAACGCCAATAGGCCAGCATTTGAGGAAACTGGTTGAATTCAAGTTCGCCTTCTTTAACAAGACGCCGGTCTAGCGGTAAAATTCGAAATCCTTGAATACGATTATTACGCTGTTTGTATTCTTTTGATTCCATGAAATCCTGAAAAATAGTCGCCAGAACCTTCAGATCATCAGTGCCCAGACGGTTTCGGGCCTCGGGTTTACGATCCATTAAAATATCAAGCGCATCACGCGCAGCATCAGCAATAGGCCCTTGGGTGATCCGGGCAATATAAATAGCCCGGCAGATGTTGTTTAATTCGGCTTGTGTCAGTTCAGGTAGCCAGATTAAAGTGCCGGATTGCATGAAAGCAATTCGATCAAGGTGAAAGCATTGATGGCAAAAAGTACAGGCTGTCACATATTCGTCATCTGGGGCATCCTTCACACGTTCACCAAGAAACTGTATCTGTTGGTATTTGAGGGATGTAAAACCACAAAACTGGCAGCTATGGTCATCACGCTGATGAATGGCTTTGATCCGGTCTTCCGGCAGATCGGCCGGATTCTGGATAAAAACTTTCCCCGAATTTGATAGGGACCCAACCCCGTATGCGATAGCTTTGCTCATAAGCAAATCATATCGGATATGTCTGAATTTTGCATTAAAAAAAACCCGGTGACGTGCACCGGGTTTTTCATTATTAGACTGATCCTTCTTATTAAGGAACAACTGGGATGGATGCGGTTGGAACCGTACCACCTGTACCAATGGTTGAAGCCATTGAGTCCAGAACGAATGGCAGAGCCAGAAGGCCGCCACCGGCACCCAGACGAACCAGACCATCTTTCAACGGGGTCTGAGTCGGGTTATCAACGTGCTGTTTCATTTTCAGAACGCCGGCAACACCAAGACCTGCACCACCGATGTAAGCAACGGTAGAGATCAGATTCGGAATATCAGATGCTGATGTTTTAATGTTACCTGTAGCTGTTTGGAAACCCGTAGCATGAGCTTCGCTAAACTGCATCATTGCGCCTACTGTCGCAATAGCTGCTAAGCGCGCAGTCATATTTTCTAGTTTTGCTTTAATCATTGTGTTTTTCCTCCTGTTACAATGAATTGTCCAGCATCCCTAATGGATTAACTGAACGAGATACCCAGTATGCCAGCACCAACGGAGTTTTGAATATAATTGATCAAATCCCCTATGTTGACAGCCAGGGCGCCACCGAATAGAAAAGTCAGGGCCTGTGCCATAGACACCTGAGAGTCCCCGTCGGCGACTGCTTTTAGAACGAACCAACCTCTGATAAAGGCGATCCATCCTACAAGTACGACAAATCCAATTAATGCTTGTATAGTTGCAGCAACTTTGGCTTGGGTGGCTGCGCCCATAGCGGTAGCCAATGTACCTGTAAAGATAGGATTAACACTGGACGTGGCGTCTCCAAAAAGACTGGTTGAAAAGGCCCCCATCATCTCCCCGGACGATAGTAATGCACCACCAGCCAAAATTGTCATGATTGTTCCAATACCGGTAGGACCACGAGCCCCTTCCTGATATGAACGTGTAATTCTGGAAATCGCAATAAGAATTAAGAGTATACCGCCTATATAGGTAAAAGCTGATAAAACTACACCCATAGGGCCTGAAATATCATTGATAAAGGCAACGGCCATCTTATCAAGTGTCGCCGGTCCTGGCGGAGCCGCTGCCATGCCACCGGAGTAATTCTGTGCGCCCATACCGCTGCCTACCCAGGTTGTCGCGGCAGCCTCAATTACGGTTGGCAAGGCTAGCATCATACCACCAGCCAATAATTTTTTTACACCGCTTGAAAGAGGTGGAGCGCTTGGCCCGCCATCAACATGATCACGGAATGTAAACATTGCCCAGACCCCAAGCGCCGCGCCAAAAATATAAGCAAAGGCTGAAATTAATAGAGGAAAATCGGTAAATGAGGTAGCAAGATCGTTTAAGGCAGTACCAATAGTGGCCGCCGAGGCTGTTTTTGCAGTTAACAGCATCAGTGATGATATGCTCAGAATTTTGATAAATCTTTTCACTGGATAACCCCTCAACCCCTCTTTTAAACTGCTACCTATCTTTATATTAAACCATATTTTCCGAAACCGTGCAAATCGTAGAGCCTAATATACCACCACATTATTTTGATAAACTGTTGTAATTAAACGATAATTGAAAATCTAAAATAAAAGTAGTGAAATCGGAAGTTTTTATTAAATACCTCTAAAACTTTAGATAAAAACGGGGCAATGATTCTAGCAGCTTAAAGACCCCTTCTTTGTTTTGACAAAGAAATAGCACGGCATTAACCGCACTATTTCTTTAAAGGGCTTTACTGGGTAATAGTGGCTTTGGTACCGGTGACAACCCATCCCTGGTAACGGTCAAAGTCAATAGAACGTATTTCACCCAAGCCTTCCAGTGTATCACCGACAACAATTTTTTGTATGTCATTGCTACCGTCGACAGAAATCCAGGCCGCATTTGAATCTGCAGAACGAAGCACCCAATCCGGCGCAGAACTCTGTTGTGTAGAACGAGGCTTGGGCTGTGCTTTAACGGAAGTTGTCGCCTTTCTGGACGGCGTTGATACTGATTTTTGGGCGGAATTGGCCTCCAGAGTGCTTATTTTTCTATTCAGTTTAGCAACTTGTTCTTCTAATTGAGACGGATCTTGCTTTTTTAACAAAGATTGAAGCGTTTTGAGCTCTTTTTCCAGGCTTTTTATTCGGGTATTCAAAGCCTCAATTTCTTCATTGTCAGCATCCTGCTCACTTTCCGGTGTAGGAGCTGTTGCTTGTTTTTGTGTCTGATATGTACTGAGAGGCGTATCTTCAGGCGCGGTTTCAATATCGCCTTCGTTAAAGGCAAGACCACCTTCATCCATGTCTGTCGGCATACCTGCCATATCAGTCTCACTGATTTTATTTTCCTGCGCTTTATTCTCCATGGGCATATCGGTCGTAGGTTGATCGAATTCCGGTGTTTCCGTGTTTATATCATTGTTATTGTCACCGAATTGTACAGGAGCTGAATTATCCTCGCTGGCATCAAAACCTGTGCCAGATTCAAAATCAGTGTCCGAAGGAAAGCCGGTGTCTGTATCATCGGACGATTCTCCGAAAATCTCCATATTTTCATCAGATGTAGAGCCAGGCATACCCATATTATTCTCTGATACGGGGACAGGTTGGGGAATAGAATCCTGAACAGCGGCCTGAGGATTGTTTTCAGGTTGTGGCGCCATTCGGGAATCATTGCCGTTTATATCCGTGGTCATGCTATTCTGCGCAAAAGGATTGCCTTCCATTTGCGAAGTTTGAGCCCCGGGAGCGGCTGGAATATCTGTTGAAGGCAGTAGAATGTCTTTGGCGTAATATGCGCCAGCACCGATAATAACAAGCCCCCCAAGCAGGACAATCATCCCGCCTGATTTCTTTTTCTTTGGCATTTCTGCAGCCGATTCATCTTCGGCAAATTCGTTATCGATTTCAAAATCGCTGTCATTATTATTCTGGTCAGCCATTATTCAAGGTCTCCCTCTTTAATAGATTCAGTAAATACGATGCCAATTGGTGTGCCTTTATCCAAGGTAACGGTTACTTCCACATCTTCTTCTTCTTCAAGGATCTCGGCAAATTTCGAGCTTGCCTCTTCGACACCACTGGCGATTTCTTGCTGCGTATCAAGGTCCGTTTCATCCGACACTGCAGCACCTTGATCGACGGTTACGGTTGTGCTGCCGGACTCTGCAATAGCAGACCCCATGCCTGTGATAAATTCAGCGGCTGCCGGAAGAACAACGCGACGTACCCAATGGCGGTCAACATCGCTACGGATACCGGCAAGTGTCGTGCCTGTATCAAGCGCGTAAGCCTCGGTACTATAGACATCATCACCATCAACGATCCGCTCAAAGCTCAGAACCAGATATTCATCCTGCCGTTCAAAACTACCGATTGCCCGCGATCCGGTCAGCGGACCGGATAGAATTTGCGCTAATACCGGGCTTTTAATATCCGAACTCAAGGCATTTAGCACTTGAGCGTAAACTATTGTCCCGGCAGGGATGATAACTTTTTCTTCTTCCTCTTCCTCGGAGGCAGAAACACCTTCTTCAAGATACGGGGTATTTGCGCTGGTTGGCTGTATATTGCCGGCTGCCGTATCGTTTTGCAGTTCTGCCAGTTCCTGTTGATGGTTCAGATATTGTTGATAGGGCGATGGGTAATCAGCCATACTGATCAAGTTAGGTGCCGGCGGTTGTTTGGTGCTTATGATTGCCCGCATCTGCTCGGCAAAGCGCTCCATATTTTCTTCATTTCCCTTTGGCGCTGAAACAGTTTGCTGCGGTGCTCTGGGTTGCACCTGTCGGTGTGGCGTCAGGGTCATTTGTTGATTTTTAAGATCGAATTCCTCGGATGGACCAGAGGTTTCCGGGCCTTCATCTGCAAAATCATCACGTCCAAGATTAACAGCATCTGATCTACGCCGCCAGACTTCAAGCGGGTTGTCGCCATCCAAGTCTTCAAGCTTGGGGGCTTCAATTCTGGCATCGCTAGAGCCGATGGGCGTTGGTAACGAGCTTGCACCTGTAAGTCTTGCTTCCTCTGCGCGTTGATTATTGGCGTCTTCTAGAGCTTCCCGATATTCAGGATCTGTATCTTCTTCCCCGGGGGCAGAAGTTACGGTTTTGGCACCTGGCACGCGAGACATGTCTAATTCAGCTTCGTCATTACCTAAAAATATTGAATAGGCAATATAGAGAAGCACTATAACGACAACCACAACACCCACTTTAAAAAGAGGGTTCTCATCCCAGAGTCTTTTTATCGTTTCTTTTGGGGTTTGCTGTTCGTCTTCTAGCAATTCATCGTCGATATCAAACTGATCCTCATTCATCGACTATTCCTCCTGTGGCTTGACATAGGCCTGTACCATGCGTCCGTTATCCGATAACAGAATAACCGAGGCCTGATTCAAGGCGTAAACATTCATGCCATCTGATGATTTAACACTGTTGTTCCAGGCTGGTGATAACAATGATAATGGCGTTCTTAAAAAATATTCAGATCCCAATTGCCAGATTTTTGTCCGGGGATCAACGCCGCTTATGTTCAAGCGGGTAGCCTTCATAGGGGGCACGCCTTCAAGAAAGGAAATTAACTCCTTATTACCGGCGACAGCATCCAATCCACCTTGATCAATAATCGGTGTATGTGCCATGGGCCCCATTTCAGGAATACGGGCATCAAACCTGTAATAGCTGACATCCAGACCCGTTTGAAGCGAAAAGGTTATTGGCGTAATCAGGTCTACCAACTGAATAGAAAGGTTGCCAACGCCATGTGCTGACAAAGGCGTCACCCGCAGGATATGCCCACCGGGCTCCGGTGGTGTGACTTCAAACTGACCCGCCCAACTAACATCACGAATAGGCCAGGGCTGCCCTGTAATATCCAGAATGTTAATCGTGGTGACATGGCCGGGCGCTGTTTTAATCATGCTCGGCAGGGCACCCGGATCCAGCGGGATTGTTTCAATGCGCACCATCGGCTGTGGTACTTTTATCGGTGTTTCAGCCGCTTCACGACTTTGACGGAAAAAATCAAGCATTTCACGAATTTCTTCCGGTTTTAAAGGTAAAACGGAATCAATAGCACCATCGATTGATTCCCGACGTACTTTACGCTCTTCTTCTTTGGCTTCTTCCTGTAACCGGTTTTCCAGCTCGGCGGCTTCCTCTGGTGTTAAGGAATAGCCTTGCGCGCTGTCGGACATCGGCAGCCCCTGACCAAGTGGCGCACCTTCCGAGATGCCACTACCTGCAAAAGGGTCTGCGACACCTGGTGGTGGCGGTGGCGTATCTGAACCACTTCCAGTCCCTGATGTCTGTGCCCCAGCTGGTATTGCAGCTGCGCTCATCAGAAAAGTTGCTATGGTTAAACGAATGATGCTCGTTTTTGGAAACATGATCCCTCTCGCAAAAATTTTATCTTATAAGACCATATTCTTATCTTATTGTCACACAGGAATTGCGATTGGATGTCATTATACAGCGACCCAAGATTCAATTCCCACCCCGTTTGGACTTTCCAGCGTTGGAACACGCTCGATCGTAATTGTTACTTCAAGATTAGTAGACTGTGTTTTGTTACCCGATTTAAATGTTACTGTCAGCGGTAATTTAACAATCCAGCGATGACGTCCGTTAAAGACCCCCTCCTGAAGGAGAACGGGCGCACTTCTTGGGGTCGCGGTGACGACCTGCTGAAGTGTTTCCACCGATTCAATAATACGTGAGCGCTGTAACGCTGTTGTAAAACTTTCCCAGCCGCGGCGTGTAAAATGCCGGGAGGCTTCCTGCAGGCGGCGCTGGTAATCATGGAAACCAAAGGTCATGACCTCGGTCGCGGCCTGTGAAACCCATGACATAAGTGCCGCAGAAGACATGTTAGGCTGATCCAGCGGTACAAGCTGCAAAATACGCCCATCCGCAGTGGTCGCAAAATAACGGTCACGACCTTCGTGAATATTCATATACACCAGAAAGACCAGTACAAGAGACACAATGATTATGCCCTCGATAAAAGCGACTTTCATCAGGCTTCTATAACCGTCACGGTAGTATTCGTTACGGGAAACAACGGCATTTAAAGCGCCGCGGGGAATATTATCTTGTCCTGCTGTGGCTTTTTGCCCGCCAGCCGGCTTTTGTTTGCTTTGCGGTGCCGGTGTTTCTTTGGCAGGCGAGTTTGAACCGAGCCCACCGGATTTAAATTGAAATTTCTTTTTAGGCTTTTCTGTCGAAGCTGCTGACGGCGCTGCTGCTGTTGATGCAGGAGAAGACGCCGGAGCCTGTGACGCCGGGGCATTTTGCTGTGCTGGTGGCTTTTCTGCCGGTGTGTCGTTACCAGATGAAGCGGCTGGCGCTTCTGATGTTTGACTTTCAGGCGTAGGTGCTGCTGCCTGTCTTTCATCAGACGTGAAAATATCTTCGGGAATCTGATTGAGCATAGGGTCTTTTTGAGACTCTGCTGCTGTATCTTCTGCCGGCGAATCTGCAGGCGCATTGTTTTCCACAGGCGCATCCTCAGCCGAGGTTTGACCGTTCTCAGCGTGCTGCGCGTCTTTGTGCTTATTATTCTCTTGAATATCGTCTGACATGACGTAACCCCGACCTGCCTTATTAATAACCCTACTTTGAATTAGGCGTATTTCTAGTCTGCCCTATTCCCCTATATATTACAATAGCGGCTATTCTTTAAAAAACAATAACCTAAAGCGAAAAACTTGCTTACCGGATGATTTTATAAACTGGCACGGCTATTGCAACACACTGCTGTGGAAAATTATTTTTAAGGAACGGATGAAAAATGACTGTTTCACCTTTATCAAATGCCCTGGCGGGGCTTAAAGCGGCTCAAAGCTCGATTAATGTTGTGTCGAACAACATTACAAACGCATCTACGCCGGGATATACCCGGAAAGTTTTGCCGCAGCAAAGCGCTGTTACACAGTTGGGCGAGGGATTTGGCGTACGCATTTCGGAAGTTATCCGTAAAGTGGATGACGCACTGATCCGTGATTTGTTGGGCCAAAAAAGTAATTCAGAGGCTGCCGGAATACGGGAAAGCTATTTATCAAGGGTCATGGATTTCCATGGTGCGTCCGAGAAAGAAATTTCTTTGTCCGCGGAACTGTCGGGTTTGAATGAAGGTTTTGCCGAATTATCGGCAGCGCCTGATGATAATATTCTGCTCAGTTCTGTGGTTTCCCAGTCACGGGTTGTCGCAGATAAATTTAATGATATGTCTCAATATCTGACCCAGCTTCGTAATGATACGCAGAACGAATTGCGTTCTATTGTCAGTGACGTCAATAGCACCTTGGAACATATCGCCACGCTTAATAACCAGATCGCCGGCCTCACGGCACAGAACCGCAGCGCCGCCGGCCTCGAAGATCAGCGTGATGAAGCGATGCGTGAATTATCCAAATATATGGAGATCCGTTCTTTTAAGGCTGATAGTGGTCGTCTTGTCGTCATGACCAATAACGGCGCTACGCTGGCGGATAATGAAGCCCGTCAGCTGGCTTTTGCGCCTATACCTCTTGGCGCAACATCTTCTTTAGGGAATGGCGGGTCAACGGCTTTGACGATTGCCGGAACGCCGCCGACAGATCTGACCCAGCTGAAAACCGGTGGACAAATCGAAGCGCTGCTGGAGCTGCGTGATCAGACCTTGCCGCAATATCATGCGCAGCTCGATGAACTTGCGCAAAAAACCTCCATGCGTTTTGCAGAACAGGGTTTGACGCTTTTTACGGATGAAGATGGTAATGTTCCTGCCCATGTCGCGCCACCGGCAACGGTTGGCTATAACGGTTTTTCCGAAAAGATGCAGGTAAATGCCGATGTCATGCAGGACCATAGTTTGATCCGCACAGGTACAAATGGCGAAACTGTTCTTGATGGGTCGAATGCGATTATTGATCGGGTTCTGGAATTTGCTTTCGGAGAGAATAAATATTATGAGGCAACGGGGTCTGTTGATATTTCGGCAGGGACTGTTTTTGCCAGTACCGGTATTCAACAGCAGGCTCAGGTTGTTGGTGCGACTAATCTTACCAATTTTACACCGCTTGATAGCCATCCCGATAT